>VOFG01002086.1_pt1 | contig 15044 bp, 20 predicted proteins | sample 5384171 | NCBI WGS metagenome assembly VOFG01 (sample SAMN12384726, study PRJNA508395) | human gut metagenome | isolation source: healthy gut F | host: Homo sapiens
ACCGAGCAGGCACCGTTTTCGCCCTTCTGGTCGTGCACCTGTTTGACAGACAATCTGCAATCTTTGCAATAGAGCGTATGTCCGTCCGCATCTACTTCGGAGCCATCCCAGCGGAATTCACCGATACCATTGCAGGCGCTCATATGCAGCATCTTGCACTTATCGCATACCCAGTCGTATTCGCCTTCTACGTAGTGGTGCTCCGCTTCATTGATATGCGTACCGCAGTTTTTGCACTTCTGATAATGTTTTGCACCGTCAGAATACCAAACGTCCCCAATTTCATGCTCCAGCGGTTCAGGTTCTTCTGTCTCCCGCTTTGCATGGCAGTCCTGACATTCATCCGTTCGGATACCGCCGTGTTCACAGTTTGCCGTGTTGCTGATTTCCTTCCAGATATGCGGTTCTTCCTTTTTGTATCCGCAGTCGTGCTGGCATGTGATGATGTGTACCTCGGAATTTTCTTCGCTCGTGTATTGAAGCACATGCGGCGCGGGGTCACTAACGTTCTTCCCGCAGTCCTCGCAGACCAGCGCACAGGTTCCGTTCTCCTGATCGACGTACTTCTGGTGATCCTTCGGGTGCGTACAGGGATTCTCCAAACCACAGCGCTTGCAGATCTGTTTCGTTATACCGTCCGTTGTAACAGCTTGCAGATCGTGGTGCGGTTCTTCGGACCAGCGCCCGCCGCCGTAGTAGGTCACGCAGTAGCCGGAAGCTGGATGTTGCTGTGCCGAACGGGTCGCCCGCGTCATAGTCCCACACCGCCTTTGCCACTGCGTAGGAGACAGGCTCCTTGACAGCACATCATAACTGATAGGCCCGCGAACGCCGAGACCCAGCACACTCATGTCGATGTAGATGCTGGCCGTGCCGATCTTCTGACCTTCTTCGGTGCGTTTGCCGATGAGCTTCAGGCGCAGCTCACCGAAGTTGCCCTTTTCATCCTCGGCGTAGATATACAGCTCATGTTCATTCCGGTCCCCCTCGTCCAGATTTTCCGGAACAAGCAGATACTGCTGCACATAGCCGGAGGTGCTTTCAAACTGCACGGTTTTGCCGTCCAGCTGAACGGTCAGCTTTGTCTCCGTGCCGGTGGCAAGGATGTGGCTGACGGTATTGCCCGCAGCGTCCTCTGTCCAGGCTTCGACGGTCAGGTTGACCTCCTGCCCGTTGGTTATGGTCGCACCGTCGCGCAGGTTCGTTTTGATCTGCACCTTGTTTTCGCCTCTGTGCTTATAGGGAACGTTGAATACAAACGTATAGCTGTCGCCGCCTGTGCCGGTGGCCGTGACCGTAAATGTGTTGCTGCCGGTCCTGTCGCCTTCCAGCAGGAGCGTCACGCTGCCGCTGGGGACAGGAGCGTGATCGTTTTGAAGCTGCCGGACTGGTAGCACTTTACAGACTGGATGGTCACGTCCGACGCTTCCTCGCCGCGGATGGTAAACGTGTAGGTAAGAAGTCCATCTGTCAGCTGGTCGTCATAGACCGGGTCGGCGTTGACAGTCTTCTTATTCTCGCACGTCAGCACGCAGGGCTTCTGCGCGCCGTCCTCCATGACCGTGTAGGACATCTCCATGCTGACGTCGCTCTGGTAGCGGATGGTGACCGTGAACGTGACCGTGCGCTCCTTGACCGCTGCGGTCACAAGGACGGTATAGGTCGCGCCATTCTCTGCGGATTCAAGCTGGACAGAACCGCTGTCCGTGTTCATAGCAGCACCATTGAAGCTGGCGCTTGTGATCTGCGCATCCTCCGCACTTTTGCCGGTCAGAGCGAGCTTATACAAAAAGCTCACTGTTGCTGATCTGGTTATGCTTGATGGTCAGCGCTGCACGCTTGTCCGCGTCGCAGAGAACGGTCTGCGACGTGACGGATTTTTCATACCATGTGAATTGGAGCTGGAGGTCAAGGCCGTCCTCATACGTCACAACGAATGTATAGCTGATGGTCTGCCCCAGCACCTCGGCGGTCACGGCGAGATAGTAGGTATCCGTGTCGCTTGCCGTCTGCCGCGGCCATTTGGATCTCGCCGGACTCTGAGAGCGTGCCGCGTTCGCCGTCCGTCGCCCAGTATTCCGCCGTGCGGATGATTGCATTGTCTGCGTTTTCACCCAAAAAGGTCAGCGCATATGTAAATCTGCCCTCGGTCAGCGTGTCGCTCTTGACCGTGCGGCTGACAGACCCGTTGGCCGGGCAGGTGGCCTGACCGGTCGGCTGCCAGGTGAGCTGCAGATCGAGGTCAATGCCGCTTTCCAGCCGCAGCCCGAACGAAAATTCCACATCCGTCTCCACGGTCTCGCCCTTCTGGTTCTTCTGTGTCGCATGCGCCTGCACGGTCAGGATGTAGTTCTGGTAGTCCGCGCCGTCCGGCAGCGTCATGTCCAGCACACCGCGCGTATCCGCATCCTGCGGTACGCCGTTGCCCGCAGCGACCTGTACGCCGGTGATCTCCGCGTCGTCTGCGTCGAGTCCGGTGAGATCAACATCATAGCGCAGTCTGCCGCCATCCAGCTGGGCAAGCAGCACGCGCTTGCCGACAGATTCTCCGGGGGCGCAGACCATGGAGCTTGCCTGCGAACCGTACTTGTACCACGTCAGCACTGCGCCGAGGTCAAGCTCCGTTTCCCGGCAGGTTTTCGTCTGTCTCGCCGGTGTTTCCGGCTTCTTCGCCCTCATCGCCCTTGTTGGAATCCGTATTCGTACCAATGGCGGCGTCGGCCAGGACTTCCTGCTGGGGCTTGCCCTGCGGCTGCTGCTCCGGCTGGGTGTCCTGTCCTTGCTCCGTCTGGTTTTCCGTTTCCTCCGGGTCTGATCTGCTCCTGCTCGCCGGTCAGCTCGCTGTCGGTGCTGCCGCCCGAACCGGAAGCATCCTTGCTTTCCGCTTCGCCGTTTCCGGCATGGCCGGGCGCTTGCCCTGCTTGCAGGACGGTGATCTCCTGCGGCGCGGCTTGCAGGATGGGATTGTCCGGCTCGGCCGCCCGCATGCCCATGAGCGGCAGACAGATACTCAGCAGCAGCGCGCAGATGAGCACGCCGCAGCCGGCCTGCTGCAGCATGGGAACCTTTCAAATAGCTTCTTCATTCTTTTTGCCCTTCGGGAAAAGGGCTTCCCCCTTCAAAAAGTCTGCTTTTTGTGCAGTTTATTCGTATGTTCAAAACTTCTCTTAAACGCACGAATAAGCCGCACGGTTCCCCACGCTTTCGCGTGGGGAACCGCCCAGCTTGGGTGGTTAGTTATAAATTTTTCTATTCAATACGCTCATTTTGTAAAAAGTGTATTGCAATAGCGCATCAGCATGGCCGCTACCTCCGCACGGGTCGCATAACCCTTCGGATCAAGCTGACCGTTGCCTTTGCCGCCGATGATACCGGCCTTGGTCGCCCAAAGCATTGCATCCTCGGCATAGCCGCTGATCTGGTCCGCGTCCACAAAACCGGTCATTCTGCCGCTGACGGAGGGGCTGCCCGCGTAGCGCCACAGCATCGTCGCAAGCTGCCTCTCGTGATCTTGCCCTCCGGATCGCTGCCGTTGGAAACACCGTTGCGGATGGCCCATTCCATGCCCTTCGCGTAGGCATTGCCGCTGGTATCCGTGCCGTCCAGTCTGGCAAGGACGGTCATGAGCATCTGGCGGGTCATGGGCGCGTTCGGGCTGAACGTATTCGCACCGGTACCGTTGAACAGCTCACGGCTGGAAGCAAATGCAACTGCGTCGCTGGCCCAGTTCGTAAAGCGGGAACGTCGGTGAAGAACTTGCTGTTGTCGTAGACCTTCACGGTTGCAGAACCAGTCAGCTCCAGAGCAACGCCCTTCTTCGTCACAACACTGGTACGCACGATCTCTTCCGTGCCGTCCGCATGGACAATGACAACGACAGTGCCGGGGGGTCACATTTCTGACCGGGATCTCGACCTTGACGGTCGTATTCTTCGGGATCGTGATCTCGCTTCTTCTGCCTGACGGCTGGAGGAGGCTGCCGGGACCGGGGTGATGGGCAGCTCTACGATGCCCGTATCCGGATCAGCCTTACCGAGCACCTTACCGTTCTCGTCCTTGATGACGATGCCAGAGCTGCTGCCGCTGCCGGAACCGGAACCGCCGTTATAGCGATAGGTTGCCGTAACCGTCACGTTTTCGGCGGGCATGGTGAAGGTCGTGGTGCTGTCCGTCTCCTTGGCAAGCGTTACATTGCCGGAATTGACCGTCCACTTTTCAAAGGGAAGCTGCTGCGGCGGTCTGCCGTGATGGTGACGGTCTCGCCGGACTTGTCGCCGGAACTGCTGCCGTTACGGACTGTGACCGTAAAGCGCAGCATGCTGATCTCTTCCGTCTGCTCATAGCCGCAGACAGAGCAGGTGCGCTTCCGCAGACCGGCTTCGGTTTCTGTAGCTTCTGTGACGGTGACCCAATCTCCATATGTATGCGCGGCCTTGTCCATGACCTCGCTGCCGCAGCTTGTGCAGAGATGCCAGTGATACGTCGTGTCCTTTCTCCCATGCAGTGCCAGCACTGTGCGGGAGCTTGTCCAACGTCACATCGGTGACCTCGGTCGTGCAGGCTGCATCCGAGAACTTCTTGCCGCAGATGCCGCACTGCCAGTATTCGATGCTGCCGGTAGCCATGCAGGTCGGCTCGACACGGTCATGACGCTCCGTCGTATGCGCTTTCTTTTTCAATCACGCCGGTCTCGGGTAATCACAGCCGGTGCAGGTATGCCTCTTCGTGCCGGTCGCCGTGCAGGTGGAATCCGTCACGGTCTCCCATTCACCGAACGTGTGGTTCGTCTTGAGGTTATCCGGGTCGATGGCACCGCAAAGCACTGCATTCTTTTCCAGTGCTGTGTATCGTCATGCTTGCTGATGAAAGTATGATCGGCCGTCGTACCGTATTCAGCCTTGCAGACATCGCAGACGGCCTTTTCGAGCAGGTAGCAGTTCCACCAGTATGCGGCTTCATCGAATTTCTCTTTGCAGGTCGCACAGACATGCCAGTGATCCGTACCGTTGCTGTTCCAGCCGGATTCATCCGCTGTGTGACCGGTGGCAGGAATCACAACGCTGGCCGCCGTGATTTCATTCTTGCCCTCTGCATCCGAGAACAGCTTTTTTGCAGACGGAGCAGGTCCAGTATTCCGTATTGCCTGCTTCGGTGCATGTGGCAGCCTTCGCGTCGGTCTTGTTCAGGGTGTGGTTAGCCATGGGGATCGTCACATCGGTGACCTCTGTCGTGCAGGTTTCATCCGAGAACTTTTTGTCGCAGGCGCTGCACTGCCAGTATTCGATACTGCCGGTAGCAGTGCAGGTGGGAGCTACAGCTTCGTGATGCGTCAGGGTATGCGCAATCGTCGCAATCTCTCTTGTTTCGAATAGCCGCAGTCCGCGCAGGTACGCTTTCTGTACCGGTCTCCGTGCAGCTGGCTTCCTTTTCAGTGACCCATTCGCCAAAGCTGTGGTTTGTGGGCTTTCAATGTCGCAGTCCTTGGTGCTTATCGTCGTGCCACTGATAGTCATGGTCGGTAGTCGAACCATATTCCAGGCCGCAGACAAGTGGCTTTTCTTGGAGCAGGTAGCATGGCCGCCGCTGTGGGCTTCCTTGCCAAACGTCGCACTGCAGGTCGCAGACCTGCCAGTGATCCGTATCATCGCCATACCAGCCGGTTTCATTGGCTGTGTGGCCGGTCTTCGGAATCACGACGCTGTTATGATCGGTGATCTCATGCTCGCCGTTCTCATCCGAGAACCATGTATTGCAAGCGGAGCAGACCCAATATTCCGTATTGCCATCTGCCGTGCAGGTAGCAGCCTTCTCGTCGGTCTTGGTCAGGTTGTGCGGGAGCTTGTTCGTCGTCACATCGTTGACTTCGGTCGTGCAGGCTTCATCCGAGAACTTCTTGCCGCAGATGCTGCATTCCCAATATTCGATGCTGCCAGCAGCGGTGCAGGTGGAGGATACAGCTGCATGATGCGTCAGGTATGCTCGGTCTTCGCAATCTCTCTTGTTTCGGAATAGCCGCAGTCCGCGCAGGTACGCTTCTCTCTGTACCGGTCTCCGTGCAGGTAGGATTCTTTTCGGTGACCCGACCACCAAAGGTGTGATTCTGCTCTGGTGGCTTCATCAATCGTGTTTGCAGTCCTTGCAAGCCTTCCAATGCTGCGTATCGCTGTGATTCCACTGATAGTCATGTGCAGTGGTCGAACCGTATTTCTGACCGCAGACTTCGACAAGTAGCCTGCTTGGAGCAGGTAGCATGTCCGCCACGATGGGCTTCATATCAAACGTCTCGCCGCAGGTCGCACAAACATGCCAGTGATCCGTATCGTCGCCGTTCCAGCCGGTTTCATTGGCTGTGTGGCCGGTCATCGGAATCACGACGCTGTTATGATTGGTGATCGTTCTCGCCAAGATTTCTCATCCGAGAACCACTTTATTGCAGGCGGAGCAAGTCCAATACTTCGTGTTGCCATTTTCCGTGCAGGTTGCGTCCTTTGCGGGAAACAGCAGTCAGCGTGTATTATTATGATCTGCGCCGGAGTGATGACCGGTGTAATATCCTCAAAACCGGAAAGGTTATACCTCTTCGAAGAGCTTTATTGAAATTGAAATGTTCTGCGGATCTGCGCGTTACATTTCAGAACTTCAAATGTCAATGTAAAACAGAATGCCTGTATTTGCTGTTACATTTAATTTTTTCCGCTGTACCAGCGTAAGCCGTGTTTATAGAACCGCCGTATGTTTTGCCGTTGTATTCAAGAATCGAAGCTAACAACCATAACCGTGTCTTTAACATACGAAATTTCATATTCGCTATCGCCAACGGTTATTTTATAACTTGTATTGACAGCTTTCAAGCTTAAACTGCGTCAGGTCAAAATCGAAATATAATTCAAAGTTGGAAAATTCAGCGTTTTTTGGGAATTGCGCTTCAACGGTGAAGCTATCTCCCTTCTTTAACGGCTCGGTGGTTGTGCTCGACCAGCTTCAGTTTTCAATATCTGTTCATCTGCTGCCGAAACGGACATAGACAGCAGACTGAACACGGTGGCGATCAAAGGCCAGCAGGAGTGCGAGCAGACGCCGGGTTGGTGTTGGTCATGAGCAGCCCCTGGGACTATAATTCTTTGGGAAATTTGTTCGGCACGCGCCGGATATAGATGTTGCTTCCTGCTGCGCCAAAATGGCGCGGCGGGGGAACCCTTTCGGGGAGAGAAATGCTTATTTTGGTGATGCTTTCCGGCGAACCGCATGAGGATCGCGGCGGTTTCGCAGGCCTACCCTGCGCCGGCGGCTGCTGTTGTTCTTGCTGCTGATCAGGCCCTCTGCGTTGGCCCACTGCATTGCTTCCATTTGGCCCAGACGAAAACCTTGTCCGCATCCCCTGAAGCTATCCAGCTTGTTGGACTTGAGGTGTCGAAGCCCTTAGCCGCGTAAGACTTCACAGCATCCTCATACCAGCTGCCAGCCGGACATCCGTGAACGAGGAACCCGTGGTGGGCTTGTCGTCCTTCGGCTTGCTCGGCTTCGACGGAGTGACAGGAGTCGGGACCGGGTTGGGGATCGCGTCGAACGCTTCCTCACAGGCAACAAGCACATCATAGTTGGTAACGTACTTCTTCTGCGCATCGGTCAGTGCGTCATAAGCTGCGCGGGCCTTTCTGATCTTCGGGCCGCTGCTGCCGGTGACGGACTCAACACCGCCGATATCATCGATCAGCTTAATAACTTCCTGCGCCGCAGCCTTATCGATCTCCTCCTGCTCGGCCTGCTTCTTCAGTTCCTCATAGCGCGCTTCCGCGTCGGTGAGGATCTTCAGATGGTCAGGATAGAGCTCGTTGAAGATGGCAAGCTGCTCTTCGGTCAGCGCATTATACGCTGCGCGGGCTGCTTCGATGGCGGCCTTGCGCTCCAGTGTGACGGTGCCGATAGCTTCGATCAGATCCTTGGCATTTTCAGCTGCATAAGCATCCTTCAGTTCTTCCTCGATCTGGCTTCGCTTTGCGACAGCCGCGTCGAGTTCTTCCTGCGTGGCAAGCGGGTTGCAGAGCACATCCCGATAAATATCGAAATATGTTTTGTTGTTCCGCAGCAGCTTGTCGCCGTAGACCTGACGCAGTTCTGCGATCATGACGGTCAGTTCGGTCTTGTCGCCGCTGTTTCCGGTGATGCTGGGCTGGCCCCATGCGGAGTTATCCGCATTCAGGTCAGCACCGTAGCCCCAGACCGTAAACTGCCAGCGCATGACTTCGCCGTCAGACAGTCTCCAGTCCGCAGCGCCAACGCCGGGGAAGGAAGGATTGCCTGTCATGCGATCCGCGATGGAGTACATCCAGCCGGACTTTTCGCAATAGTCAAACTCACCGAGGTATTTGCCATCCTTATAACCTTCCTCGGTAATTTTGCTGGTCGCGGCCTTTTAATGTATTCCGCGACTTTGGCCTTGCTCTGATCCGGCCAATATACCTGCGCCAGATAGAAACTGTTCGCTTCGGTGCCCGTCATCATGTAGGCATACGGAGGATTGACGTCCGGTTCGCTGACGTGATCGACGGTCGCACCTTCCAGATCCATCTTGTCTCTCTCTTTGATCGTCTGCTTGATGAGATCGGTGATCACATAGCTGGCCTGCGTGTACTTGTCCACCGTAACGATGGTCGGATCAATGTAGTAGCCGAGGCCGAGCGTCTGCGCGTCCAGAGAGACGATAATGTCGATCTTGCCTGCGCGGTCGGGCTTGATCGCACCCATCGCCTGCAATGCCTTGTTGAGCTCGGCGATGATATTGTCCTCGATACTTGCCGTCGGCGGCGGGGGCTTCATTGATCGCCTTGATGCCGTCCTGATACGCCTGCTCGAGCTTTGCCCAGTTTTCTTCGGAGTAGTCAGACTTGCTGTACTTCTCGTACTGGCGTTTCAGGCTTTCCAGTGCGCTCTGGCGGTGGTAGGCCAGCGGGTCGTCGACCTCGCTGGGGTCAATCCACTTGGCATAGAGCGTGATGTCCTTTTGCGGGGAACACCGTGTCATTGCTCGTCCAGGTGGTCTTGCCTTCGGTGTCATAGCTCCAGCCGCTGAACACATAGCCGTCGCGCGCGGCGGTCGTCTGACGCTGACCGGGATCTCACTGTAGATCTGACCCGTGACAGATTCCGCACCGTTCAGTGTGCCGCCGTTGGGGTCAAAAGGTGATTGTGGTAGATGCAGTCTCTAAATAGAGTGATCCGCTTTGTTTCGTATGCCCGAAGGTTTCGCCGTGCAGCGTAACACCGGGAAGTACGTTCATACATACATTGATTGCTGGGGCGGCTCTTTGTTGTAAACTGATTCGGGTTTTTCATCTTCCGACCAGAATGCAGCTTCCTTGACACGAATCCATTCAGCATTCTCATCTTCGCCCTCGTAGCGGCAGAGAACTGTCATTCGGTCGTCGTTTCCGTTGTACACCGGGCCGGAATAGTAATATACGGAGCCCCATCATAGCTGGACCGGTGCTGTTGATAACGAGATACCCTGCACCACCTGTTCCGAAAAATTGTCGTATCAACTTTTTCTGTAGTTTTGCTGTCGATAGACAAAATTGTCATATGGGTGTATCTCGGCGAGGTACTATTGTCACTGTTTGCCGAAATCGCAATCTTTCCGTTTGCGGCGTTCAGCTGGTCATACTGTCCAGCCGTTACTTTCGTCGTGAGCGTCTGCCACGTCTGATTGTCAGCATCAAAAACATAAACACCATTGCTGTCCGCAGCATAGGTCTTGCCGTCCATCTGGATCAGCTTATCCTTGCCGTGGCCGCCGTTCGCCCATTTGCTGCCGGTCCACGTCTTATCCTTCGCTACGACAACGCCGTCCTGCAGCGGGATGATCGCGCCGAGATCGGCAGCATAGCAGGTTGCTTCCGTGCCATTCTCGTTGAGATCATAGACCTTGCTATCTGAAAGGAGCGTCCACGTCTCGCCATCGTAGGGAAGCGAGATAGCCGACCGTGTAGGTATAGCTTTCGTTATAGGCGTAGCCATCGGAAGGAGTGGGCAGATCTTGCTTGTCCTCAGAAGCAATATAGGCCCAGACCGTACCGTCGTCTGCGGATGCAAGCGCCTTGACCTGGCTCAGCTGATGTAGGCTGGAAACGTCGCAGCTGGTAAAGGACAGGTTTCCTTTTTCCAGTGTGAACAGGCCGCTGCCATCGCTCATGACCAGATTGAGATGACCTGTCACATTGTCCACCTGCGGCTGCCATTGTGATATAGCCCTTTGCATTTTCCACATAGCGCAGGCATCGCCCCTTGCGGGTGTTCAGGATGGTAGCGGGCAGGTCATAGGTTCGTGTCTGTGTTTCCCGTACACCGGCATCGGAGGAAAAATCGACCGCAGCCGTGATCTGCGTCATGTCGTTGGGGATATCGTCCAGACGCATCTTGAAATAATGATTGCCAGCATTCAGCTTGTTGGCAATGAATTCCGTGCGTCCGAGCGCCTTACTTTCGTCCCACACTGTTGCCAGAGTAAAGGCGCACTACGAATTTAGCTGTATCGTTTTCCGGCAAATTGCTTGGGAGCGAAAATGTCAGATAGCAAACACAACTGCTGTCCGTGATTAGCTTGGAATATAGGCTCGGTGTCTGGTTCTGGACAATTTCGGGCGTTACTTGTCCGTTGGTCGGGTCGGCTCCAACATAGATCTCATTGAGTTTGAAGTTACCCAAGAGGGAAATATCCATTGGCTTGAAATGCGGAGTGAAAATCACATCTGCCTTCAGCGACAACTTTAATGGATTTTTCCTTTTCATGCCCGCCTAAATCGTATGGATTTCCATCATTCGTTGCAGCGCTCCAGTAGTCAAAGTTCTGCGCATCCGGAATAATGTCAGCCGATACCTTCCATTTATCAGCACCATCTTCATCTTTTCCATAGTGTGGTGTTGATATTATCTTTCCACTCTGCGTCAGGTATTGCTTTAGAGGATGCCGTACTCGGATTGGCCTTTTTCTTCAATGGCAAAAGTAAAGCTACTTCCATCTATATACTGGGCAGCAGGGGTACAGAATTTTTCCATGGCAAGTGTGCAATATATGCCAACAGTATAATTCTGTGCATCCTCGGCCCATCGCATCTGCGCCCTGATTCCGTTCCCTGTAAAGCTAATGGATGAGTTATCCGCTGACAGCTTATAATCCTTAAATGCTACATTTTTCAGTTCCAATCCCGCCACTTTTGGAAGTGAAAAAACCAGTTGATAAAAAAATTTTCCATCTTTTTAGCGGAAATTGTCCATTCGTGATGGAATAATCTTCAGTATTCTTTTTCGTATCTGTATAAACTGCTTTAACGCTATAATCAATGCTTTCAGGAATTCCTTCGACTGTAAAAGCGCAATCGTTGTCAGATGCAAAAATCTGAATGGGTAGCAGCGATAGCACAAGCAGAATACACAGAAGTACAGCGATACTTCTTCTCATATACTCTAACCTCAACAATGAGCCTGTCCTCAGTATTACAATAGTGGTAAGGCTCATATCCATTGTGGAAGCAGGCGGGCAAGTTGGGGGCTGCGGCTTGCCCCGCCTGCCGGTTTACCTATGGCATAAAGCTATTTTGAATTACTTCACAATATAGAGGTGGTTATAGTCGTTTCCAAATACGGCATAACCATTACAAATTGCCATTCCTCCAAGAGCATAGGTATCATTGTCAGTTTTCCACATCTCTACAGCGTCTGTTTCGTCAGGAAGAACCGCAAAACAATAGCCAGCGCCAGTTCCGGAGTTCGTATTGAAGTAGAAATAATCCATGCCATCGTCCGTATATACGACCGGAGTGCACTGCACAGGCTGCGTAAATGCCGCGCCCTCTACTGTAATCAGGCTGGCTGTTCCAAAGTGTGCCAGAGGTAGGAGCGGTAATCTTCATCAGGCCGCCCGCGCTAAAGCCACTGTAGAAACCGACATAGATATTGCCGCTATCTGCAATAACAGGCGTGGAAGTGCAGTTGCCGGAATATGTATCGTTACCAATTGTGCAACTCAGCTTCGCGCCCCACGAGAATGCCGGTACGCCGTTGCTGCCAATAGTGTAGCAATAAACATTACCGATGCTGCTGCCCTTGGACGCAAAATACAGTTTTCCGTCCTTGGTCATAATGGTAGAGCGCACATCGCCAGCGGCATTTCCATCAACGCTGGGCAAGAGATGCTGGTGGCATAGATATCCGTATCCGCCGTTGTGCCAAAGCCGTCTCCCATGGGACGATAATAGAGATAGCCGCCGTCGCCGCAGAAGTAAACCTTTTCGCCAACAGCAACTGCACCGCCCCAGTAGAAGCCCTTGTAAATGGAGGATACAGACTGAACCGGGTAACTATCATTCGAGCTCGGAACGTTTGCAACCTGCACCTGGTAATAACGGCCCGGCTCTGTGCTGCCTTCAATGGTGCCATTGCCAACCCAAGTGCCAAAATAAATATAATCGCCATAACTCACAATGGGAGTGTTGATCTGGCCCTTCGAGACGGTGTAAATCTTTGTGGCTTCCACACCGGTTGCATCGGTGTCGCTTGCCTGAAGACCTGTGATCTTATAAACAGCACCGCTGTTGCTTGCCGCATAGATCACATCATCTGCTTCGCTGTTGTCATTGCTTCCCTGCACCAGCAGCGGCGTGGAGAGCTGGAACCCGCTTTTGCTCTCAAGCTGCTTGTGCCAAACGACATAGGGTGTATTTGCGCTGCAATTGATCTTTGCAAGTGTGCATCCATCTGCGTGTCCATCATAGAGAACATAAGCGTAGGTTACGTTGCCAACCGTCTGCATGAGCGGAACGGTGTCAACGCCATCCCAACCGCTGTCCGGCTTTAAAAGTTTAAGTGCTGTTACCGTAACATCGGTAGTGGGTGCTTTGCCCTACCACGGCATTATGATCGGCATTACCGCCAAAGACCGACCACGATGCAGCGGTTTCTGTTGCAAATGCTGTTACGCTGAGCAGCATTGCAAAGTGCCAGAAGAATCGCTAAAAACTCTGCTCGTCCGTTTCATAACCTGAAACTCCTTTCGTTTTCGCAAAGATTCGTTTCTCACGTTCTCCCAATACAGCCGAGAAACAGTGCTGTACCGGGTTTATGTCACAGCCGAAGACTGTAGACAACAAATGGTGCGCAGGATATGCGTTTGGGGGTTCCCCGGCTCTGCGTTCCCAATTCAGAGCCGGGAGACTCGGTGCGCCTCCCGGCGCGTCGGCAGCCGCCCCAGGGGATGGGGCCGCTGGCCTATACAAATCTGTTCGAACAGATCGTATCCGTTATGAGTTTCGCGCGCTTCTGGCGCGCCGTTTCTCTGCGTTCCTGATTGTAAAAGCTCCGTCTGCCGCTTATATTCCTCGTCGTAGCGGAGCTTCCGCACGGCAGGCGGCAAATCTGCCAACGCGGCGTTGACGCGTGTGCGGATAATGCGTTCCCGTACCTGTCCGCCGTCAAACCTGCCCTGTGCGCCGCTCATTCAGCGCCTCCCGCGGCTTCTGCCGCCTTTTTCGCTTTCTTTTTTCTCGGACTTCTGCTCTCGCCGGGCGGCCTCGGCCGCTTTTTTGCGGTCTTTTTTCGCCTGCGCGTGCATCGCGGACTGGCGTTCGTACTCCGCTTGGAACAGCGCTGTCCGTTCCAGCGGGAAATTGCTCACGGCCGGGCCAGTGCTGACCGAAAAGCCGCTGTATTCCAGCGCGTTGACCCATGAGCCGAAGCGAAGGGCCAGCAGATCGCCGCCGAGAATTTCAGACTGCGCCGGGACGTGCCCCAGCTCCGCCTGACATCGCCGCAGGTACTTGGCAAGCTCCGCCGCCGAATCCTTCTGGTGCTCCAGTATGAATTCAATGTTCCGTCGGAAATCTCCAACCGCGCGGCCTCGTTCATTTTCCGTTCGTGCAGCGCCCGGTTATCCTGATAGTAAAACGGCTTGTCCTTCATAGCTGCACCCCCGCTGCCGCGCAGAGGTCGCGCACGATCTTCCGGTTCGCGAACGCCGGGGGATTTTTCAGGAATTCGGCGGCTTTGCCGTCGTAGACGCTCCGCAGCGCCTTTTGCCACGAGCCAAAGCGGTATTCCAAGAAATCGCCGCCGATAACTTCCACCCGCGCGGGCGGATGGCCGATGTCCTCCATGCAGTCCCGCAGGTACAGCGACAGCGCCGCAAGGCTGTCGTGCTGGTGGTCGAGAATAAACTGGGTGTTCTTTTTGATGATGATGCGTCTGACGCGGCCCAGAACCTGCTGGGTGCGTGCGTCCGGCTGGCGTTGCTGTTCGTCGTGCATGATGCTCCTCCTGTCGTACTTTTTTCGCATACTACCCCTATGGTGGGATAATCTGGATTGACACAAAAAGGCGCAATTTGCCCGTAAAGGGGAAACAAATTGACGCCCGTGCCAAGTACGATAAGCAGATCATCGTGCTGCCTACCATACGTTTTCGTTCGCCTCCTGCACGTCGCGGGATCATAAACCAGACAGACTCCCATGCAGCGAGAATAGCGATTCTTCCGACTCAGGCTATGGATGCAGATACCATCCGCGATCTGATTCCTACCTTCTCATGGGAATATCCACAATGGCGACCTTTCGGTCACATGACGCACAAACAAACGCTGTCTTACGCTTTGCCGCGTGCCACTTTGGAACCTTGCTCATCTTTACGGCTCCGGGCGAGTAGCCGCGCACAATCCCAATGCACACAGCCTTCCTCTTTCATCACAGGCTCAGTCCTAACGGCCGCGACCCATGATTACACATTCCCAGCAAACAAAAACCTGCAATATGTAATTGTAAAATCGCAGAATCGAGTTTCTAACTTTGTGGTACCCTAAGCCATATGTACGGCAAGGTTTCTTTCGTAAAGTGTCCCACTTTACGCGAAAGAAAAAAACCAAGATATTCTGCTCTCGTCTCTATTATACAGGCAGATAGGGAAAAGTCAATCTGATTTCAGACAAGAGTTCCCTGTTTTTCTGCAAATTGTGTTATGTTTGCGCTCACTGCACGGGTATCCGGATGTGCGGGCGCCAATGC
>VOFG01004384.1_pt1 | contig 15013 bp, 9 predicted proteins | sample 5384171 | NCBI WGS metagenome assembly VOFG01 (sample SAMN12384726, study PRJNA508395) | human gut metagenome | isolation source: healthy gut F | host: Homo sapiens
TCCGCAACCTTGGGACAATCTTTTTATTTAATACTTGCCAGCTTTTCTCTTCATTCCTGTAGTCTTTTCTTTAAGTACTTCGGAACTTTTTAATGCACGCCTTCCGGACCTCTTTTTTATGCCGTTGGATTAACTTTTCTACAATGACCTCGATAGGTGCAGGTGCATTGTCATGGAGTGGGTTGCGGATTCGCGGCTGGGTTGTCTGCCGTCTTTGATGGTGAGTACCCATTCCCCTTTTGTTTTTATAGGGTTGAATATGAACCCCATACTACTACCTGGAGTGCCAGAATCTGGACGTGGCGTAAATAAATCCTACCTATCTTTCAGATACCCAAAAAAATCCCCGACTTCCATAAGCCGGGGATTCTTTAGTTTTAATTATAAGGTTCTCTCGATAGAGAATTGCTTATTCTTGAATTATTGCAGTACCACAGGTACGTCAACAGTCTTGGTCTTACCCCATTCGTCAACAACACTTACACGAACGTAGCAAGTAACTGTCTTACCATCACCTGGGATAGTTACGTTAGCTTTCGGAGTGATAGTGACATCATCATTTGTAAAGTCACCTGCCAAATCCAGATATTGTTTAGCAGCATCACCTTCCAAAGCAACAGAGACGCTTGCTACATAAGCACCAGTCAAGTGAGAGTTACCGAAGTATATAACATTGGTCTTAGTAATACCACGGATTTCTTCTGCTTTCAGAGTTGCTTTTGCATTCGCTGCTGCTACATTGATAGTCTTATTGTCGCCTGTAACGTATTCATTCTTAACCTTCTTCACATAATTCAGTGAACCTTCGAATACAGAAGATTTGATTGTCAGAGTGAAGTCGTATGCAGTGGCAGTCAAGTTCTTGTTAGCATACGGAGTGTAAGTAGCTTTCAGAGAACGGGCTTCGTATGCACCACCGAAGTTACCAGTCTTAGCAGCTTCATTCTTCGTAGCAACCTTATCTACTGTGATGCCTCCCGATGTAGCATCAGCCAACCAAGCATTAGCAGTCCATTGAATACCGTCTGCATCCTTATAGCTTTCAGGAACAGTTTCAGTAAATGCGATGTTATCCCAAGTTGTGATACCGAACAGACCCTTCAAGTTATAAGTAATTTTGCTATTAGCAGGAGTACCATAAGCAGTAGCATTAGTACCGGTGAAGTACAGATCCAACGGCTTGAAGTCATAAGAAGCTACATTTTCTTCTACAATCAAAGTCAGCTTAACGGTGTTAACCGGACTTGAACCATAAGTCAATTCTGCTTCGTAAGTTCCAGGAATAACTGTAGCATTATTCACTCTGTAAGTCAGCGTATGCTTGTAGTAACCGTTCGGAGTAGTAGAAGCATCTGCAGTAGCAACAGCAACCGGTGCAGTGATACCTACAGCATCATCTCCCTTAGCTTTGTCTGTATTGCTGTTCTTGTCCTTAGCAGCAGCAGTAAACTTAGCATTACCGATGTTGGTGAAGAAGCTAGGAGCACTTGATGTAGTATTACCAATCAAGCTGGTTACATCGAATGTCAATACATTCTTAGAAGCGTCTGCATTCAATACCAATGTTTGAGTAAAGGCATTTTCTGTAGCAGGATTGATGAACTTAACAGTGATAGTTTTAGTTGCGTCTTTAACCTCACCGTCGTAAGTCAGATATTTAACACTTACAACGACAGTCTTATTTGCAACTTCACCTTTAATCTTAGTACCTGTAATCGTAGCCTTAGCAGCATCAACAGCAGCTGTCTGGTTTGTTGCAAAATAATATTGCACATCGATTACATTTTTCATATCTACACAGTCATTCAAGTCGAGTTCTTTGTTGATTTCAACTTCTTGTGTAGTTGCAGTTACATCAAGAGTGGTAGTTGTTGCTGCTTTCACATCAACCGTTACATCATAACTAGACAACACTTCATTGTCATAAGCATCTTTTGTAGCGATAGCGTAAGCACCCTTAGCAGCCTTAATTTGTGCTTCAGTCACACCACTTACAAAAGTAATACCCATATCATAGATACCCTTATTGGCTGTAGCAACTCTTGTCAAAGGCTCTTCTGTCATATTGGGAGTTGCTTCAGACAAAGTGAAGATGGAGCTTCCTTTAGAGTTGGCCAAGTAGAAATTATAGACCGTAGCATCGGCAATGGTCGGATTAACCTGGGCGCTGATTACATTCTTTGCTTCTTTAGAAGGAAGCAGGATGTCGCCTTTCTTGAAAGCAGTTCCATCAAAATACTTACCATTGTCAGCAGCCTTACCATAAGTCAACTCGATGTCGGCACCTTCCGACAATACAGCAGCTGAACTTACTGTTACAGCCTTGATACTGGAGATGGAAGCAGCTCTCGGCAATACGATGTCTTCGTACTCGCCATCTTTGTTCGGGATGTGGATAGTCAGCTTCACGCCATCTTCTACATAGTAGATACCACCGGTAGAAACGCCCAAATCCGTCTTTTCACCGTCTTCACCATATTGTACGTAGATATGGCCGTCTTCTCCTACAGAGAAAGTCGGAGTTGCAGCAGCGTCACCTGCTTCACCCTTCAAGTCTTCCAGTGAAATAAGATCAGTCCAAGTAGTGCCATTGTCATAGCTTACTTGGATTTTGTCATTGTTCACTGCAATTTTCGGAGTCACACCGTCTTTACCTGCTTCACCTTTTTCACCATTAGTGATAGTGTAGCTGGTTCCATTACCCAAAGTAACAACAATACCATTGGTTGTAGATGTCACGCTGGACACCCATTCACCGCTTTTGATTTGGCTCTCTAAAGCAGCAATAGCATCTTTGTTAGAGGTAATCTGTCCTTGTAAATTCTCGATGTCGTCATCATAGTCCTTACAAGACGTGAAAGTTCCTGCAGTACCCACCATTAAGGCACTGAACAGGATCACACTTAGAAACTTCTTGTTCATAATTGAAAACTTTAAATTTATAAATTTAAAAAATAAAAAAGTGAATAATCTCTCATTTTCATTCCCTTTCACATAGTTGTTGATTATATGATTTTTTCCGTTACTTCGCAGGTAATGAAATCTTGTTAATTCCATTAATAATCAAGGAATAAGGATAAAATAGGTGGGGTTTGTTCAAAATAGTAAAAATCAGCCCGTTAGGATATTGGAAAGAGGATTGGAAGTCCAGAAAGATGACAGTGGGAAAGGGATGAAATGAGGCTTTCAAAGAATGAAAGTATGTATCTTTCAGTTCAAAAGGTTGAATGACAGTCCATTGATAGCACCGATGGGAGCTCCGTAAAGACAACGCCATTCCGTTCCTCAAAACTCATTTTGAAGATTCCGGAAAATGTGCGACAAATCTATTCTATCCTATCAAAAGAAGTAACGTCTTTTATACTGTACACGCTCCGCTTCTTACAAAAGAAATTACCCTCTGGTTGGCCTCGTCAATCTTTCTGCTGCTGAAAGGCTTCAGATAGGTTTCTGTCACCGTGATGGAGGAGTGCCCCATGGCTTCCGATATGATTCCGGGGTGTATCTCGCAATGGTAGGCCATTGTGGCCCAGGTGTGTCTGGCCGCATAGGTACTCAGTGCCGACTTCATGCCCAGGCACTGCCTGAGTACAGCCAGCCGCTGGTTGAAGCCTGAGAGCGGACTGGTATTCCCGGTATGCCGCTTCGGTGCCTTCCTCGCTGTGCAGTATGGGAAATAGATAAGGCGAATCCTGATTCCTGCTGGCCACCAGACGTATCATCTGCATGGCTTCGGGGGTAAGCGCCACTGTCAAGGCGCGTCCCGTTTTTCGGCGGCGGTACGATAGTGTATTGCCTTGCAAATCCCTCTTGTGCAGATAGGCCAAATCGACGAACGGAATGCCTCGCAGCATGAACATGAGTACAAAGAATATCCTGGTTTTCTGCAGGTTATTAGGAAATGCCTTTTCCTGCATCCCCATTTCCGTTTCGCGTACCAGATAGCTGATATCCGATGTTTCCAAAGCCTTCTTCCTATCGGCCCGTGTACCCGTATATACATGTTCGAAGAGCCGGGGAGTATAGCGTACGCACTTCATATCCACAGCCCTGTTGTAGGTGGAGCGGATTGTCTTAATGTAAGTAGATACCGTATTCCAGCTGCAGTTCCTTTGTCGCAGGTGGTTTTCGAAGCGTTTGAGTACCGTAGGGCTTAACTTCCGCAGAGGTAGCGCCTGATAGTTGGTGAATGCGGAGAACGCATTTGAGGAGGCCTGATAGATGTGTGCCGTTCCCCATCTCCCGCTTTCCCGAAGTTCTTCAACGATTGTCGAGAACATCTCCTGTAAGGTAATTTCATTTTTTCTCATTTCGAAATAATTTATAAAAGACTTATCTTGCAATTATATACAATTGGGAGGAGAAATAAAAAAAAGAGTGCTCTCCCATTGAATACTTTTGTTATATCGGACTAAATGTTTTATAATAACAGTTGGATATGATAAAGTAAATTATGAGTGTGGCAAATTAGAATAAAATCAACCTATTACTTTTATTGGAACTTCTACTTGAAACTAATGAGATTTAATTTGTTTGGCATGATTCTAAATTTTGTCCCGAAATAGTGCAAAGATAATCGTTTTTTGATTACTTTTGCACCAAAAAGGATGGGTATGTCAATTCGAGAATGGATAAGAGAATTAGAAATTGGGAGGAACACCTACATTTTCCTTTAGTAGTGTAAGACGATTTTTCCCAATATAGCAGAACAATCTATCAAAAATGATTTGTTCCGCCTTTCTACGCAAAAAATCATAGTACCTGTATATCGAGGGTTCTATGTAATTATGCCCCCCCAATATGCGGCAAAAGGTATTATTCCTCCTATATACTACATTGACCAACTCATGTCTTATTTGGATAAGCCCTATTATATAAGTCTTCTCAATGCAGCAGAGCTTCTCGGTTCAGCTCATCAACGTCCACAGAGATTTTCTGTCACAACAATTTTGCCTAAGTCCTCAGTATCTCCTACAAAGAATAATCTGTTGGTGTGGAATTATAGAAACAAAATGCCTTCTGAGTTTCTTCTAACAAGAAATTCAGAAACGGGTACCATATGCTATTCGAATGCAGAGCTGACGGCTGTAGATCTTGTACAATATGAACAACATATTGGTGGCTTGTCACGTGCGGCAACCATACTGGAAGAATTGTCGGAATTGATAGACTTTTCGAAGATTTCAGAATCTTTGTTTGCATACACCTCTTTAGCGGCAATTCAGCGGCTTGGATTCATTTTAGATGTAGTGCTGCAAGAAGAACAACGAGCCAATGATTTATATGATTTGTTATGCAAATACACCAGAACGTTCAAATACGTATTCCTCAGCACGCGCCATAGTGCTGATGTCCAGGAGAAGAATACGCGCTGGAAGATAAAAATAAATACAAATATAGAAGTTGATGACATATGATTAACAGAGCCTCTATCATACAATGGAGTAAGCAGGTGCCGTGGAATGATAATGCGCAAATCGAGCAGGATTTAATCATCTCACGTGCATTGGTTGCCATTTTTAGTGATGAATTCCTTTCTTCACAGTTAGCCTTTCGTGGAGGAACGGCATTACACAAACTTTATCTTTCTCCACAGCCACGCTATAGTGAAGACATTGATTTAGTACAAATAAATCCGGGACCAATCAAGCCCATTATGTTCAGATTAGGAGAAGTATTGGACTTTTTACCGAATCGTGTTACTAAACAGAAACGCTATAATAATACAATGCTGTTCAGAATGGAATCAGAGTTTCCGCCAACAATCCAGATAAGATTGAAGATTGAAATTAATTGCTTTGAGCACTTCAATGAGCTGGGATTGGTAAAGATTCCTTTTATAGTTGAGAATAGTTGGTTCACGGGAGAATGTGAGATTACAACCTATCGGCTTAATGAACTTCTGGGCACGAAACTGAGAGCATTATACCAACGTAAAAAAGGGCGTGACTTATTTGACTTATATGTGGCATTGACAAAAGCAGAAGTTGATGTAAACGAACTCATGCGCTGCTATCATCGCTACATGAGTTTTGCAGTTCAGCAACCTCCCACATACAAACAATTCGTTGCCAATATGGAAGAAAAGATGGTTGATCCGGATTTTCTGGGTGATACTCAATTGCTTCTTCGTCCAGATGAGCCTTTTGACCCTATTGAAGGCTATAAAGCTGTTAAAGAACGGCTGATAGAAAACATGCAATAGTAATTCTATGGAAAGGAGGATGTTTATTCAGAAACATCCTCCAACCTATTAATTGCTACCTCGTTTATTCGGATTCGATGGTCAGATACCAGTCTGCGTTATACTTCACCGGACAGAATCTGAGGCTGGTATAGGCAGCAGGCTTATTGTCCGCTGCATCTTCTTCAGCAAATTTCACCCTGAATTTCACTTCATTTCCGGTGTACTGAGAAAAACCGAAGCTTTCCAGAGTATAATCCAATACAGGGAAAAGCTTGAATCGTCTTGCCATGTTCACTTTCTGTTCGTTACTGATTGGCATCAGAGTATCATTCCGTGTAACATACATCATTTCCAATGCGGCTTCTGTTCTGCCTTCTTGCAGAGCGTCCATACACGAAGAAGCTAATTTCAAGACAACAGCCGTATCTTGGGAGCTAATATTATAAACGTCTTCTGTTACACTCGCTTTTCTATTGGTACATGAATTCATACCGATAAGAACAGTCGCAATAAATAGCGTGAGATTTATTACTCTTTTTTTTATTGCATTTCTATTTATAAAGAGAGGAGTATGCCCTCATGAACATACCCCTCTTTCATTAGTGTAGTATAATGTAACTATTTACATCATTAATTGTTGCCGATGGTGTTTTTAACCACACAATCTACCCAAACTTTCTGGATAACGCCCCAATCGTAAGTGAACTCAACCGGAATACGTACCTTGAAAGTACCTACGTTGTTACCGTTGTTCTCATACTTGATTTGTCCCATAGCTGCCTTGATAGCATCGTAAGTTGCTTTCGTACCAGCAGATTGCTTGTTGTAAGCAGCGAAACTAACAGTTACACCAGTACCAGTCACATCTGCGCCAGATGGATTCAATTGAGAGAACTTAACTTTTGTTGACACCTGAGACAACAACTTGTTGTTGATATCGTGACCGTTCATATCAGTAGTGATCTTATCAATCAGCACCTTAACTTGTTTTACATTATAATATGCAAACAACCAAGCGTTTGAGTAGTCCACCGGATCAGCATCAAAGTCAACAAACTTCTTATCACGCCAGTCGGAGAAGTGGAACAAGTCTGCGATATTCAATTTAGAACCATTTGCCTCGGCATCAGTAAACTCACCGTCTTCTACCGGGTTGGCATCAATAGGACGCAAGAACTTGGCAGGATATACACTGTTCTGCGTAGCCATTGCTATAGCACACGGAGTATAAGGTACAACACCGATTTGTGCAACCAACTGTGCATTGGAGTGACCATAATAGTTCAACAAGAATTCAGATGTAGAATTCTGCTTGTATGTAATCTTACCTGTTGCTTGATTAATTTCTGCAATTTCGACTTTGGCTGCACGGGTCTTTCCTGCATACAGTTTTGTATTCGTATAGACACCCTGATCTGATTTTAATGCATATTCCAATGTATTGTCATAGCTTGCATCATATTGTTTTGCGAAGATATCTGTCGCCTTTGTATTATCAACATACAAGAAATAACCAGGTTTAGCTAATGTTCCAGTTGCAGGTAATTCGTACTCGTCGTTAGTAGCTGCAAAGAAGTACTTGTAACCACCGGCTGCACTATTGGCAGCTTGTTTAGCAAATATAGCATCTGTATAAGAAGCAAAACCTGCAGTCGGACCAAATTGAGGTTTGTTGGCATCACCTACTACTTCCCATACCTGATCAAGTTCAACTACATACTGCAATGTGTTACCGCCATCCTTCGGATAAGCCACATTCAAACGAGTAGTTGTACCATTTTCGTACCAGTATTCAGCAATCTTGGTCTTAACAGCACCTACCGGCTTCAGAACAGTGGCCTTCAATGGCATGTAAATCGGAGCATTTGCTGTTTCGCCCTGCTTACTTTCATATCTTACGTAGATAGTCTTTGAGTGAGAATCGCTTTCTTGATAAATACGTTGCATATCACTTATTGACAGAGTCCAACGCAAAATTGTATTGGTAGTTCCGTGAGGATCTGCAACTTCCTCAACTTCTCCGTAAATCTTCTTGGCATCTGTGATAGCCTTCCATTCGTTACTGCTTGTCAATTCAAATTGTGTACCAACAGAATTATTCTGAGTAAATTTGTAGAGAGCATCAAATTCGTCTTTGGATTGAGTAGCGGTATTCTCAAGCAACTGATAAGAGATTTCAGCCCAAGTCAAATCCAGCTTAACTCCGTCGCATCCGAATTTAGCGTCTTTCGGGAATTCGTCCGTAATCTTATAACCGGCTTCTTTGATGATTTGCAATTTGATGTAACCAACCAAAACAACACGGTCTTGATTATCAAGTACGCGAACACGGATCAACGGGCGTTTTCCTACAGAAGAGATTCCTTGTTGATTCAATGTTTCACCCTTTTCATTTACGATAGAAGGAGTGATGACACCACTTGTAATGTCTTGTTGTACATATTTGCTGTCAGAAGTCACATTATTACCGGTCTTATACTGAATTAAAGCAAAGTCATACTTCAAACCGAATTTGGCTTCTGCACCGTAAGGCCAAATTTTATGTGTACCTTTATTCTTTGTTTCAGTGTTCCAATCATAATGGGTGGCCAATACCTTTTTTAAGTCAATGGACTCATCGTATGCCACTTGCAAAGTTGGAGCATGTGTGATTGCATCTTTTACGCTAGTCCATAATTCATCAGGGTTATTAGCTGTAGAACATTCAACGGCAGTATTGACACGACCATCAACAAGGTCATTGCTCTTGTAAGCAATAGCCATAGGAGTTACCTCAGAAATGTACGCCATTGCGTAATCAGAAGTAATGGTAGTGTCTTTGTCAGCCTTCTTTACATTGGCGGACAGAGCAAAAATAGAAGCTTCTCCCTTTTCAGCGTTATCGTATTTCTTGTCATAGATAACAGTCTTATCAAGAGAATATCCTACACTGATAAATCCGTCTTTCTTTTGCTCCATGTTTTCAACCTTAAATTTCAACTTGGAGTCATTTGCACGTGTAATGTATTCTGTTTCTCTTGAGACAAAGCTAAGATCAGCCAACTTATCAATCAATGCACTTGAAGGATTCATGTGATACTTAACTGTATCAATCGGAGCAAATACATCTTTTTTGTCATCTACATAGTTCCAATTTGCCACAGGTTCTGTAATTACACATTTTACGGCCGGCGAGTGCTCGTCATAAAACTCTATTTCAGTAGTAGTAGAAGTTTTCTTATACGTATAGCGCATCGCTTCATATTCAGTAGCCTCAATACCGCCTACATACAGCTCGGGATAGAATACTAAACTTCTTAATTCTTTAGTAAGCAGAGTTACTAAACCATCATTGATACTGCTAATTTGGGCAGCAATAGCGGTAACTTTGTCATCTATGGCTTTTACATCAGCTGTAGTTGCCACGTCTTCCATTGCTTTGTTGATAGCTGTAATTGCAACATTGATTTTGTCAATTTCTTCAGCATTAGCATCGATTAGCTCTTTGTACTTTTCAACAGCAACCATTTGAATCTTTAACTGAGCAATGGCAGCTGCATTAGCATCTACTGTACCTGAAATTGTAGCCAAATTTGTTTCGATGGCAGAAATTTGAGTCTTTAATGCATCTAATGCCTCTTGGCTTGGAGCATCTTTCAACATCTCATTAACCTTGTCAACCGCAGCCTGTATAGCTTCTGCTTTTGCAGTGGCAGCAGCTTCTTTGGCAGCATCAGCAGCAGACTTGGCAGCAGCGATATCAGACTTAGCGGCATCCAAAGCAGATTGCAAAGTCGTAAGCTGTGTGTTCAAGTCACTGGTCTTCTTGTCCAGGTTTTCGATGTCATCATCATAGTCCTTACAAGAAGTGAACGTTCCTGCAGTGCCAACCATTAAGGCGCTGAACAGGATTACACTTAGAAACTTTTTGTTCATAATTGAAAAACTTTAAATTTATAAATTTAAAAAATAAAAAGTGAATAATTTCTCATTTCCGGCATTCCTTTTCCCACAATGCTTTTGTTAAAAAATTCCGTTACTTCGCAGGTAATGAAATCCTGTTAATTCCGTTAATAATCAGGGAATAAGGATGAAATAGACCGGTTTTGTTTGGAATAGTAAAAATCAGTCCGTTGGGATATTGGAAAGAGGATTGGAAGTCCAGAAAGATGACAGTGGGAAAGGGATGAAATGAGGCTTTTAAAGGATGAAAGTGTATATTTTTCGGTTCAAAGGCTTGAATGACAGTATATTGATAGCACCGATTAGAGCTCCGTAAAGACAACACCATTCCGTTCCTCAAAACTCATTTTGAAGATTCCGGAAAATGTGCGACAAATCTATTCTATCCTATCAAAAGAAGTAACGTCTTTTATACTGTACACGCTCCGCTTCTTACAAAAGAAATTACCCTTTGATTGGCCTCGTCAATCTTTCTGTTGCTAAAAGGCTTCAGATAGGTTTCCGTCACCGTGATGGAGGAGTGCCCCATGGCTTCCGATATGATTCCGGGGTGTATCTCGCAATGGTAAGCCATTGTGGCCCAGGTGTGTCTGGCTGCATAGGTACTGAGTGCCGATTGCATTCCCAGGCACTGCCTGAGTACTGCCAGCCGCTGGTTGAATCCCCTGAGTGCCGACTGGTATTCCCGGTATGCGGCTTCCGTGCCTTCCTCGCTCTGCAGGATGGGAAACAGATAGGGGGAGTCGGGGTTCCTGTTCGCCACCATCCTGACCATCTGCATGGCTTCGGGTGTGAGTGACACGGTCAGCGCCCGTCCCGTCTTCCGCCTTCTGTAAGACAGCACATTCCCCTGCAAGTCCCTTTTGTGCAGGTACGCCAGGTCCACGAAGGGTATGCCCCTGAGCATGAACATGAGTACGAAGAAAATCCTTGTTCTCTGCTGTGTGTTTGGGAGCGTCCCTCTTTGCAGGCTCCTTTCCGTCTCTCTTACCAGGCTGCTGATGTCGGATGCCTCGAGCGCCTTCTTCCTGTCCGCCCGTGTGCCGGTATATACATGCTCGAACAGTCTGGGTACATACCGTATGTACTTTCTGTCCACCGCCCGGTTATACACCGAGCGTACCGTCTTGATGTAGGTGGATACGGTGTTCCAACTGCAGTTCCTCTGCCTGAGGTAGTTTTCGAATCTCTTCAGTACGGTCGGGCTCAGTTTGCGCATGGGCATCGGTTGCCATTTGGTGAATGCCGAGAATGCATTCACGGCTGACTGGTAGATGTGTGCCGTTCCCCACCTGCCGCCTTCCCGGAGTTCCCCGATGACTGAGGAGAACATCTCTTGTAAGGTAATTTCATTTCTATTCATTTCCAATTTATTTATAAAAGGTTTATTCTGCAATATAAATAAATTAGATGAATATAAGGGAGACGAATATATTTCTTATATTTGCGAGAAACTTCGCATTGAAAATTGCAATACGAATACACCATACTGACTATACTCATTGGTGGAATTAAATAATTGAACACTATATGTCACTGCCAATAAACATAGAAGACCTGCTGCATCGTAATAAAGTGGAAAGTAATCGGGATTTCTTGAAAGAATTGGACTTGACAGAAGGTCGCTGCACCGGAATTCCTACAATCCAAGATGGGCTGGCTAAAAACGGTTCACCACGTGCTTCTATCGAAACCGATGAGGAACGCAGTTACTTCCTCATGTTCATACCCGTACATGAAGGATGCGGTAATGTAGTCAGAATGAAGGACAATACCGGAACATCACTGAGTAATATGGGGCAGGATGAAACTAATGTTGCCCAAAGATTGCCCAAAGTACATTGGAAGCAATTATACAAGATCCATATATAACCATTGGACAGTTGAGTGAAGTGCTAAAACTTTCTGAGAGAACAATAAAAAATAGAATAGTGCTGCTTAAACGGGAGGGACTGATAACTCGGATTGGCAGTAGAACATCGGGGTACTGGGAAGTGTTTAACAACGTGTAATAGTCAAGACTTGTTCTGACAGTTGGTTTATTATTGGAGGCACAATAAAAGAAGAGTGGATATAATCTTTTGTAAGACTATATCCACTCTTTTATTTATTATCTTCTAATAACTTGTTTACTTTTAGTTATTAGTGATAGTAGAGCTTACAGGAACTGTAATGAAATCAGTCTTGATGGTACCCCAACCATATTCTACGGTAACTTTAACGTAGATATTGAATGCTGAAACTTTAGTACCATTGTTCTTGTAAGTGATGAAACCATACTGAGAAGTCTTAGCATCATCACCGCTACCCATTGTGGTATTTGTGTTAGCTTTCAACTCTACCGTTACAGGAACAGCCTGACGAACACCGTTCAAGTCACATTCAGCATTGTCTACATCAGCAGTAATTGTGAATGGTCCGTAGAAGCCCCAGTAATTAGCATAGTCACTGAAGTAGCGATCACGCCAGTCGTAAGGAGCAATCAAATCTTCCAAGCGGATGAATGAACCCTTTTCACCAAAGTCAACAGCATCGATGAAGTTATCAGCAGCTTGTTCTGCAATGTTGACCGGACGGATGAAGTTAGCCTTGAAGTGATCTTTATTATCAAATGTAATAGTCACTACCTTAGTATCGTCATCGCATACACGACCAGTAGCACCAATATAAGTGTACATAGCACCAGTATTCAACAATTGCTTGGCAATAGCACTATTCTTGTTATAGGTTACAGTGTTAGGAGCGGTAGAACCAGCATTGTTAATAACAGCTATCTCTTCTTTTTTGCCGCCTACTGTAGCGTACAATGTCGTACCAGCTTCATCTGTTGTGAAGACTACATCAATATCACCAATCTTAGTGATATTCTTGATGTCATCAGCGCAGAAGAAGTATTCTATACCAGTCACTGCTTTGTCAAGTTTCAGTACGCCCGGAGTTCCTTCCGTACTATTCTTTGCCCAAGTTGTGAACGGAGAATTCAAATCATTAACAAATGTACAGTGAGTTGGGTCATCATCTGTCGTGCTACTTGGTACGGCAACATTAAACTTGGTATAAGTTTTGTCTGCATCCCAATAGTTGGAGATGAAGTCGGCTTTTGCTACATTGTAAGACTTCTGGATATCTTCTACCGTAGCTTTCAGTACCAATTCAACATAAGCACCTGTTTGATTTTCACCTGCATAATATCTTACACGGTGAGTCAGCTGCTTGCTGGCATTTTCCCACAAAGCGTCTTTAGAGATAGTCCATTTGATTACGTGAGTAGCTTGAGTTTCTGCATCTGTTGTTTCTTCACAAGTACCCAAATCTGCCGGAGTCTGGTTAGCACCATAGTCGTAGAAATACGGATAAGTTGCGTGGAATTGTTCTTTACTCAGACCGATTTCATTGTATACCTGAACGTTCATATCCTTAACTGTTGACAGTTTTGAAGCTGCAGCATCATCGCAATCATACTTGAAGTTTTCGATAGTCAGTTCATATTGGTTAGTAACAGGAGCGCTTGTCTCATCTGCAATGAATACCTTGATGTAAGCTACCTTTACAAGGTTCTCGCCATCCATCAAACGAACACGTACGATAGGAGTACGGCCAATAGCTGCACGGCCTTCGGTTTCATACACTTTCGGGGTCAAAACGCCATCAGCCAAAGTCACGAAGTCTGCCTGATCGGTTACAGGATTACCTACCTTATAGTTCTTTACCACATCAAAAGCAAAGCTCAGGCCAAGTTTCTCCAAATCAGCAACCTTGATTTTGTCACCACCTTCACATGCCAATTCATGAGCTTCTACGCATTTCGTCAAGTCTAAGCTCTGGTTGTAAACAACAATGGTATCACAGTATGTTTTAGATTCTGCCTCAGTATTTCCTTCTGCCCAAACAACCTTTTGATTGTATGCGTCAGCATCTACAGCAGCAATTTTAGTTCTATAGTGCTCGTCTTTATCAGCGATACCTTTCTTTGCAGCTTCGGCAGCCGGGTCAGCGATAGCCAAGTCACTCAAATCTTTCTTGAATACTGTAGCATAATCAGAAGTAACATCTTCACCATTTTCTTTCTCTACATTCAATGCAAACACAGAAATCTTTTCTTCTGTAGCGGCTATTCCCTTGATATTGACTTTGACCTTCAAAATACCGTCCGTAAAGGAAACGAATTCGGGAGTCATTGCAAAATCATTGGAAGCAGCAGCACGTGAACTGATATAATCCACGTTCGGTTTCACCATGAATGAAAGTTTGTCTTTCAGTTCATTAACGTTGGCATTGGCCGGATTTACATGATATTCGGCATAGACAACCGGATTGATAGTGGTGCTGGTAGCTGCAGCTGTCGTTTTTTCCGATTTAGAATCCTTTTCAGATAAAGTCAGTGCTTTATAAGCATAGGAATCATAAGTCAACCCCTGCACACCATCAACATACACTTGTGGGATGAAAACCAAGCTACGCAAATTGTTGGTCTTTGAAATTGTAACACTGCCTGTCGTTCCATCAGCCTTTGTCACATTGTATAGAATCACATCATTGCCATCCTCTACAGCAGTAATGCCCGTACCTTTCCAAGAGATATTGGTAGATTCCTTTAAGGTACCATCAGCATTGTAGATGTCAAAGTTCCCAGTTGTTTCATTAGGCTTATAGTAGCAACCATCACCACCTTTTTCGCCAACGGCTTTATAAGCCTGTTTTACGTCATCTTTATACCAATAGCCATCCTCTCCGATGCTCCATACTGCAGCATTTGTGCCATTTGAGCCATTGGTAATTTCATAAGAATTACCATTGCTAAGAGTAATAGTGATGCCATTTGCTCCCTTGACTACCCCTGTTATTACGCTACCGTCTGAAATCAGCTTATTAATCTGATCTATA
>VOFG01000660.1_pt1 | contig 14961 bp, 18 predicted proteins | sample 5384171 | NCBI WGS metagenome assembly VOFG01 (sample SAMN12384726, study PRJNA508395) | human gut metagenome | isolation source: healthy gut F | host: Homo sapiens
GTTGTTTCAGGTATTGCAGGAAGCCGGAATAGCGTTTCTGCCCTTGCGTGGACATACTGCCTTTATCGTGCTGAATATGAGCGACCAGAATATCTCCCTGAAAGGCCATGGAAGCCAATAGCATACGGGCTCCAATCTCTCCCCGGCCACAGAATCCGTGCCATAATAAGCCAGACGGCCCTGCTCTTCTATATCCGAGTCGACATACACATAAGGAATTTTGGAGGCCGCCAATGAACGTGCCATCAGATTGGGCTGGTAATGTACCATCTCTAAAATCGCCTGTACTTTTTTCCTGTTTCTTCAGATACCCTGCCACGATTATGTATTACACGATCTACCGTGCCAACAGGAGACTCCTGCCATCTTGGCAATAATCTACAATCGAATATTTGAAAACTCTTTATCCATCTATTGATAAGTATCTTGTTTTCATCGGCAAAAGTAAAATGAATTATTAATTAATCATGCAATAGTGTGCGCACACATAAAACACAATAAAGAACAGACTACTAATAATCAGCAAGTTAACCACAACAGCAAGGAAGTATACATGTTGTTAAACATAAAAAAAAGTAAAGATAGTATAGATAAAAAGTACTTATCAGATGAGAAACCAGAGGAAAAGTAGCTTTTGATTCTTGAAGGAAGTGAAAATAATGGAGAAGATACACCAATATGTGTTCGTGCACACATCATTCAAATAGTGACTAATAAGGCTAGAAATAAAAGATTAAACGTATATAAAAATAAAACAGGTAACCGATTCTATTTAAATCGATTACCCGTTTTGGAGTTCTTATTTCCCCCACTTATCTTTTGCTTTTCCGGCCACTTTATCGGCTTCATCTGCTACTTTATCAGCAATTTCCGCACCGGCTTCTACTGCTTTTAAGTCAAAAGATCCACTGCTTTTCTTTCAGCATGAGCAGCAGCTATTTCAGCATCACGACCTATGCGATGAATAGCATTATAAATTTCACTTTCCAATTGTTTGGCTTTTGCTGTACGTGAAAGACGATAAGCTACTGCACCAAGGATTGAACCAATTCCAAGTCCAATCCAGAAATTCCCATGTCTACATTCCATAATTAAGTTCTGTTTTTAGGATTAAAAATAAATTATATAAAATCTTTATTTAGATTTCGAGAATAAAGAAGCAATCCATAATACCAGAATAGCTCCTACGGTAGAAGTTATCAAACTTCAATCAATCCTGAAGCTGCCAGTCCGAAAAGGGCAAACACCCAACCGCCCAGCACTCCTCCGAGAATACCAAGTAACAAATTTATAATAAGGCCAAAACCTCCGCCACGCATTATTTTACCTGCAAGAAAGCCGGCTATAATACCAATAATAATATACCAAATAAAGCCCATTTATCCTCCTTTTTTATTTAACAACATCAGGTACCACGAATAGTTCAGTAAGTCAAAATGAATTAACGACAATTTACAATCTTAGTCTTAGAGCTTTATTCCTATCATATTGAATTAATCACAGCAAATATATATTGAGAAGCAAGGAAGTTTCGTACCTTTGCAGCCGATTTTTCAGAACACTTCAATAGATAAATAGGTATTATGGTACAGAATCGAGAACAACCCGTAGGGAAAAAATTACATTTTCCATTTGATTGCATTGAGTCTTTCGCATTGCCTCAGCTTGATCTTTTATCAGTCGGTGCTATCAGCATCATCCTTTATTTAAAGATGATTTAGGACTTAGTTTTCGCGCAAATCGGACTTATCACACTAGTTTATCAACTTTCCCGCTTCAGTTTTCAACCGATTACCGGAATTTTCTTTGATAAACATCCGTCGCATGGTCATTGCCTATCGGAATGGCTTTACACTGATTGGTTTTGATAAACTTAGCATTCTCTGATAATCTATACTGGATATTAGCCTCCGTATTCTTAATCGGATTGGCTCTTCGTACTGCATCCGGAAGCCTCCGTATCACGTTCCTTGCCTCCGGCGGAAAACGTGGACTGGCACAATCACTCTGTTCAGGTAGGTGGTAACTTCGGAGGTTCATTGGGCCCTTTATTGGTTGCTCTGTTGGTGGCTCCTTATGGCAGGCAACATCTTTTCGTATTTGCATTTGTGGCTTTAGCTGCTATCGGAGTGATGTACTTAATTTGCAAATGGTATAAATCATATCTAAACCGGATGAAAGCACAGACTGTCAGTGTCAGAAAACCAGTTCATCTTCCTTTGCCTATGGATAAGACAGCCCTTTCAATCGCGATATTGCTTTGATTCTGATTTTCTCTCAAATATATTTATATGGCAAGTCTCACCAGTTATTATACTTTCTACCTAATTCATAAATTCAATGTAAGTGTACAAGATTCTAGCTATATTTATTTATTTTCCTGTAGCTACTGCTATCGAACATTAATCGGACCTGTCGGTGACCGTATCGGTCATGAAGGTATGTGATTTGGGCTTCTATTTTAGGAGCTGCCCCATTTAGTTTACTAATGCCACATGCCAATCTGCTGTGGACTATTCTTAGTTTCTGTGTGGGATTAATGCTTTCTTCGCTTTTCCTGCCATATTGCTTTATGCACAGGAGTTGCTTCCACCAAGACTCGGATTAATATCAGGGTTATTCTTTGAGTTTGCATTCAGGGGTGGCTGGTGTAGCATCTGCTGTACTCGGTAATTGCGGATAAAACGAGTATTGAATATGTATATAATATCTGTGCTTATATGCCGCTACTAGGATTGGTCACATTCTTTTACCTAATTTGAAGAAGAAAAAAATAGAATAAGATTAGATTAAATAAAATAGGGTGTGTCACATTTTGCGCTCCCTCTTTTCCAAAAAAACGACCGGTATGCATCGTCACGACGTATACCGGTCTACAAGTTAAGGTCAAAGTCAAAAATTAAAGAGCTGTTTATGTTAGGGTTAGCGTTAATTTCTTTCTGAATAGCATATAAATAATAGGTGCTATTTACTGTAAACGGTTTACCGTTCGGAAGATTGAGGAACCAATGTCCCAGAGGATTTTTTTCAAAGCTACCACCCTCTGCCAGCAATCGACTTCTGTCTTTTGCATCTCTCTCATCCATCAAAACAGCACGTTCTACTGCCTTTTTTGTTATTTTGAAGTATATCGGTAATACCAAATCCTTCTCCCCAAAGTTCACGGCGACGTTCCATCAGAATCTCATTGATTACATCATCTTCCTGTGATTTTCCTGTCACCTCGTCCCCCTACTCCACGGGCATTGCAATGTATTCAATGGAGCTACAGCCTGTGCCAACGCTTCGCCATCACGAACTTTCGCCTCCTTCTATCAAATACATTTCAGCAAGCGCATCAGACCAGATCAGCCGTATCATCTGCACGCATGTGAAATTTCAAATATCCTTCACGCATCCACTGAAACAAAGGTAAACGAATATCACCTTCGGTAAATGTATCTTTCAGATGGGGATCAACTGTAAACTGCTATAATCTACGTATGTTGCATCCAAATAATAGAAATTATAGCTGGCATCCGATTGAGAAGGAATTTGAGGAAATCATATCCATTCTTTATTGGAAATATTATTAAAACCTTCATACTCGGCTGTAGTTGTCGTTGCAATCACTGCACGATGCTGCTTCAGCAGCTTTCGCAGCTTCTTCCCACTGTCCGTCAATAAAGTAAGCGCGACCAAGACCGTTGACTACTGCTACATTTGGTTTTTGAACTTTTTTGATTATCACCGCTGCGGACATAGTTTTTCAAATAGTCCTTCGCCAAAGTGAGGTCGTCGAAAATAAGCTGATAAACCTGTGCCACTGTTGATTTTCCTTTCGGTACAGTGGAACTATTGCTAGGTTCGATATATAGGAACACACGGGCATCTTTATCTTTCAAGTAGGTAATTGATAATGCTGTACCAGGTGCAAATAACAAAAGGCGCGTAATGCCAATGCTTGTCCCTGTGCCTGACGGGTTCTTTCCAGAATCCCCCTTGATAGAAATGGCAGTGTTACAATTATCTATCGTTTTATATATCAGATACCAGGCAAATGTTCTACCATTTGAGGATTACGCTATATCTTTTAAACTGATACGAAGAATTTGAGCAACCGTATTTCGGACGAGGAAGCAACATCACTTGCCATCATGTCGTCCAGACACTGAAAGCGCCCGATAACCGATATTGGCATGGTACTTGAATAATCAAACAGATTCACCAGGCACCATTCACAAGTACCTCCGCATTTTCAGGTACAGGTACTTTTTCTGAACTTACCGCATCCGTTGGGTCGTATCAGAAAGAAAACTGCTGCTACAACTCGTTGCCAGGAAAAGTCCGGCAACTGCCGCAAGAATGGATTGAATTTTTATTTTTCTCATAATTTAGTCTGAATTTAGAAAGAAACGTTAATACCTCCAGATCGTTCGCATAGCCGGATAACGATAATAAGTAATACCGGTAATTCCTGTTCTGGGTCTAGTCCTGATTCCGGTGAATGGTAAACAGATTATCTCCTTGTACATATACCTGCACACTGCTCAACTGATAACTAATCCATTGTTTGGGTAAGTTATAGGAAAAAGTCATTTTTTCAATCGCATATGATTATTCTGCACCTGAAACGGGTAGAAGCCAATTCAGTCGTAGGAGGTAGTACTCAAGGCCAGGGACTTATCTGTATAGCGATTGTCAGGAGTCCATCTTTTAGAATCTCTGTCGACCAGTCACGTCCTTCCAGACTTCCGTTGTGCAGAATTGTTATATCACGATTGTAGATATATCCACCCGATACTGTAAGCAAAAAGATGAAGATCAAATCCTTTCCAGGAAAAGAGGTATTAAATCCACCATACACCTTCGGGAGGTGATTTATTGATGTAATAATAGTCAGCCGAATCGTAATCGTTTGTTGTCCGCGTTTCCGGTCGGATTCTTATTTGCATCCACCTCATCCTTATACCACAGCGGATCTCCATTTCCGGATCTACTCCCGCCCACTCTATCATATAGAAATCATACACCGAACGACCTACCTGCAACTTGTTCCACACCCACTTCGCGGCATATCTTTCAATGGGAGGGTCTGTCACCTATTTTTATAGTGTATTAAAGTTCATGCCAGTTTCCATACCAGCCATTCTGATTGATAATCGTTCCGTTAAGCACCATTTCTATACCTGTATTCTTCAAGGCTCCACATTCTCGTCAATAGGAGCCGTATCCCAGGGAAGGAGCTAGCGGACGTGAATAAAAGCAGGTCTTTCGAACGACGTGTAAAAGAAATCAAACGAACCGGAAAACGGTTATTGAACGAGGGAGAATCGATCCCTACATTAAAGTTGAGGGTTTTGTTTCCCATTTCAGATTCGGGTTGCCATACGGTCGGACACTAACGCATTTTTCTCCCAAATTGGAAACAATGGTATAGGGATCCTTACTTGCATAATAAGTACCAGGTTGTCATTTCCCTGCGCACCATAGCTCATTTTCAGAGTCAAGGCAGACAACCAGTCGGAAGTACTTGCCATAAACTCTTCCCGGTCGAATGCCAAGTACCCAACGACCAGAAATTTCCCCAGCGGGTCTCCGGCGCAAAACGTGAAGAACCGTCGCGACGATAGGATGCCGAGAAGAATATTTATTTTGATAGTCGTATAATGCTTGAGTCAGATAACCCACCAACGCATAGTCGATGCGATACCCCGAACCTCCGGTCAACTGTGAACCGACTACCAGCTCCGGCATATCAGGCTGCGCCATTTTGGAACGTGATGCCGTCAGTTCATCGTAGCGGTATCATTCGGCTGACGCCGCCGCCGTTTTCTTTAGCCGGGCCCAATTGGGGTTCGTATAATCCAACGTATTATAATTAATCAAGTCAAAGTTAAAACTAGTCTTGAATTTCAATCCCTCAATAATCGTAGCTTCCAGGAAAGTACGACCGGAGACTTCATCTTTCATTCGTTCTGATTTGTCTAAAGGCAAAGTAGCCGGCAGATTCCAGTTTGCCATCGAACCGGAAGGACGATAAGAGCCGAAGTCATAAATGCGGTCTCCATTCTCATCCAATTTGTAACTACCGTCGGCATTCATTTCATAAATCGGATAAAATCCCGGCATGGTACGTCCTGCAGTAATCACATTACTGGTTTTGGAGTCAGAAGAAACCGGATAGTTCTGCATAGAATGTGCAAAACTCAAATTGACTCCTCCCTTCAACCAGGAGGTCATTTCGCTGGTGATATTGGAACGAAGATTGAAACGCTGATAACCGGATTCAAGCGCAATACCTTTATCATTCAGGTATCCGGCTGAAAAGAAATACTGATTTGCTTTTTCCGCCTCCGGAAACACTTAGATTCAACTCTGTGCGAAGTGCCTGTTGTTCCATGGCGTCACTCCAGTCTGAATTCCATAATGGATGGGCACCTGCCACCAATTTTCCATCTGTACCGACCGGTTGCGCATATTGGGGGACCGTATGGATTCGGGCCACCTCCCATTAATTTCGTTACCAAGTCTTTGGATGCTTGCGTCGCAGCAGTTGCCGGAGTATAATCCGCACTCTTGACATACTGATTGCGAAGTGCTTCCCAATATAATTCAAAATATTGGTCGGTACTGACACGATCATAATCACGCACGGCACGGTTGGAACCTCCTAAGGAAGCTTTCACCTTTACCGTTGCTTTGGTATTTTGATCTCCCTGCTTGGTGGTGATAATAATCACTCCATTCGCACCACGGGAACCGTACAAAGCAGCAGAGGCCGCATCTTTCAATACTGTCATCGAAGATATGTCATCCGGATTGATAGAGTTCACACTACCATCAAACGGTACACCGTCCACTACATAAAGCGGAGCGCTGGAAGCGTTGATAGATCCGATACCGCGAATACGGATTTCCGCATCCGTACCTGGCTGCCCACTTGCCGCACTTGCCTGTACTCCGGATACCGTACCCTCTAATACACGTGATATGCTGGAAGTCTGTAACTTTTCAATCTCACCTGCTTTCATCGTCGAAGCTGCTCCGGTAAAACTATACTTTTTAGCGGTAGCATAAGCTACTACCATTACTTCTTCCAGTTCCTTACTTTCCGATTCCAACGTGACATTAATCACACTCCGGTTGTTGACCGGTTGTTCCACCGTGCGCATTCCTACAAAACGGAACACTAAAGTGCCGGTCGCAGGAATCTCAATCGAATACTTTCCATCAATATCGGTAATGGTGCCGGAAGATGCTCCTTTCAATTGTACGGAGACACCAGGCAAAGGTTCTCCTTCAGAAGTCACCGTGCCTGTCACGCGTTTCTCCTGCTGTGCTTCCGCATACAATATGTTTCCTGCAAAAAGCAAAAGAAACACTGCTAATAAACGTAAATAGATTCTCATAATTTTGTGGCTTAAGATTTATTTGCTTGTTGTAACTAACAGTACATTGAACTTTTTTGTTTAGGAAACGAAACATTTTTTAGAAGATTGCTAGCATAAATCAATGAAAGGTCGTACATTCGTGAAACAAAAATATCTATACCAACAAAAAGAACCACATGGGGAAACGGGTTATTCTATATCTTTTTCTGTTATTTTCACTGTCCTTACAGGCACAGACTGAAGAAGAGAAAGTCTCTTTAGGCAACGATAGTACAGAAGTAGATTCCACAGCAACCGCCAAGCCAAGTGCTTTTAAAAGAGCGATCAAGAAGTTTATGAACTTCAGTGATTTCGATACGCTCTATATCAGTCCCAACCGTTATAATTATGCGCTGATGGTTACTCATTTCAGCAACTTTGAGTATTATTCTATCACCAGTGAATTGCCGCAGCCACAGAAACTTAGTTTTCTCCCAACCCGCACAACAAGATAGGATTGTATTTCGGCTGGCGATGGATTTTCCTGGGATGGTCTGTAGATGTGAACGATATTTTCAAAAAGGTACCCGAAAGAACAGAGGAACAGAATTCGATCTTAGCCTATACAGTTCCAAACTGGGTGTGGATATCTTCTATCGCCGCACTGGTAATGATTACAAAATACATAAAATCAGAGGATTTTCAGACGATATCCCCTCCAACTATTCCGAAAATTTCAGCGGAATAAAGGTAGATATCAAAGGACTGAATCTATATTATATCTTCAATAACCGTAAATTCTCCTATCCTGCCGCATTCAGTCAGTCCACCAATCAACCGCAATGCAGGTACATTTATTGCAGGTTTTTCCATTTCAAAAGCATCATCTCGACTTCGACTATACAGCACTTCCGGGATTTATCCAGGAGGCGATGAATCCTGCCATGAAAGTCAAGAATATTAAATACACCAATGCCAATATCAGTTTCGGCTACGCCTACAACTGGGTCTTTGCCCGCAACTGTCTGGCATGCCTGTCTCTCACCCCTGCCATTGCCTACAAAGCTTCCGATGTGGACGCAGAAACAAATGAAGCAAAAGCATGGTACGGTAAATTCAATCTGGATTTTCTGGTTCGGGCAGGGATTGTCTACAACACAGGCAAGTATTACGTAGGTACTTCTTTTGTTGGAAAAAACTACAATTATCATCGCAACAATTTCTCTGTCGACAATGGATTCGGTACTCTCCAAATATATGCCGGATTCAACTTCAACACCCGCAAAGAATACAGGAAAAAGAAATAATTCCACAGAAACTAGAAATCATCAACTTGCTTGCTTATCCAAAGAATCTTTGTACATTTGCCACGTTCTAACGAACAAAAGTAAAAAAATCAATGAAGCAACAACGCCACATACAGACCACACGCACTCTTCTTTCCCGCTTTCGCTACTGGGGAAGAAAGAACTATGCTGCCTTTGCAAGTATGGGACGTGAATTCCAAATCGGTCATCTGCATATCAATGTTGTGGACGTTGCTCTTCGTAAGCAGAATGCTGCACAAACTATCCCTTATCATACATTTATGACACTTCAGGAAATCAAAGACCAAGTGTTGGCGGGTATCGACATATCACCCGACCAAGCAGCTTGGCTAGCCAACATGGCTGACAGCGAGGCGCTTTATGCCGCCGCACATGAGATTACCGTCGCGCGTGCTTCGCACGAGTTCGACATGTGTTCCATCATCAACGCCAAGTCCGGCCGATGTCCGGAAAACTGCAAATGGTGTGCACAATCCTCCCACTACCGGACTAAAGCCGAGATTTACGATCTCCTCCCCGCTGAAGAATGTCTTCGACAGGCCCAATACAACGAAGCCCAGGACGTCAACCGATTCTCCCTCGTTACCAGCGGACGAAAACCATCTCCCAAACAAATTACCCAACTTTGCGATACAGTCCGTTATATGCGTCGACATTCGTCGATTCAACTTTGTGCTTCTCTGGGACTGCTCAATGAAGAGGAGTTGCGTTCCCTGCATGAAGCAGGAATCATCCGTTATCACTGTAATCTGGAAACTGCCCCGTCTTATTTTTCCAAACTCTGCTCTACGCATACGCAAGAACAGAAACTGGCTACTCTCGATGCAGCCCGTCGTGTAGGCATGGATATCTGTTGCGGAGGTATCATCGGCATGGGAGAAACGATGGAACAACGGATTGAATTTGCTTTCACATTGGCAGAACTGAATGTTCAATCCATACCTATCAACCTGCTTAGTCCGATTCCGGGAACTCCACTGGAAAACGAGCAGCCTCTAAGCGAAGAAGAAATACTTAAAACCATCGCACTCTTTCGTTTTATCAATCCGACCGCTTTTCTGCGTTTTGCCGGAGGACGTTCACAACTTTCTTCCGAAGCGATGCACAAGGCATTATATATCGGAATTAACTCGGCTATCGTAGGCGACCTATTGACAACACTCGGCTCCAAAGTATCGGAAGACAAAAAGATGATTCAGGAAGAAGGCTATCATTTCGCCGATTCCCAATTTGATCGCGAGCACATCTGGCATCCGTATACTTCGACTACCGATCCGCTTCCTGTCTACAAAGTAAAACGGGCAGACGGCGCTACCATTACCCTCGAAGACGGACGAACGCTCATTGACGGAATGTCTTCCTGGTGGTGTGCAGTGCATGGATATAATCATCCGGTATTAAATCAGGCGGCAAAGAACAATTAGATAAAATATCTCATGTCATGTTCGGAGGACTGACGCATGATCCGGCCATTGAACTGGGGAAACTGTTATTGCCTTTGGTTCCTTCCTCCATGCAGAAAATATTCTATGCAGACTCCGGTTCGGTAGCCGTAGAAGTGGCACTGAAAATGGCTGTACAATATTGGTATGCAGCAGGAAAACCGGAAAAGAACAATTTCGTGACTATCCGTTCCGGCTATCACGGTGATACGTGGAATGCCATGTCTGTATGTCATCCGGTGACGGGTATGCACAGTCTTTTTGGTTCGGCATTGCCTGTACGTTATTTTGTCCCGTCCCCCACTTCCCGGTTCGACGGAGAATGGAATCCGAAAGATATACTACCTCTACAAGAGATGATTGAAAAACATTCAAAAGAGTTAGCGGCGCTTATTCTGGAACCGGTGGTACAGGGAGCAGGCGGGATGTGGTTTTATCATCCGCAGTACCTGCGCGAAGCAGAAAAGCTTTGCCGGAAGCACGATATTCTTCTTATTTTCGATGAGATAGCAACGGGATTCGGACGAACCGGTAAACTTTTTGCTTGGGAACATGCCGGAGTAGAACCGGATATAATGTGTATCGGTAAAGCACTGACCGGAGGATATATGACACTTTCTGCTGTATTGACCAGCAACCGGATAGCAGATACAATCTCTAACCCACACCGGGAGCTTTCATGCACGGCCCCACTTTCATGGGCAATCCGCTTGCCTGTGCGGTGGCTTGCGCATCCGTTCGCCTGCTGCTCGAATCCGGCTGGCAGAAGAATGTGCAACGAATCGAAAGCCAACTCAAAGAAGAGCTGGCTCCTGCACGGGAATTTCCGGAAGTGGCTGATGTACGAATACTCGGAGCCATCGGAGTCATTGAGATGAAACGTCCGGTAAATATGGCCTATATGCAACGAAGATTTGTGGAAGAAAGAATCTGGGTACGTCCCTTTGGCAAGCTGGTATATCTGATGCCGCCTTTCATCATCACTTCGGAACAATTAAGCGAACTGACTTCCGGCTTACTTAAAGTTATTCAAAAAAGATGACAGATAAGAAGAATATTACCAGATTTTCACCCAAGAATCTGTTCCTCGGTGAGCAAAAGGGTGTTCCTCGGTGAGGAACGGGCCTTTCCTCACCGAGGAAGGATGCCTTGGTCGGTGAGAAACTTTCGGGATACTTCTTTAGACAATAAACATCTTATAGACAACTGATTACGCTTTCAACCATCCATATATCGAATACTTATTACTTAAAACAATAATTCATGACATTAGAACATATAAACCAGGAACTCCAGACCTTGAAAGAGAAAAAGAACTACCGTTCTCTCCCACCGCTTATTCACGAAGGACGAGATGTTCTGCTGAACGGACAACGAATGTTGAACCTATCTTCTAATGATTATCTCGGGCTGTCCAATGACATTTCATTGAGGAAGGAATTCTTAAAAACACTCACCCCTGAAACATTCCTGCCTACTTCCTCCTCTTCCCGGTTACTGACCGGCAATTTTAGTGACTATCAGAAGTTGGAGCAACAGCTAGCCACGATGTTCGGAACGGAAAGTGCACTTATATTCAATAGTGGTTATCATGCCAATACAGGAATACTTCCTGCCATTTGCAATACTCACACACTGATTCTTGCCGACAAGCTAGTGCATGCAAGCCTGATAGACGGAATTAAATTATCATCAGCTAAATGTATTCGGTATCGTCACAATGATATTTCCCAGTTGCAACGACTGATTGCTGAAAATCATAACGCTTATGAGCAGCTTATTATTGTTACCGAAAGTATCTTCAGCATGGATGGCGATGAAGCTGATCTTCCCGCTCTCATTCAACTCAAAAGAGTTATTCCAATGTTCTTCTTTATGTAGATGAGGCTCATGCTTTTGGTGTACGAGGAAAAAAAGGATTAGGATGTGCCGAAGAACAGGACTGTATCAACGATATAGACTTTTTGGTAGGAACATTCGGAAAAGCCATTGCTTCGGCAGGTGCCTATATTGTCTGTCGGCAACTCATTCGGGAATATCTTATTAATAAAATGCGCACGTTTATATTCACCACCGCACTTCCTCCTATCAATATCCAGTGGACTTCGTGGGTGTTAGAACGCCTTTCAGCTTTACAACATAAGAGGGCTCACCTGCTACAAATCAGTGAAAAGCTAAAGGTAGCCCTTACAGCCAAAGGATATAATTGCCCATCGGTGAGCCATATTGTACCTATGATTATAGGAGCCAGTGAAGATACCATATTGAAAGCAGAAGAACTCCAGCGCAAAGGATTCTATGCATTGCCCGTCCGTCCACCTACCGTACCCGACGGAACTTCACGTATCCGTTTTTCACTGACAGCGGACATCACTGAACATGAAATTGACCAACTCATCAAACTGATAAACGAATGAAGCAGCATTTTATCATAAAGAATAATCAGAAGCATCTATTGCTTTTCTTCGCCGGTTGGGGGATGGACGAAACTCCTTTCCTGACCATTCATCCTACAGATAAGGACTGGATGATTTGCTATGATTACCGTTCATTAGCATTTGATACCGACTTATTGGAAACCTATTCCCAGATTACACTTATCGCCTGGTCGATGGGAGTCTGGGCAGCTTCGCAAATCATGAAGCAGTACCCACATCTGCCTGTCTCCCAAAGTATCGCCATCAACGGCACCCTCTACCCCATACACGAAACCAAAGGTATCGCTCACTCTATTTTCGATGGCACACTTCAAGGGCTGAATGAACAAACCTTGCAAAAATTTCAAAGAAGAATGTGTGGTTCAATAGCTGACTATAAAACTTTTCAAACCATATCCCCCCCAGCGTCCGATGGAAGAACTCAAAGAAGAACTTGCCGCTATACAACAACAATATTTATCATTGCCGCCCTCTGATTTTAAATGGCAAAAAGCTATCATAGGAAAAGGCGACCGCATTTTCCTCCCGGATAACAATATTTGGCATGGGAAAACCAAGTGGACTCTCTTGAACAAGTGGAAGCGGCACATTACCAACAAGAACTTTTTAACACGATACTCATGCAGCCGGAGAACTGATGCATCCATCATTTTAAAATAAAGTGATTATCAAGTATATCAGCCTATTAAACAAATATTGATTATGAATAAACGACTAATCGCAGAACGTTTTTCAAAAGCTATCACTACCTATCCAAAGGAAGCAAACGTGCAACGGCAAATAGCAGGTAAAATGATTCGTTTGCTTACAGAACACATACCTTCTCCCTGCTCGAAAGTAATTGAATTTGGCTGCGGAACCGGTATTTACTCCCGTATGCTGCTCCAAGCCCTCCGTCCGGAAGAGTTATTACTTAATGACCTTTGCCCCGATATGAAATATTGCTGTGAGGACTTATTAATGAAGAAGCAGGTTTCTTTTCTTCCGGGAGATGCCGAAACAGTCTCTTTCCCCACCGAAAGTACATTGATAACTTCCTGCTCCGCCTTGCAATGGTTCGAATCACCGGAAAACTTTTTCGAAAGGTGTAATACCCTCCTCAATAATCAGGGTTATTTTGCTTTTAGCACTTTTGGAAAAGAAAACATGAAAGAAATACGCGAACTTACCGGCAACGGACTTCCTTATCGTTCACGGGAAGAGCTCGAAGTAGCTTTGTCACCCCATTTTGACATACTGTATTCAGAAGAAGAGCTTATCCCGCTTTCGTTCGAAGACCCGATAAAAGTACTATATCACTTGAAGCAAACCGGAGTCAATGGCTTATCAACGCAATCCTCTCCTACCGGAAAACAAGAGAACGATTTGTGTTCATCAGACAACAATTCAAAAAATAATTTTAAGAACAATCTCCCCAACAACAATGGACTCGTCGTGACTTGCAACTCTTCTGTGAACGTTACATGCAGGAATTTACTCAGGGCGCTTCTGTGTCCTTAACATATCATCCCATTTATATCATCGCAAAAAAAGAAAAAAGTATGAAACAGAATGTATTTTTCGTTTCCGGTATCGACACCGATGCCGGAAAAGTTATGCCACCGGCTTTCTAGCCCGTGAATGGAACAAGAACGGACAACGTACCATCACCCAGAAATTTATTCAAACGGGAAATGTAGGTCATTCCGAAGACATCGACCTGCATCGTCGCATTATGGGAATCTCCTTCACCAAAGAAGATGAAGAAGGACTGACTATGCCGGAAATTTTCTCTTATCCCGCCTCTCCGCATCTTGCTTCCCAGCTGGATAACCGCCCCATCGACTTTGATAAAATAAAACGTGCGACCGAAGAATTGAGTGAACGGTATGACTCTGTTTTACTTGAAGGAGCAGGCGGCCTTATGGTTCCCCTGACCACTGAACTTTTAACCATTGACTACATCGTCCAAGAAAAATATCCGCTTATCTTTGTTACTTCGGGCAAACTGGGGAGTATCAATCATACCCTGCTTAGTCTCGAAGCAATACAAAAACGCGGCATTGTACTAGATACCGTATTATATAATTTATATCCTACCTTAGAAGACAAGACGATTCAGAATGATACAATGGAATTTATCCGAACCTGGCTGAAAAAGTATTTTCCGGAAACGAAGTTTATACTGGTTCGGAAATAAAAAAAGAATCTATAGAAAAGTAATCACCGACTACTTTCACTCAACAACAATCGTACTCTTTGTGTGGATTATGGCTATCATAAGTAACTTTCACCGGATACATATAGCCATAATCCTTTTTTTAAACAGTAGTCGAATATTTATCTAAAGCCTTTCTCAATGTTCTTTCCGAAATCGGTTTGGTCACAAAGTCATTACAACCCATCTCCAATGCCAATTCTT
>VOFG01002774.1_pt1 | contig 14956 bp, 22 predicted proteins | sample 5384171 | NCBI WGS metagenome assembly VOFG01 (sample SAMN12384726, study PRJNA508395) | human gut metagenome | isolation source: healthy gut F | host: Homo sapiens
CAATTGCTTCGTTCAGTTACGTATTGCTCACCTGAGTGCCCGTCAGGTGCAGCGCCTTCACGTGAGCATAAGAACTCGTAGGGTTCCAGCGTGGGCCGCCGGCGCTTGGCGCTTTCAGACGAGAATCTACGACCTCTCCCGTTTGGAGAGAAAACCTCAAACATCGAACAGTCAATGGAACAGTGATTGTGGAGCGACCGGAACAATCCCGAGTGAAACAGAGTATCTGCTGATCGGGGAAGAGGAGTTCGGGCGATGTTTCTGCGCAGCTATTATATTCTCGGCAAGGCTGCGGCTTTCGAATATCTCTGCGGTCGCGACCGTCCGATGTACCCTGTCAGCCGAGGGGCGTGTGCGAAGTGCTCGGCATTACGCGCGACGAGAGCTGGACGAGCACCGCCTGAAACGGTCAGGCGAAAGTTTCCAGCGGCAGATGATGTCGATCGGTACTCCTCGCCGAACACGTCTCCGTGCGCCATAAAGGATCGGTACGGGCTCTCGTGATCAAACCGTCATCAGGTTCGTTTTCATCAGGTTGCCGCCGCCGAAATCCATCTGCTTGCCTTTGCCTCCTCATCGAAACGGGCATGGGCAGCGTGTTCCCGTGGAAGGGGCGTCGAGGTCATGAGTTCCATCAGGTTCGTTCCTGCCAGTAATGCGGCGACGCGCAGCGACGCGCAGCGCCTGCCTGCTCTTCGAGCGACACGCGCCCTTTGGTGAAACACGCATCCCGTTCTCCAGTTCAGGGTTCATCTCCACCAGCCGTTGGATTTATGTCCGTAAGACATGGCTTTCAGGTGCGGCTCGATGTCCATGCGGATACCTTTCTTCTCCATATCCGCCAGGTCTATCTTCGTGACGTCCAGCGGCTCGAACTGCCGCTGCTCCTGCGTCTGGAGCCGTTCGGAGGGTCGATACGGTAATTTTCCAGAATCTCGGGTCGAAGTCGATGCGATAAGTTTGTTCAGGGCATTCTCGTCATGACGAAGATACCCGTGTGGACGGGGTTCTGGGCCTGTTCCATGAACTTTTTGAAGAAGGCTTCGGGCTGAATCCTGCGTGTTCACGTTCAGCAGGCTCGCCACGTTCTGATCCGTGGGTCGGCGGTCTGGATATTGCCGTCCTGATCCACGCCGGTAACGGCTTGTAGTCGTCCGTCGTCGGCATTCTGAACGAGCATGACTTGTTTAGCGTCGTTCTTTACGTTTTCGTCCATAATTACGAGTGTTTTTAGTTAGCACCAATAGCGATGCGGGAACGAAAGTAAGGGGAACCGGCTGAACGTTAAAGGCTATGGAAGCATCGGGCACAGAAGTGGCCGCTTGTGGCGCAGGGCAGAGGAAATCGGAGAAAACGGAGTGCCGGGAAGGACGGATTTGGCAGAGGGTATTTTCGTGGCTCCTCACCTTATTTGTCAGGTAAGTGGGATCTATTGTTAAATGTCAATAAAGCGCATGGATAACCGTGTTTTTTTTTATAAATTTGCGAAAACGGTTTCAATATCCGACAAAACGTGAGGCATGGAAATATATACCCCAAAAACCAAGATCAAACTTTCTCCGGTGATAAGAAACGGAGAGAATTTGTCGAAGTGACTTTCGGTAATGACAATGACATCCGCTTGTCGCTGTCGAAGGAAGAAAACGTACTGCTTGTCGGCGGCAGGGCTTATCTGCCGGCAGAGATTTCGTGCTTGCCGAGTTCTTCGACCGCTATGTAAAAATGGCGTTTATAGACTATTCTGCCATCAAGGAAACCGCACCCCGTAAAGAGGAAGACAAACGGCCGCCACTGCCGGAAGGCTATCTGGAAAAACTTCAGCAAGTGCGTTACAGTGACCATACCGTAAGGGTATATACCTCCTATTTCCGCGATTTCCAACAGCATTTCGAGGGGCGTAAGATTGAAACGGTTACTCCCGGCGAGATAAACGACTACCTGCTGTATCTCATCCACGAGAAAAACATATCCTCCTGCCAGCAAAACCAGCGTATCAACGCCATCAAGTTCTATTACGAGAAAGTTCTCGGTCAGGAACGGCGGTGTTACAAGGTGAACCGTGCCAAACGGGAGAAGACGCTGCCCGACGTGTTGAGCAAGGAGGAAATAAAGAAAATACTCGACGTGACGGTGACAGACCTGCGTTTCTTCTGTATGTTCTCCATACTCTATTCCGCAGGGTTGCGCATCAGCGAACTGCTGGAACTGAAACCCGGCGACATCAACGAATCCCGCTCCCTGATACGGGTGCGGCAGGGTAAAGGGCAAAAAAAGACCGCTACACCCTGCTGTCAAGACCGTTGATGAAAAAGCTGACGGAATATAACAGACTATACAAACCGAAAGTGTGGCTTTTTTGAACACAGACCGGGAGAACCTTTCACCGAGAGTATCGTGTCGAAACGGTTGAAGGCTGCGGCTCGGGAAGCGGGAATCACGAAACGGATTTACCCGCACCTGCTGCGCCATTCGTTCGCCACCCACTTGCTGGAGCAGGGAATCGACATCAAGATAGTGAAAGAGCTTATGGGACATAACAATATCAAGACGACAGAAAGGTATGTCCACATAGCCGACACTTTCAAAAAGCAATATCAAAAGCCCGTTGGACGATCTGTTGATGGAGGAAGACGAGGTCTGATACTTAAAAAAATAACAGCCAAATCGGCTGATAGTATAACATTATCAATAAATTAAACAATAGGAGAATTAATTATGTCAAGATTAGGTGTTTTTATATGCTTTGAAAGAAGATGAACTGAACAAACTTCGTTCCTTACCACATGACGAACGATATGACTATATGTTAGAGGAAATAGAGGAAACTTTATTGGAAACGCCTCGTGGTTGTGAGTTGGATAAAGCATGGGAAGGTATCAATATTGTCTTGGTGGTGGCGAGTGGGATGAGGAAAATTCTGTTCCGACAAACATTGTGTTCGGTGGAGAGTTTTTAGTTGAAACAGAAGATGAAATCATTACTCTGAAAACTCATTCAGAGGTAAAACAAATAGTTGTTTATTTACATCAAAATAATCTGCAAGAAATTATACGAAAGAATTTTCCATTGATAAATGAACAAGAATATTCATTGCCTAAAAATGATGATACCTTGAATTATCTTTTAGGTTGGAGTGGAGATATTCAATCGTTTTATGAGAATGCTCAAAAAGAAGGTTGTTCAGTTATCTTTACGGTTGATTTGTAACAAAAAACAGAAAATATTGATAACAAGCACCTATTCCGCCTAAACGGCGGCAAGCTGCATCCCATTAGTCGCTTGAAAAATAAAAAAGAAAATGAGTAAGATAATGATATGGGTCGGTCAATTCGATTCCGAAGCTGACTTTGAGAAATATATGGATCAATCGGCTTTCCGTCAATGGTGGAAAGAATACGATGAAGACAATAAGGAACTTCGTTGCCAGTTCTGTAAAGAGCTTGGTGTAATGGACTATGACGAAGATTCTCTTATTATGAAATTCACATCTGACGGCTTGGCAGGATTACTTAACCTTATTCCTGCTGATACCCAAAAGATAAGTCTGTCGATGGCTGATAAAAAATATTACAATGGCAAATGCTGTTATCTGCTATAATTGTCGTGAGGGTATATCTCCTAAAAGGCAGAGAATGCCACAACCATGACTTATCTTGGTACGTTTGAGTTTGAACTGTCGCCTGAAGGTGTACAAGGGTCTAATGCTGGATTAGAATATATGATTTGGATTGGCACAACCGATAAAAGTCGGGAAGAATTTATGGAGTATTTCAATCAAGATGAATACATGAAAGAAATACGAGATTACAAAGAAAGTCGTACAAAAGAAACGCCCAAATCCGGAACATCGCTGTCAGTTCTGTAAAGACATTAATATAAAGTATTACTATCCAGAATTTCTAACTGTGGAAATTAAGGATGAACCCGAAAATCCTTTTAATCTTGTTAGAATGATGATTGATAACAAACTTGTCCTTGACTGGTATATTGAGTCCGATATTGATGAATACCACATAAAGCCATCAAATTGTATTGTGTGCTATATACCCAATGGTTTCAAGGACAACAAAGGAATCAGAAAATCTTTATTAAGAAGAAAAATTATGATTCATATGAAACACCTAAAAAAATTTGTGGATGAATTAGACAGTTACAACGGTATTCAATATTTGGAAACTTATATTGCAGAATAAAGCGACTAACAAACGGATAATTTCCCTTAAAGGTCGATTATCCACTGGACATTACCGATTAACAATGACAATATGAAATGGTATAAAATATACTTGAATGGAGAAAATCGAATATGGAAGAAATGTATTACATATTCGTGGGAGTTTATATATGAAGATAAAGAAATTAATTTTCAAAGAATTATAGATTCATCTTCATCGGAAAGGTATCAAATAAAAGCTCTTATCAAAGGTAAGGGGCTAATCGCTAAAAGTATATCTGGATTTGGGCAAATAAGAATGCCAGAATTTGCTGAAGTCAGCCATTTGTTTCTTGTCAGAGAAGATATATTGAATATAAACGAATTGTCCTCCATAAAAGGAATTTCTTTAAAAAGGGTTTCAGTATATGGAGATTTCCCACTTGATTATATGGCAATTATTTTTAATGAAGTAATTGATTGTGTTGACAATATTCATTCCAAACGAGAAGAATTTGAATGCATGAGTACACTTGTGTTAGATATGTCTAAAATACCTTCATCTGTAGATGGGTTCTTTTTTAAAAGGGTGGAATAAATACGGTTTTTATAAAAACATTGTCAATGAAAATATGAAAATGCAATTACTTCATTTGTATAAGGCAAATGAGTTTTTAAAATTTAAAGAAATAGAAATAAATGGCACATCGGTAACAAATGGATAAATCTCCGTAAGAGAGATTATCCGCCGAACATTATAAACTCAATAGATGAATAATAAAGAAATTTATATAAAACTGGAAAAAGCAGTTGGCGATAACAACGTGCAGGAAGTGTCGAATATACTCGACCAACATTCAGATCTAGATTTGAATGATGAGAATTTATATACGCTTCATCCACCTTTATGCCGAGCTGCAAAGAAAGGTTTTTTATGAAATTTGCAAGACTTTAATTCAATATGGAGCCGATGTAAATTGTATTAAAGATAGATTATTTTCTCCTTTATGGGGTGCTTCGTCTGGAAACCATTTAGAAATAGTCAAATTATTGATAGAAAATGGCGCAGATATAAATGCTTATGAAAGTTCTACAACAGCAGCTTTGAATGAAGCTGCCGCTAAAGGGCATTTTGAGATTGTTCGCTATCTTATAGAGAAAGGTGCGGACATAAATAGGCTTACTACAACTCTACTTTTTTCTCCTCTTGATTGGTCTATTAGTAGTGGACATAACGAAATAAGCCTTTTTCTGAAGGAAAAGGGTGCGTTGTCCAATATCAACCACGATTATGTATGGTCTGAAGTAGGTGGTGGCATATCCCAACATATAGACTGGAATGTTGGCAGAGTTATTCCTAACAAATTCAATGAAACGGAAAATGGTGTATTCAATAGGCTTGCGGTTGTTAATAGAGGTAACAATTCGTTATTGTTCAGTGTAGGAAATTTCCAATATACCCAGCCTTATGTGGAGTTTGTTATTGTGCTTCCGTTTGGCTGGAATCCATACTCTAAAATGGAGAAGACACAGTTCCATTATATGGTAATGAAAGAATTGACGAACCAAGTCCGTAACGGAAGAACATTCTCTGATGGAGATTTTATATCCAAAACAGAGAAAGGGTTCAACGCAATCTCTTGGTCGGAGAAATTGGCTGGATTCTATGTCGTAGATTATAACTACTCTGATACAGCGAATCAATATGATAACAAAGAGGATATGGTTACTCTTTATACGCTTATTCCTGTAAAAGCTACTAAAAAAGGGATATAGCGAACACTCTTTAGAAACATTGAAGTCTAAGAAATTGAAAGCGATTGAATTGAGTTTATAACAAGCGGATTAATCTTCTAAAAAACTCGATTATCCGCCAGACATTATCGGTCAAACAATAAAAAGAAAAAGTTTATGAAACTACGAGAAGAAATAGAACCTAAAATTATTCAAATAGAAAAAATATGTCCGCAAATATCGAGGTTACTACGTGGGTATGATAGTGAAAAGGACAATAAATGTTTGAATATAATAAAGAAAATTTCTGAATTAACTCACAAAGTTATTACTAAAGATATTCTTTCTGAATATATGGAAGATGACTCTATTTGTATGGTTACTCTTAGGCTTTCAATAGGGACTCCACCATTACTCCATATTCCATTATCGTGTGACGAACTTCTTGAAATCATACAAAGAATACATTCTAAGAATTATGTCGAATATAAAGTTAAGGCTTTTTCCTGAAGATGAACTTTGGTGGGTTCTGTCACACGATTATTATGTTCCGTTATTGGAAAAAACATGGAATTATCAGAACCTTCGCTTATTCGTGAAATGCTATATCAAGAAACTGTATTTGACAGTTTGCGGTATAAGCCGGAAGAAGTACTTGAAAAAATTTTAGGTGTAATGAAATAGACCGATAACAAACAGCAAACCGACTGAATAAGCGGAACGCTGTCAAACATTACCGTTCATAAAAAAATAAATGGAATGAATAAAATAGAGTCATTTAAATATATTCGCCCAATTTCTCCGGGTACAACATCATGTTACTCTGTTGGAGATATTCTTCCTATTGAAATTTTATGGGAATGTAATGGAAAGGTGTATAATCGGAAACAAGAAAAAGGTGGTTTGTGCGCTATTTTATTAGAACATGATAATGTAGTCGGTGTTGTTGAGAATCCATATACAGGTGGATTCAATTTAGCTTATGTATTGAACGGAGCAAATCAGGTAGTTTGGAATGTGTCTGATTTGTTTATTGCTACTTACGGGAATCTATATTATGGTAGAGCACTACATTTCGTTGATGTGAGAGTTGAAAATGGAATTTTATACTTTTTCATCAATATATCAAATTGCGATTTTCGCTTTTCAATTAATGTAAAACAGGAGAAATAGGGCAATTAATAGAAACAAGATAACAGAACGATAACAATCGGCTAAACCTCCCTTAATGGTCGGTTAGCCACCGGACATTATAATAAATAAAAATCAAAGCATTATGGCAAAATATGAGTTGGGGGCAATTTATAAAATTAATGGTCGAAGTGGTGAATTGTATTATGTAAGACTTTTTTTTGACAAACGACTGTTATGGCGTTTTTTCATCATTAGAAGGCGAACTGAATGAAGAGACATTTGCTCAAACCCATTATCGTCTCTATTTTAGCTGTAACTCTTTTCCTATAAAACGAGGTATATGGGGAAAAAGTCGTATCATCTCCAAACTGTACAGATATTGCACGGTGGCAACGCCCTCAATATTTAGCTAATTTTGCTAATTTCAACATGAAATTATTTCTTGATCAATGTAGAGTTTTTTCATGAAGATGGGAACCTTTATCAATGTGAAAGTAAAGAGGAGTTTATTAGATTAGTAAAATCCGGTAAGATTTTATTTTGTTTTAATACTTATGAAATTATACCAGACTTTCTAATGAGGTATTACAAGGATTTCCCCAATAGCTATATTGTAAATAAAGATTTTATCCATAGTGGAACTTTGGAATACCAAAAAGAACAAACAAATGTGTATTAAAAGAATTAGGCTTTGATATTGGAAACTTATTATAACAAGCGGCTGAACATTCCTATAAAGGTTAGTTAGCCACCAAACATTAGACACCTCTAAATAAAAATTATATGGTTGATAAAAAAGAAATATTGAATCAAATAGTGAATGTGTTGGAAAAACCTTTCGTTACACATGGTTTTCGATATGTACGAGGTGGTCGCTTTTGTACGAAAGCTATCTGATGGAAACACAGAACAGCAATATCATATAACTTTCAGGAAGAAATACGGCTGTTTCTTATGTCAATCGAGCTTATTGTTCAAAATAAAGTGCTATTAAAAGATTTTGATGTTTTATACAGAGAAACCTTAATCTTTGGATACCGGAATTTTGAAGATAATTTTCGGGATGAATGTATAAAAATGGTATTGAAACAAAAGTATGTAACTTTATGCGGACTTGGGGATTGGAGAGAACTTAAAGAGGAAAATGAATCGCTGGAAAGTTTCAATGCCAGATTTCGCCTCTGGTCACCCCCTTATTTTGAAGATTTGAAGGATTTGAATAACATTTTGGAAAAGAAGGAAGTCCCCCATCGCACGAGCAATGTTTGACCAGCATAAATCTGTCTTTGAAATTTTCAAGAAAACAGAAGATATAAACTGGATTATAAACAATACAGAATATCAAGGACTGTTCCTATTAAAGCAAATGGGGCGAGTTGAAGAAGTTGAAAATAAGTACAATTCGTTACTTGAAAAAAGAGGAAATATGGGAATAACACAGAAAGCATAGAGTATTTCTATAAATTATTAATGAATAAAGGTGTCTAACAAGCGGCTCAACCCCCAAAGGTCGGTTATCTACCAACCATTAGTTGCGGTCAAAAACGAAATAAAAATGAATGTAATATCAGAAAAAAGAATATTCGTTTTCAAATGCGCTTTTTGGAACGTAATGTTACATCATCATATTCGAGCCTTTGATGAAGAAAGGGATGCGAATTTTGATGAAGTATGGGATGAAGAACTTGTACCAACATTGTTGGATGAAAAGAAGTACAAGAAATATTGGTGTTGGCTATCTCAAATTGATTTGAAAACATCCGAAAATCAAGGTGAAATAGAAAACCCAAGAACTCTAACACTTCCTATCGGCAGCGATATTGTATTGACAATAGAATTTCATCCTTGCTGTACATATTATTTTTGAATGACACTTTAATCGGGGAAGTTAGTGGCAACTTTCACTTGAAGTATCCCACATATTCGGAATTAATGAGGATTACAAAAGAGAAATATGGAGATGTACTGTTTCATTTACTCTTACCTTTGTCTGCAATCAAAGAAAAGGAAAAAGATACAGCACTTTTTGAGATTGTCCAACGATTGCAACAAATTCCCTTATTTAAGGAACATTCGAATATATAGGTAAATGTATCTTGAACGGATTATTAGTATCCAACTCTGACATACAGGAAAATTCCAAGATAGGAACGATATGTACAAGTAATCATTCGTATAGAAATGCTTTGATATATGATGATGAAAAGCAGGAAATAAAGGAGCTAAATATTCTTTTGTCAAAGTTATAAATTTGCAACTAACACGTGAATAAATCTCCCCGAATGGTCGATTATTCACCGAACATTATCTGCCCAGAATAATTAACAATAAAAAAAAAAAAACAATGATTAGGTATATTGAAAAAGGCGACATATTCCGTATTGATGGAGTGAGCAGTTATGCGCATGGTTGTAATTGTGCCGGTGCAATGGGTAAAGGCATTGCCGTACAGTTCAAAAGCAAATATCCAGATATGTATCTTGAATATAAGCAGTTGTGCAAAAGAAAATAAGTTTTGCCCCGGTGATGTTTTTGATTATGATTATGGCAATGGACATATATATAACCTTGGTACTCAAGCAACGTGGCGAACACGAGCTAAAATAGAGTATATCGAAAAGGCACTGATACAGATGCTTGAGTTAGCCAGTGGTGATAATGTAACGGCAATAGCCTTACCTGCAATCGGTGCTGGATTAGGAGGATTAAAATGGGATGATGTAAAAGCAATTATAGAGACAGTTTCAAATGATTATCCTAATGTTGATTTGTATGTAGTTGAAACTTATCAAAGCGAATAAAGGCAGATAACAAGCGTATCAATCTCCCTAAAGGACGATTATTCGCCGAACATTATCGTTTAATATGGTAAGTAGAAAAGAAACAGTAAAAAGTTGTTGTGTGAATATACTTGATGATGTAAAAAAAGAATATTAGCGCAACCTTTTGAATGTAGGGAAGACTTCTCTTCCTGATGGTGCATTACATAATGTACAAAAAGAATTGGAAAATATGATTAATGCGATTGATAAAGATATTTACTCGTTTACACCAAGTTATGGCAAATATCTAATAGATTGTTGGCTTGGAGATGAATTAGTAGATAAACTTCTTGATGTTTCTTGTCAATATGAAAAAACTAATTAAGTTGAAATAAACGATAGCATACGGATTAATCTTCCAAAGGTCGATTATCCAACAAACATTATCGGTCTAAAAATTAAAATATGGATAGTAAACTTCAATTATTCGCTAAAGTGTTATTAAAAAGAACACTATGATGAATTTTTAGAAATGATTCAGTTGTTCAATATAGATAAGAGAACCTTTGTCCTTCAACATAGGAAAATGTTTGAAAAGGGATGGTACGATACAAACTCTGAAGACAATGAATTTAGTGAAGTAGATATTATGCTTTGTTTTTTGCTATAGTTTCTCACAGAATGGCAGTTATTGATTGGAGTGGTGAAGAATATTCAGGGCAGGTTAAGCGTTCCATTACGATGATGTTAAAGAATTATGGGATAGAACGTTTCTTATGGAACACTAAAAAGTTTGAGGATTCTTTGGATTGGGACAAAATTCGCCGAGGTGACTATTTGCCTTTGTTGTTCCAAGCTATGAACAAGCAACTTAACAGAGGCGGTTATTCCATTGTGTTTTGTGATACAAAATCGGATTGTTTTCGTTATGCAATATTACCAACTGCCGAGTTTGTGCAATTTGAGAATACGGAATTAGATGATTAGATAAGATTTACAATATTATCTGACTAAAAATCATTAGTCCAGAATTTTGTTCAAAGATAAATTTTTGAAGGGAACTCTATAAATGAATATATCTTGAGGCAGACAGCAAAGAAATAGAGATAACAAAACACGTTAAACCGATTGAATGCTGGAACGCCGCTGAAATTATTGATTTAATAACCAAAATCAAATCAGAAGTTAAGGTTGGTTGTTCTATTAAAATCAGTTTTATCACCAATTTTCCTGTATTATACAGACAATCTTGTGAAAAAGTATTCTATACGATAATGGAAAACATTTGATGAATGTATGCCATTACTTTTTTGAGGGCGGAAAGCTGAAACGGTCACAGTTATGTGGTAGGTATGGTTGCCGTGAAGAGAATTATATCTATAAAGAAAATGCTTTGACACATATTGAAGTCAAAACAATATGATATTGAGGGTAATAGTGGTAATGATTTAATTCATATATTCCAATATCAAGACGATGGGGTTTTAGAAAAAGTATTACCAAAATCATTTCCAAATGGATATTCTGAAATAATCTATAAACGAAAAGAGGTTGCTAACAAGCGGCTTTAACTACCCCTGAAAGGTCGGTTAGCCACCAAACATTAATATTAAAAGGAAACACTATGATACCTGATAAATTGAAAGATGATTTTAATTCATTGAGAAATATGTTTGATGAATTGAAAAGAGAAATTGATAAGAATGTTGTAAGGGAAGAGAATTACAAAGGTGAGTTCTACGAAATATCCCCTTATTCTTATCAAAGAAACAGGTTTAAGCAAGGAAAATAGTTGGAAATGTAACTTCTCTCAAAACAACTAATAACCTATTTACTTATTATTTCGATGTAAAAAATCAAATTATAGAAACTGGGAGAGGGCTTGGAACTTAAAAAATCAATTTATTACACCTTTTCATTTATGAAAAGGAACTCATGAAAACTATTGCATATGATAATAGCAAACGTATTGTGAATGTCCGATATTATCTATATGGAAGTAATGGTAAAATAGAGAAAATGTATTCAAAGGGTTCTCGTGGAAGTAGAGAAGAAACATATTTTTATGAAAATGACCGCCTACAAAAAATAGTTATAAGACAATTTGATAGAAATGATATTGAACAGGATACGTTACAACATTCATTTGATTATAAGTCTAATGGAGAATTAAAATCTATTATTCTTTCGACAGAATTATATTCTGAAACAATCTATCAGGAAACATAAATTTAATATTAACAAGCCGGGATAACGGACTAACGCCGTTCCCCGTCAAAACCATTATCAATTACAGTACGACAATATGAACTTTTACTTAATAGGTAGTTTAGAAGGATTTAACGATTTACGTTTTCCAAATGTGGAAGATTGGCAAAATTGTATGGGACATGCTGAAGGTTTACTAAAGCAGTGGAATCCTCCTGAGATGGAATATATATGGAAAAAAAAGTAATAGACATAAACATTTTGATTTATCACAATTTTGTAATCCTCTATTAACTATTAGCGACAAAGCATTAAGTATTTTAGAAAATATTCTTATCAAAAATGGAGAAATTTTGATATAAAGTCGCCAAAGGTTTTTATTTTTTTCATTGTACCAATATAATAGATGCTTTGATTGAAAAAAGAATCAGATATAGTGTGGTTAGATAAAGAAAGAGGATGGGTGAGTTGTATAAATAAATTTGTGTTGATAAAAAATAAAATCCAAGAGCAAACTATTTTCAGACTTCGGAATGTAAATTGTCGCTATATACTTTTTTATGGGGAGGAATTTAAGAACCTTGTATTGAAACATCATCTTCAAGGAATACATTTTGATAGATACGAAACTATTATTATAAAATGAATGATTGTTTTAAAGTTTGTAGTTAAAGTATTGATAACACGCACATCAATCACTTAAACAGTGATTATCTGCATCCTATTAAACACTAGAAAATGAGAACACCAATCATAATCCTGTTATTTGTAATCCTGCTTGCCGCAAGCTGCGGAGAGCCGCCCATGCCACGCGAGCGACGAGGAAATGATACGCCACTTCGCCACGCACGAGACGGCGTTCCGCAAGGTGCATGAAATCATGGAAGAGAGTTCAGAAGGCAGTTTCCACTATCCGCCGCTTTCTCCGGAAGAGGTCATTATACTTGATCCAACAGAGCAAAGCGATACATCCCATGAAACGAATGACGAACAAGACCTTCCGGTATATGGGCTGCTGAAGCCAGACCGACTCCAGCTCGATTCCTTGTTGTCAGAGATTGGATGCGGTCTTGTCCTTGTTGACCGCAGGGAATGGGAAACGGCGGATTCGGTATATGTGAGCCTCGTTATGCCGTACTATTCCCACGGCATCGTGGACGCAGGAACATCCAAGAGTTTCGTTTACGATCCCGGATTGAGAAGCCGCCGGAACATCCGTATCACCGAACACGGCGACCTGAACGAGATCTACCGCAGGACGTACAACGACACCACGCTTTACAAACCCATCAGGGAAACTGGTACATCGAGTTAGACCATTGATATAACGGCCCGGAGTTCGTATCAAAACTTGTTTCACTTTTGTCAAGAAGATACATCATAAAGCAGATAATGGCTATCGCAAGGAAAAATAACAGAACCGCAAGGAGTTCGTTAAACCTGCACTTGGCATAGTGAGACATCACTGCTTTGCCTCGCCATTTGTAAATCCTGCTGACGAGCGACATAACGGCAAATGTGACAATGCTAAAAACGACACATGGCAACAATGCCGACACACCTGAAAAAGCCGGATAGTAATAGTCATCATAGGGAATATCAAAAGAGCGAAGATATAAATCGAGAGCATCATTTGCTATCGACCCTGCCTGTTCGTCTTGCTTGTTCCAATTTCTCCCCCATCCACCAGAGGTAATCCCAGAGATAAAACCGTTGCTTATTCTCCTGCCGTTTCATCATGCCCAATGTATAAACTGAGGTGGAACATCAGCGCTACATTTGCCACGATCAGGGCGATAGCGATAAGAACTATTTTGGCGAGCTTCCTGCCGGGATGTTTCATCTTCCCGTAATGTTCACGGAGCGCTTCACGCCGTCCGGCTGTATAGCGTAGCTTGCAGAATAAATCGGAAGAAAGCAGAGAGGAATCACTATGGCCTAAACCAATCATCCAGCCGAAAAGGCGCAATATCGGCGGAACTCAAGCGGTATGAGAAGGGACGAAGAGCCAGCACCAAAACAGCAGCAGCGTCCGTTGAGATTGGTACGCTCCCTTTCGTGCCATATCTCGGCTACATACCACATATAGTCGATGAAGCAGATCCGGTATTTGCGATTGTCCTTTTCCATACCGTTATCTCCATACAAAGAAACCAACCAATATAAGTATAATCAGAACGCGACCAACACAATCTGAACCCTGCGGCGTGTTTCAGGCTTGCAATCGTCAAATAACCACAGTTTGCTGTTAAACTGCCAATGACACGCCCATTTCCAACGGAACAGCAACCCTGCAAGCCATAGGGCAAGCAGCCCGACGCAAACAGCAACCCGTATTTCGGGTGAGCCTGCAACCACTCGAAAACGCTTTTCCCGCCTTGCTGTTCATTGCTTCGTATATATCGGTAACTGTCATACTTATAATTAAAAAGGATTCCGAACACAAAAATAATGTTTTCTGTTCACATAATCACTACTTTATGCTCCAAAACACCGGCTGTGCGGTTATAAAACCAAGAAACAGCCCCCGTTAAGGTCACGGAGGGTGTTTGCGGGGTGTTTGTGTTCATTTAGTTCTGTTCCGGCAGGAGCTTGCAAAGCACCGGGTCGTTCTGATACGTTCCAGTTCCTCGGCGACGATGCGGCCGGCCTCTGCCTTGATACGTTCGTAGTTTTCCTGCACGACCTGTTTCATGTGATCCGTCCCGTTCTCGTCCGTGAAATCGGTAATTGGTGGTATCTTCTTGTACCGGGCTGTTTCCGCTTAATTTTTCGTTGTCCACGACAATCGCGCAGTGGAAAATCTTCTGCTCGACATGTTCGTCGAAATTGTCCGCCACAGCCCCTGACGAACATTCCCGCGTGAGCGTCGAGATCTTCGAGGCGGGATCAGGCCGTCCAGCTGCGTGGATAAGCGGATGTCGATTTGTCGCTGCGGCTCAACGTCATGCTCTGCCGCTTCTGC
>VOFG01002930.1_pt1 | contig 14954 bp, 16 predicted proteins | sample 5384171 | NCBI WGS metagenome assembly VOFG01 (sample SAMN12384726, study PRJNA508395) | human gut metagenome | isolation source: healthy gut F | host: Homo sapiens
GGAAGTCCTGGCAGGAGCCGGACTGCCCGAACGGGACGACCGCGCCGCCGGGGATGGCCGCGCGCGCCCGGCGGCGAAAGACGCCTCATCGCGCCGCGCCGGAGGCGGCAGCTCCGGAAGCGGCGGACGCTCTCCGCACGGCACGCCTCCGGCCCACGTCTCGCCGGTCACGGTGTCCATCAGGAGCGAGGGGCTTGCGCAGCCTCGGTCCGGCAGTGGACCGTCAGCCAAAATTCCGCCGCGCCATCGCCGCAAAGCCGACGCCGATCTGCTCGGCATGCTCCGCCGCCAGCGACTGGAACAGCGTCAGCGCCCAGCACGCCGAGCCGACCGTCCATACCGCAAAGCTCCGGCGGATCAGAAATTCACGTGTCCAGTGTATTCCATATCCCATACTCCTGTTTTTGCGCCGTTTCGGCACATTTTTATATCATAACACGGGTTGGCGCGGCGGTCAACCGCGCGGGCTGTCCGGCGCAAAAATTCAGAGGGAAGCCTGTCTGGAATACTTGCTTTTGAGGGGCGCTTATGCTAGGATAATGCCCGAAAAATTTGGCCGAATCGCGGCCATCACACGTGGAGGAATCGAACCATGAAACGTACAGTGGCACTGGCTATTCTGGCGGCGCTGCTTCTGACGCTCTGTGCCTGCAGCAAAGGTCCGGCAGGCCGAGGCGATCGACGCGATCGGCGCTGCGACCGCGGAGAGCGGCGCGCAGATCGAAGCGGCAGGCCGCCGTCGAGGCACTGAACGATAAACAACGGGACAAGCTGCCGAATCTGACCGTGCTCGAAGAGGCGCAGACCGAGATATGAGACGGTACTGGAGCGGCAGGCCGAGACCGCGGCCTGCGTAAAAAGACGCGAGACCGCGATCGACGCGATCGGCGACGTACACTCGACAGCCTCGACGCCATCCGCGCCGCCCGCGCGGCTACGACGCCGTGGACCCGGAGGCGCAGGAGCAGGTGGCAAACCGCGAGACGCTCTCGCCGCGGAGCAGACCTTTGACGCGCTGGCCATCCAGGCGACGACCGACGCCATCCGCGCCATCGGCGACGTGACGCTGGACAGCGGCGGGCCATCCGCGCCACGCGCGCGACTCTACGACGGCTTCAGCGGCGCGATCCAGTCGCAGGTGGCGAACCCGGGACGTGCTCGTGCGCGCGACGAGACGGTATGCCGCGCTGGCATCCAGCACGTGGACGAGCTGATCGGGACGCGATCGGTGAGGTCACGCTCGAGCGAGGACCGCATCCGCGAGGCCGAGACGCCTAGCACGGCCTGCGCGAGCGAGGCGGCTTCGGTCACAAATCACCGCGTGCTGGTCGAGGCGCGCGCGACCTGACACGATGGAGCCGCAGCGCGCTCCAGGTAGCGATCGACGAGGCGCGGGCATCCTCCGCGTGACACGGCTGGAGGTCAAAACCGCTCGAGGCGGGCGGCGCGGGCAGCGCATTTCGGCTATCAACAGAATCGGAGCAGACCATCCACTATGTCTGCTACGCGTGACGTTCTACGACGCCGAGGGCGCGGGTGACTGTCTGGAACCACGGGCGGAGATCTGCGAGCAGGCCAGCGGGCCGTTCGCACATGGCGGCGGAACAGAGGACGCGGAGACGCTTCCAAGCGGCGACGGACGTGAACCGGCGTCGGCATGCCTGGCCGCGCTGTCCGTCGAATACGAGGACGGGAGCGTCTATACCTTCTCCGACGAACAGCTCACAGCGATCCTTCCGTAAACAGATCCCCGACGGCAGCCGCCGTCCGGGCCTTTTTTCACTTGCTTTTCCGATGGCGATATGCTATGTTAGATCAAGAGCGCGGTTCAGAAACGCCGCGCGTTGCGGGAAATGTGAGGGTTTTTATGAAGGAGATCATCAGCACCAGCAGGCCCCGGCGGCCATTGGCCCGTATTCGCAGGGCGTCCGCGGCGCGGGCATCATCATCACGTCCGGCCAGCTCCCCATCGACCCGGCCACCGGCGCGTTCGCCGGGGACGGCATCGCGGAACAGACGCGCCAGTCGCTGAAAAACGTGCAGGCCGTGCTCGAGGCGGGCGGAAGCAGCCTCGGAAACGTTCTGAAAACGACGGTCTTTTTGAAGAACATGGACGATTTCGCGGCCATGAACGAGGTCTATGCGACATTCTTTTGAGGGCGAACCGCCCGCGCGCGCAGCGCTGTGGAGGTCGCGCGGTTGCCGAAGGGCGCGCCTCGTCGAGATCGGGAGGCCATCGCATTCGCATAACTACATTGGCGTCCCGGCGTTCCGTTTGACGGAGCGCCGGGGAATTTTTTTGCGTCTGCCCACGCTTTGCCGCGCCGCGGTGCAAAGAGTTGCATTTTCCGCCAGACTGTGTATTTTATCCATGATTGCAGAATTTTCGCGGGGGTGAGTATCATCAAACGTTTTTTCCTGCCGTAAGTTTGCTGTGGCGCTGACGACCGGGCGGGCCGCCGCCGACGATCACCGATCTGCGGACGGACTGTCTCGTCGCGGGCAAACGGATCGCCAGGTGACGCAGACGGTGACGATCGAGTTCACCGGCATTGAACAGAGCCCGACCATCCTGCCGGCGCGAACGCGAAGCGCGGTCCATCGCGGGCTATCGGCGCGCAGAAGACCGTCGAGGACGGTATACGCTGTTCCAGCTGAAGGACGACGCCGGACGCCGGGAGCCGGACGTTCACCGTCACCTATACGCCTCCGGACCCGTGAGCGAGACGGACGGCGACGGGACGGCAGCGCTGCCGCTGCCAGCCCGAAGCGGGACTATCCGATCGAGCATTTCACGGGACGATCGAGGACATCGAGAGCCGAGCTTTTCCAGCGGCTATTATGGTGACGTCATCGAGGACTATATGACTGCCGCGCGGCAGGGGGCCGTCCTGCGTTCTGGCGATCTCGACACTGCGCCTGGCGATCACGAATCGCTGACGATGACGCTGGCGCTCGGGCCGCGCTTATTTTACCGGGACATATTCCGGCTGGTCGGCCAACTGGGTGGCGGCGGCATTCTGCATTTTGTTTTGCGGCAGCGGGCGCTGGGATACTGGTTCGTGACGCCGCAGTGCGCGGCTGTCGGTCTCGTCGCGGTCGCTGCCGCCGGATTCGGCGCTGCCGTGCGACCTGCCATTTTGCTGGCGGGCGAAGCCGGACTTCAAATACGCTGCTCGCCACTCGGGCATCGCTCGGCTATCTGTCCATCGCCGTCGACCCGCAGGGGGCACGTTTCGCTGCTGCGGCACATGCACATGGGCAATGAGCGTGGCTCGAGCAAAGCTCTTTGCCCGCTCTTTGCTAAGGCCGACCGCTGGCGACGGCGCCGCATTCATTATAAAATACCGGGGCAAGCGCCGTAGGGCGCTTGGCCCGCCGGGGCCGGAGGTCGGCGAGCGGGGGAGCGGAATGCTATAATGTGGGGCGCTGGCGGCGTTTGCTCTGGCGTGGTTTGCTGTCGGCGGCGAGCTTGCTGCCGGTGCTGCCGCTGCGGTGGCTGGTGCTGGCGCTCTGCTTTGTGCTCGGCGCGGCGATGAGCTTGCGTGCAGCTGGCGGCGATCCGTTGGTATCTGAGGCGGGTGCCGGTGCTGGCGCTTGGCGGCGCGTGCGCCGTGGCGATGCTGGTGCTGGGCAACCTCAGCGGGACGTTCCCGCTGATGCTGCTGGCCGCGGCGCTCAGCGCACTGACCGGCGTGCTCACGCGGCACGGCGGACGGCGGAGCTGCGACGGACGGCTGCTGGGGGCAGGTTTGGGTTCCCGGCAGTTTTGCGGCGCGTGACGCCGTCGCATTCCTGCTGATGCGCTTACAGCGCGACCCGCGGTATTTTTACCGGACGCTGCCCTACGCAGAGGCGATGGGTTCTCGGCGATGTTCGCAAAGGGAAATTTGGCGACACGGAGCTCGATCCCTGCGAATGGTACAATGAGCCGAACCTGCCGCGCGGCGGAGGGAGAACACAGAAGCTGAAGGAGAGACTGTGGCGGGACGCATCGGCCGGACGCTGATGACGGGACGGTGCCCGGCTGCCGCGGCCCGGTCTGCGATCTGGACGACCGCGAGACGTTTGCTCAGCTGCTGGAGGGCGCAAAGAACTGGCAAAAAATATAAATCATATGTTATCAAGCTCGACCCGGACGTGCCGTCGGCAACACGGCATTCGCCGCGCTCATGCAGTCGTTCGGCTTCCGGTGCAAGGAGGGCGGGGAAGAATTTTGAGGCTATCCAGCCGCGCTATGTCTTCCGTCTGAACGTCGAGGGCAAAACGGAAGATGAGCTTATGGCGGCCTTCCACCAGAAATGGCGCTATAATATTCGCCTGGCCTGAGCGCAAAGGGCGTAAGCGTGAAGATCTGCGGCAGGAAATGGTCCCGGCGTTCGCCGATCTCATGCTGACGACCGGCGTGCGCGACGGCTTCGTCACGCGAAAGCCGGAATATTTTCGCGAATATGCTAACGGCCCGTCTCGGCGAGCACGCGCGGCTCTATATGGCGTTTGACCCCGAGGGGACGCCGATCGCGGGAACGCTGCCATCTGGTACGGCGACAAGGTCTGGTATCTCTATGTTGCGTCCAGCAACGAGCACCGCAATCTGATGCCGAACTATTTATTGCAATGGCGCATGATCCAGTGGGCCGTCGAGACCGGCTGCCGCATCTACGATTTCCGCGGCGTATCCGGAAACGTCTCGAGATAACCCTCTACGGCCTGTTCCGCTTCAAGCAGGGCTTCGGCGGGGACTTCACCGAGTTCGTCGGCAGAAGGATCTGGTGCTCTCGCCGGTCATTTACTGGGCCGTGGATAACGGCACGTCGGTCTTCAGGATCTTCGCAAGACCGTCTATCTCATCAAGAACCGAGACAAAAAATAACGCAGGGCGCAGCAGTGAAAGCGTATGTCGTCGACTCCGCCGCCGTGCGGGCAATCTGCAAATTCTAAAGGACCGCGCAGGCAGCGCGGTCCTCCTGGGCCGTTTTAAAGGAGACGGCTATGGCCTGGGCCTTGTCAGATGGCCGCGATCTGCCGGAAGCCGGCGTCACGCACTTTGCCGTGACGGAGGTTTCTGAGGTCAGCCGCCTGCGCGCAGGCGGGTTTCAGGATGACATTCTGATGCTCCGCCCGACCGCCGACGCGCAGGAGCTGACGCAGCTTCTGAACCTTGGCGCGATTCTGACCGTTTCGAGCCAGAACGACGCAGCCGTCCTGAACGGCGTGGCGGAAAAACGCTCGGTGTCCAGGCGCAGGTACACGTCAAGATCGACACCGGCATGGGCCGCTACGGCTTTTTGCCGGACGAGCTCGATCCAGCTGCTGCCCATTTCCGCTACATGCCTGGTCTGCACGTGACCGGCATCTATACTCATCTGCATTCCGCCTTCTGCAGCCAGAAGGCGACGATTGCGCAGGCCGAGGCGTTTCAGGGCGTTCTGGACAAGCTGCACGCCGAGGGCTGCGGCACCGGCATGGCGCATATGCTGAACTCCGCCGGGCTTCTGAAATACCCCTGAATACGCGATGGACGGCGTGCGCGTAGGCTCGGCCATCCTGGGGCGTGTGTCTGTGCGCGGAAATTGGGGTCTTGCCCGCATCGGCGAGTGTCAGGCAACGGTGGAAGAACTCCGTTGGCTTCCGAAGGGCCACAGCTGCGGCTACGGCGCGGGCTGGACGGCGAAAAACCCACTCGCGTGGCCGTGTTCTCCGTGGGCTGGTACCACGGGTTCGGCGTGGAGATGGGAAACGACCTGTTCCGTTTCCGCGACTGTCTGCGCGGCATTCTGCGGAATCTGAAGCAGATGATTTTAGAAGCATCTTTATGTAACGGTAAACGGGAAAAAGTGCCGCGTGCTGGGCCATATCGGGATGCTGGCTGCTCAAGGGCATCGAGGTCGTCTACCGGTGAGGAGGGGCCATGTCTGAAAAATTGCCGCCATTGCCACGGGCCACGCCCGCACGGGCATCGGCATTCTGCGCCTGTCCGGCGACGGGTGCATCGAGGCAGCCGGGCAGGTCTTCAGGCTGAACTCCGGAAGGCCGCTGACCTCCCTCCCCGACCGCAAGCTTGCCCTCGGCACGCTCTTTGACGCGCAGGGACGCCCCATCGACCACTGCATGGCATTCATCTCCCGCGCCCCGCACTCCTACACCGGCGAGGATACCGCCGAAATTCAGTGCCACGGCTCCCCCGCCGCGCTGACCGCGGGGCTTGAGGCGCTGTTCGCCGCAGGCTTCCGGCAGGCGCGGCCCGGCGAATTCACACGCCGCGCATTTCTAAACGGCCAGATGGACCTGACGCAGGCCGAGGCCGTGATCGATCTCATCGACGCCGAAACTGCCGACGCGGCGGCGAACGCCGCCGGGCAGGTCGCGGGCGCGATCCGAAAAAGGATCGACCCGATCTATGACAGCTGGGTCGACCTGTGCGCGCATTTCCATGCCGTACTCGATTACCCCGACGAGGATATCGACCCCTTTGCGCTCTCCGGCTACGAAGCGTCGCTGACGGCAAGCAGCCGGCAGCTTACCGCGCTGCTTGCCTCCTGCCATCGGGGCCGGATGGTGCAGTCCGGCATCAGGGCCGTCATTCTGGGCAGCCCGAACGCCGGAAAATCCAGCCTTCTCAACGCGCTCTCCGGCTTTGACCGCGTGATCGTCACGGACATCCCCGGCACGACGCGCGACACCGTCGAGCAGACCGTCACGCTCGGGCGGCATCTGGTCCGGCTGGTCGACACGGCGGGCATCCGCGACACGCAGGATGTGATCGAAAAAATCGGCGTTGACCGCTCGATGGAGGCCGCGAAGGACTGCGATGTAGCGCTGTATGTCCTTGATGATTCCAAGCCTATGACGGAAGAGGACCGCCGCGCGATGGGCGCGGCGCTCGAAGCGCCGGAGGCGATCGCGATTCTGAACAAGCAGGATCTGCCCGGCGCGATCGAGCCGTCCGATCTGCCGTTTTCGTATATCATTCCCGTCTCCTGCAAGGACGGCACGGGCTTTGACCTGCTGGAGCAGGCGTTTGATATGCTCTTCCCGGACGATGCGCCGTGCGACGGCTCGCTTCTGACGAACGCACGGCAGGCCGGCGCCATTCTGCGCGCAAAAAAATCCGTCGATTCCGCCGTGCAGAGCCTGCGTGCGGGTATGACGCCCGACGCGGTGCTGGTCGATCTGGAAGCGGCCATGGATGCGCTCGGCGAGGTCACGGGCCGGACGATGCGCGAGGATATCACAAACCGCATTTTTGAGCGGTTCTGCGTTGGAAAATAAACCACAGAAATCAGGTTTTACTATGATCTATCTCGATAATTCCGCCACGACGCAGCCCTGTCCTGCCTGCGTGCGGGCTATGACAGAGGCGCTCACAGACTGCTGGGGCAATCCGTCGTCCGTCTACGCGCTCGGCATTGACGCCGCCCACCGTCTGCGGCAGGCGCGGCAGGCGGTCGCCGCCGCCCTCGGCGCAGAGCCCGACCGGGTGTTTTTCACCTCCGGCGGCACGGAGGCCGACAACTGGGCCATTCTCTCCGCAGCCGAGCGTCTCGGCAAACGCGGCCGCCACATCGTCACGACCGCCGTGGAGCACCACGCTGTCCTGCACCCCATGCAGAAGCTGGAAGCGAAGGGCTTCGAGGTCACATATTTGCAGCCCGACCACGACGGCAATATCACAGTCGAGGAACTGAAAAAGGCCCTCCGGCCCGATACCATTCTCGTCTCCGTCATGATGGTCAACAACGAGACGGGCGCGGTCATGCCGATTGCCGACATGGTCAAGGCCGTGCGCCGCGCCGCGCCGCTGGCGCTGTTCCATACCGACGCCGTGCAGGGCTTTTTGAAGGTCCCATTCCGCGCCAAAGCGCTCGGCGCGGACATGATCTCCGTCTCCGCGCACAAGATCCATGCCGCCAAAGGCACGGGCGCGCTTTATATCCGTCCCGGCCTGCCCCTCCCCGCTTTCCTGAATGGCGGCGGACAGGAGAGCAATTACCGCTCCGGCACGGAAAATATGCCCGGCATCTGCGGCTTCGGCGCAGCCTGCGCCGACACGGATGCAAAGACGGACATGGAACACATGGCGCACCTGCGCGATCTGGCCCGGGAAAAGCTGGCTCAAATTGACGGACTTGTCCTCATCGGCAGTCAGGCCGCGCCGCACATCGTCAACCTGTCCCTGCCGGGCCTCCGTTCACAGGGCATTATCAACTGTCTGCAGTCAGACGGCATCTATGTCTCGGCAGGCTCCGCCTGCTCCAAGGGCCACCGCAGCCACGTGCTTGAGGCCATGCACCTGTCCCCCGCCGTCATCGACGGCTCCATTCGCGTCTCGTTCTCCCGCGACAACACGGAAGCCGACGTTGACGCGCTCTGTCAGGCGCTCCTGCACGCAAAGCAGACGCTGAAGGGCTGAAAACGACACGAATCCCCGCTTGCTTCGCTGAAAACCCCAGTGAAGCAAGCGGGGATTTATTAAGTGCTGCCCCTGTAGGGGTCGATGCCCACATCGACCCATTGGGAAGTTCCGAATTCGCCGAAGATCCCGTAAAAACAGCACATTCTGCCGGGCGGATGCGATGCCCGCAGGCTAGTTTCGAGGCGCAACCGCGCATAGCGCAGCTCTTAGCGCCGAAGTGGGCATCGGCCCCTACTCACAAAACAGGGCGCCTTCCGCAAAACAGCCGCCTCCGCTCAGTTCTTCAGGCTCTGCATCGGGGCCGGGATCCTGCCGCCGCGGGCGATAAAGTCCGCAGAGGACTCCGGATGCACCGGCATGATAGGCGCTGCGCCGAGCAGGCCGCCGAAGGAGACTTCATCGCCGACCGTCTTGCCCGGAGCCGGGATGAGGCGCACGGCGGTCGTCTTGGAATTGACCATACCGACGGCGGCCTCGTCCGCGATGATGGCGGAGATCGTCTCCGCGCTCGTGTCGCCGGGGACGGCGATCATATCAAGGCCCACCGAACACACGCACGTCATGGCTTCGAGCTTATCAAGCGTCAGAACGCCGCTGCGCGCCGCGGCGATCATGCCCTCGTCCTCGGACACCGGGATAAACGCGCCGGACAGTCCGCCGACAGAGCTGGACGCCATCAGCCCGCCCTTCTTGACCGCGTCATTGAGAAGCGCCAGTGCCGCCGTCGTTCCATGCGTCCCGCAGGTTTCAAGGCCCATTTCCTCCAGAATGCGCGCCACGCTGTCGCCCACGGCGGGTGTCGGGGCGAGGGACAGGTCGACCACGCCGAACGGCACGCCCAGCCGCCGGGACGCTTCCCGCGCCACCAGCTGGCCCATACGCGTGATGCGGAAGGCCGTTTTCTTGACGCACTCGGCCACCTCGTCAAAGGGCCGGCTCTTGACGCTCTGCAGCGCGTGGTACACCACGCCCGGCCCGGATACGCCGACGCTCACGACCGCGTCGGCCTCGCCCACGCCGTGGAACGCACCCGCCATGAACGGGTTATCCTCGACCGCGTTGCAGAACACGACGAGCTTCGCGCAGCCAAGTCCATCGCGTTCCTTTGTCAGCTCGGCCGTCTTTTTGATCGCCTGCCCCATAAGGCGCACAGCGTCCATGTTGATGCCCGCCTTTGTCGAGGCGACGTTGACGCTGGAGCAGACCAGTTCCGTCTCGGCCATCGCCTGCGGGATGGCGGCGATCAGCCGCCGGTCGCCGGAGGCCACGCCCTTCTGCACGAGCGCGGAAAAGCCGCCGATGAAATCCACGCCGCAGGTCTTTGCGGCGCTGTCCATCGCCTTGGCAAACGGAACAAAATCCTCCGTCTCGCACGCGCTTGCGACCAGCGCGATGGGCGTGACGGAAATGCGCTTGTTGACGATGGGAATGCCAACTCCCGTTCGATCTGGCAGCCTGTCGCGACCAGATGCTCTGGCCTGCCGGCAGATCTTGTCGTGAACTTTCCGGGCGCAGGCCTCCGGATTCGGGTCGGCGCAGTCCAGAAGCGAAATGCCCATGGTGATGGTGCGGATGTCCAGATGCTGATGGTCGATCATATCGACCGTGGACATGATATCGGAATGGTTCAGCATGATCTGTCCCCTCCGTCAGATGGTGTGCATGGCAGTGAAAATATCCTGCCGCTGGATGCGGATGGACAGGCCCATCTGTTCGCCCTTTTCAGACGCAGGCCTGCACGTGTCAAACTCCGGCGCGCCTGCCGTCCATTCGACCAGCATAATCATGGTAAACGTGCGCTGCATAATGGTCTGGCTGATCTCCACGACGCTGATGTGGAGTTCTGCCAGCAGCGATGAAACCTCGGCGATGATGCCGACCCGGTCGGGGGCCGACGACGGTGGTCCTCGCGGCGATAGCGCTTGCCGATGGAGCCCGAATCGTCGAAGTCAATCATGAACTCCTTGGAGAGCTCCTCATAGATCTTCCGCGCGGGCTCGGAGAGCTTCTTGAAAGGGGCAGGACGGCCGCCTTGTAGGGTGCGAGGAACGGGTGCAGGTGCAGCACCGTGCGAACATCCTTCTTTCCCCTTGCTGTCGACGAGGTGCTCTTCGTCGTACGCCTCGCAGAGGGACGCCAGCGCCACACGGTCGCAGCCAAGCGACGGCTCGATGACATACGGGATATAGTGTTCATTCGTCTCGGGGTCAAAATACTCCAGACTCTTGCCGGAGGCTTCCTGATGACGGCCAAGGTCGTAGTTTGTGCGGTCTGCAATGCCCCAGAGCTCGCCCCAATCGGTGAACGGGAAGGCGTATTCGATGTCGGTCGTGGCACGGGAGTAGAACGCGAGCTCTGCCGGCTCATGGTCGCGCAGGCGCAGTTTTCTTCCTTGATGCCGAGGCTCAGCAGCCACTTCTTGCAGTAGTCCTTCCAGTAGGCAAACCACTCGAGGTCCGTGTCGGGCTTGCAGAAGAATTCGCACTCCATCTGCTCAAACTCGCGGGTCCGGAAGGTGAAGTTGCCCGGGGTGATCTCGTTGCGGAACGCCTTGCCGATCTGGCAGACGCCGAACGGAAGCTTTCTTCTCGTCGTGCGCTGGATGTTTGCAAAGTTGACGAAAATGCCCTGCGCGGTCTCCGGACGCAGATAGCAGGTCGAAGACGAGTCCTCGGTCACGCCGATGGCCGTCTTGAACATGAGGTTGAACTTGCGGATGGGGGTAAAGTCGTGCTTGCCGCAGACGGGGCAGACAATGTCTTCGTGCTCGGCGATGAACTTGTCCATCTCGTCGAAGCTCATGGCGTCGACATTGACCTCGGGATGCTCGTCGCCGATCAGCTTGTCGGCGCGATGACGCGCCTTGCACGCCTTGCAGTCGAGCAGAGGGTCGGAGAAGCTGGCGACGTGACCGGTTGTGATCCAGGTCTGCGGGTTCATGATGATGGCAGCGTCGAGACCGACGTTGTAGGGGCTCTCCTGCACGAATTTCTTGAGCCATGCCTTTTTTGACATTGTTTTTGAACTCCACACCGAGCGGACCGTAGTCCCAGCTGTTTGCCAGACCGCCGTAAATTTCGCTGCCCGCGAAGACAAAGCCGCGGTTCTTGCAGAGATTGACGATCATATCGAGGGTCTTTTCGGAATTTTTCATGCTTACATCCGTCCTCCTGACGTGATTTGATAAGATACATTATAATAAAAAAGTGTTCCAAAGTCAACTGCGCCGGGAGAAAAAGGCAAGACAATCTTTTGTTTTTTCGGAATTTGTGGTATACTCTCTCGTATCCCAATCGGAAAGGAACGTTTTTCTTGAGAACCATCGGAAGGCTGCTGCTGTCAGCCATCTTTCTTGTTTTGACTGTGCTTCTGGTGCTGGCGGCAAAATACGCGCCCGCGCTGGTGTTTTCGTTTTACCCGGAGCTCTCCAGAAAGCTCCTGTCCGCCATCAGCGCGGTGACGAGGGCGATTCCGCTTGCTGTGTGGGAGCTTCTGGCGGGGCTTGCGATTTTGTGGCTGCTGTATACGTTCGTGCGCATCTTCACGCAGCACCGGAGCTTTTTGTGCTGGCTGGCGGGGATCGTGCTGAGCGTGTGCGTGGGGCTGTTCCTGTTTGTCGTGCTCTGGGGGCTCAACCACTTTGGCCCCACGGTCGGCGAACAGCTGGGTCTTTCCGTGCGCGAGTACACGAAGCAGGAGCTTCAGAAGGCGACCGAATATTACGCCGCGCAGGTAAACCGGCTCTCCGGTCTTGTACCGCGCGATGCAGACAGTCTTGCCCATCTGGACGATTTTGAAACGCTTTCCAAACAGGCTGGCGCGGGCTATGACAAGCTGGCGGCGCGCTACGAGCTGTTCACGGGCTCTCACGACCCGGTCAAAAGCTTGCCACCTGGCGCATGTTCAGCCAGTTCGGCATCACGGGCATTTTTGTCTGCTTTACGGGCGAGTCCTGCGTGAACCCGGACACCTACGAGGTCTGGCTCCCGTTTACGATGTGCCACGAGCTTGCGCACCGGCAGACAGTCGCTGCCGAGGATGGGGCAAACTTCTGCGCGTATCTGGCGTGCATGGAAAACGAAAGCCCGGAATTTCAGTATTCCGGCGCCATTGCCGCCTACGTCTACTGCCATAACGCGCTTTATAAGGCGGATAAAACCGCTGCAAGCGAAATCTGGGCAGATCTTTCCGACGGTGTGCGCGCCGACATTCAGGCGGCAAACGAGCATTACGCGCAGTACGAGGGCAAGGTGCAGGATGCGGCGACAAAAGTCAACGATACGTATCTGAAGGCGTTCTCCGAGGAGTCCGGGTGTGCAGAGCTACGGCGAAGCGGCGGATCTGCTCATTGCGTGGTATCTGAGGCAAGCGTGAGCAGAAAAACGGCAAAAACGAAAAAAAATGTCCTTGACAAACGCCGGGAGCTTTTTGTATAATAACTCCCGCGATGGACAGTTAGCTCAGCTGGTATGAGCACATGCTTGACGGCCAAGTGGCTTTGATATTATAGATCGAACCTTAATAGCTGGGGAGGTGGCAAGAATGATTGGAGATATTGAAGCGTACGCGTATCATTTATGGATAAGGCCAGCGAAATGAGTTCAGAACTTGGCATCTCTGCGAGTTACCTTTGGAAATTGAAAACAACAAAAAGCAACCATCTTTACAGATTCTTCAAAATATGCGGATATTTTACATCCGATTATCTTCTTTGATATTGCTTTCTGAAAACATGGATGAAGCAGAAAAAGTCTGGCAAAGGAACTGCCTTTGTCAGAAACTTGATGCTTTACACTTGATACAAAGTATGTCTGCGGCAGCAGGTGAATGAAGAATAAAGCGCCGATTAAATATGACATCACATAATGTGCTCTTTATAAATGTCGGACTGAAAAAGCGTCTTGAACATCTTCATGTCTTGAACCCGGTGGTCTCAAATAATTGATAGCATCATCGGGTATCACAAATTTGAAATCGATAAAACCCTGATGTGGCCAAAAAACTAACTGACATCATAACATACAATGGTGGCATCAACCGGGTGTCCAACAAGTCAGATTATGGCTTTCTATGCTTTATTCTGATATGTTTTCAGAAATCGCTGATTTGGCGAAACAATGCAGTTGCAAATTCACTTTGTATGTGGATGATATGACCTTCTCTAGTACAAAGCCTTTTTCTCCCAATCAGTTGAGGCAAATGATTGATTGTGTGCTGAGAAAATATGGTCACAAGCCTAAATATCCCAAAGTAAAGTATTATGGTCCGTCTGACTACAAACCAATTACAGGAACGGTAGTCACACCTGGGTCAGTCCTTGCTGTACCTAATGGACTTCAAATGCCATATATAATGCGTTTCGAACCCCTTTGAAGCCTGTTGGTCCTGAAACCTGTTCTGAAGAAGATGCAAAACAAATTCTTTCGCTAAAAGGCCAAATACAGGCAGCCCGCAATATCGAAGGAAAGTTTCCTGAAATTGGACGGTTAACAGGCAATCAAGGTACCAGATGTTCAATCTGCATCAAATCAAGACAGATTCGCAGGCACAACAAGAAAATCCGTATAAAACAACAGGCAGCTACTAAGTAAGTGCGAGAGCGCCGCCTTCGGCTTGGGTCGGGTGACGCTCCCGCTTCTTTTAGTGTAAAAATCGCTGCAGCATAGTGAATAAGTATTAGTTCTTGCCTTTCGGTGTGTTTGTTCTTCTAAAACCAGATTATATATCTGGTCCTCTAAGTCTGACCAGGACATATCTTTAGCGAAAGCCTTTCGTATTATCAGCCCAAACTTGTTTAAAGCAAAAACATGGCGAATACCATTTCACAACTACGGCGAGGAAATAGCCCCAAGTATGATGAATAAAAAGTCTTTTTGTGTATTGATAGTGATGTGTATGAATAAGTCTTTCCATTTGATTGGGATTTCTTCTTCATCGATAATATCAATAACAGAAATTTCTTCTAACTGTCGCTTTTTGAGGATCACCCATGCTTACATTTAAGAAGATTGACTGCACTTCTATCGCTGGATGGAGCACTGTATCCGAATATAGTAATCATAAAAGATTCATCAATTGCCTGTTGAACAGCCTCCCAGCAGTTATGTATAAGCATCATCTCGTAGTCTTTTGAGCAACAGGATAAAGCAGTTTTGTCGGGGAAAGCTTTCTCTTGCAGATAGGACAATTTGCGGTTTTATCCCCAGGGTGCTCCATGTTCTCACAATATCCCATTGCAACACTTGTTTCCGTGTAAGCAACAAAGAAATATGCAGGAAGATTATCAGTCAGCTCTGTAACGCAACGGATATAGGCCTGCTGCAATAATATAAGGGTCCCCAATTAAAAGTTGCGATAACATCTTTCTCGGTCAAACTGAGATGAGAAGATCATAAATTGTGAGTTCTGCGTCAGTGAGTTCCAAGATTCAAAGAGTGCTGCAATTAAGCGTTTTCCAATTCCTCAGTGCATATCTACATTTCGAGTCTTGAATGTAACTCCTGAATAAATATCCTCCAAGATTGTTGCTGGGTTCTTA
>VOFG01004235.1_pt1 | contig 14897 bp, 16 predicted proteins | sample 5384171 | NCBI WGS metagenome assembly VOFG01 (sample SAMN12384726, study PRJNA508395) | human gut metagenome | isolation source: healthy gut F | host: Homo sapiens
CCAGCTGGCGAAAAATCAGAGACTGTAAAGCTGCCGCCCGCGTTCAGTTCCATCGAACGCGGGCGTGTTTTGGTGAAAGGCGTTCCTGGTGTGCCTCCGGCGGCCCATTCTTTTCCGTCTTGCTGGAATAGAATGGGGAAGAAAAAGAGGCACTAGTTTACGGTTTGGTGCGTCCTGCCGGGCGGACAGAAGTCGTCCTCCACTACGGCGCTACATCAAAAATTCTGAGCTGCATCAAGCTTTGGGGCCGAAAAACCTGTCGGTTTTTCTGGTCGGTTCAAGGGGGCCGGGTTTCAGTAAATCCCCAGGCTCATCCCAATCTTGCCTTTGGAGAAGCAAAGAAAAGACTGGACAACAACCGCAGATTTTTTTAATACGAGTTCTTACGCTGCCGTGCGCCTCGTGCTGCGGCTTTTCGTTTTATTCCACGCCGGTGACTTCGTAATCCTGCGCTTCGACGGCAGCCTTGAGCGTCTCGTTCGAAATACTTCGTGAGCGTGACGATTTGGCGGTGCCGTTTGCTAGGATCCGCGCATCGTCACCGACCATGGCGACCTTCTTGCCGCCCTCCTGTAAGCGGCGGATCTCGCGTTCCTTATCCTGCGGCAGCACCTCGGCCACGACGCGGTCCACGCCGACCTGACGGCGGATGGCCTCGGCGGTCTTGGCGTTGTCGCCCGTGAGCATGACGACTTCAATGCCCATGCTCGAGAGCTCGGCGATGGCCTGCGCGCTCGTGGGCTTGACGACATCGGCTACGGCGATGAGGCCGATGAGCTTGCCGCCGTCCTGCGCAAAGTAGAGCGGCGTTTTGCCGTCCTCAGCCAGCGCTTCGCCTTGTGCGAGCAGGTCGCTCTTTTCGATGCGGTTTGCTTCCATCATGCGGCGGTTGCCGGCAAGGCAGAGCTGGCCCTCGACCTCGCCGCGGATGCCCTGACCGGGGATCTGCTCAAATTTGTCGACGGACAGGAATGTGAGCGATTCCTTCTCCGCCTCGGCCACGATGGCCTCGGAGAGCGGATGCTCGGAGAGCTTTTCGAGCGACGCGGCGACGGAGAGAAGTTTGTCCCTGCCGATTCCGCCGTCGACGACGTCGGTGACGACGGGCTTGCCCTGCGTGATGGTGCCGGTCTTGTCGAGCACGACGGTGTTGACGCTGTGCGTCGTCTCAAGCGCTTCGGCAGACTTGATGAGGATGCCGTTCACCGCGCCGCGGCCCGTGCCGACCATGATGGCCGTCGGCGTGGCGAGACCCAGCGCGCAGGGGCAGCTGATGACGAGAACGGAAATACCGATGGACAGCGCAAATTCCACGCTGTGGCCCATCAGCAGCCATGCTGCCGTTGCGATGACGGCGATCGTGATGACGACGGGGACGAACACGCCGCTGACCTTATCGGCGAGCTTGGCGATGGGCGCTTTGGAGCTCGTGGCCTCGTCCACAAGGCGTACGATCTGGGAAAGGGCGGTATCGTCGCCGACTTTGGCCGCGCGCATCTTGAAATAGCCGGATTTGTTGATGGTCGCGCCTCAGCGCGGATTCGTCGACCGAGGACGTTCCCTCGAGCACGACGCCGTCGACGGGGACGCTCTCGCCCGCCTTGACGATCAGCACGTCGCCGAGTTGGACCTCCTCGACGGGGATGACGCTCTCGACGCCGTTGCGCTCGACCGTCGCGGTCTTGGGCGCAAGGTCCATGAGCTTTGTGATGGCATCAGAGGTCTTGCCCTTGGCGCGGGCCTCCATCGTCTTGCCCATGGTGATGAGCGTCAGGATCGTGCCTGCGGACTCGAAGTACAGCTCCATCATATAGGTGTGCACCGTGTCCATGTCCATCTGACCAAAGCCGATGCCGATCTTATAGATGGCGTAGATGCCGTACACGATGGCGGCGCTGGAGCCCAGTGCGATCAGCGAATCCATGTTCGGCGAGCGCTGCCACAGCGTCTTGAAGCCGACGATATAGTACTGGCGGTTGATATAGACGATGGGCAGCAGCAGCAAAAACTGCGTGAATGCGAACGTCATCGCATTTTCCATGCCGAGGAAGCACGCGGGCAGCGGCCAGCCCATCATGTGGCCCATCGAGAGATAGAACAGCGGGATGGTGAAGATGAGCGAGAGGGCGAGACGCCTTTTCATGTCGCTGTACGCCTTCTGCGCGGCGCTGGCGCCGCCGGTCTCGGCAGTCTGCGCGGCGGGGGCGCTGCCGGGCTTTGCATGCAGAGACGCACCGTAGCCCGCCTTTTCGACCGCGGCGATGATCTGCGCGGACGAAAGCTGGGATTCGTCGTATTCGACGACCATGCTGTTTTTCAGCAGGTTGACCGCGACCTGCTGCGCGCCGGGCTGCTTGGCGACGGCCTTTTCCACGCGGCTGGAGCAGGCGGCGCAGCTCATGCCGGTCACGTCATAGGTTTCCTTTTTCAATTTGATTCCTCCTTCGGGACAAATACAATACCCGTGTGGGGTATTTTTCATTTACCGACAGTATAGGTCGGAAATTGGCAGATTGTCAAGACCTCTTTTCGAGAAATTTCCGTTTGGGCGAAAGTTGCGGCGTTTCGGTCGGGAAAACTTACCGCCGCCGCGCCGCTGGACAGCTTGCATCCCTTATGATAAACTGACGGCATGAGCTTTATGATAAGCAGGTGAAAAATGAAGCAAAAACATATCTTGAAATGGCTGGGCATCGCGCTGGGCGCGTACCTTTTATACGCGGTGCTGACGGCCATTCTCGTCCCGCTGCCGCAAAAAGAGGCGACAGGGAAGCTGTGGAGCCAGTATGAAGCCCGATTGAGTACGGACGCATCGCAGGAGCGCGTGAGGAGCATCGAGGATACGGACAGTGCGCTGCTCTGGCGCTTGCAGCTCATCGAGAGTGCGGAAAGGGAGGTCATCTTCTCGACCTTTGACCTGCGCGCGGACGGCAGCGGACAGGATTTGATGGCCGCGCTCTATGGCGCGGCGCAGCGCGGCGTGCGGGTGCGCGTCATCGTCGACGGGCTGAACGGTTTTCTGCATCTGCAAAACAGCGGCGTTCTCCGCGCCCTCGCGGCGGAGGAGAATGTGGAGGTGCGCTTTTATGATCCCATCGACCTGCTGCGCCCGTGGAAGCTCAACTACCGTCTGCACGACAAGTATCTGATCGCCGACGGGAGCAAATACATCCTCGGCGGAAGAAATTCGAACGATTTGTTCCTCGGCTCATATCAGGAGAACCAGAACATCGACCGCGACGTGCTCGTCGTGTCGGACGGGGGAGAGGGCAGCTCGGTCTCCCAGCTTTTGACGTATTTTGAAAGCGTCTGGTCGCAGCCGGAGAATAAAACCATCACAGGCAAGACGTCCGACGCGGCAGCTGCGCGTGCTGACGAATGCCGTTCAGAAACAGCGCGCGCGAGGTTCTATCACCAGCTTTACCGCGGCAATCTCACCGACGATCAGCTCTACCAGAAGATCACCGACGCGCTGACCGTTTTGCGGCAGGGGGCGAGCAGGCATGACACACAAGTTTCTATCCGCGCCTTGCCTGGCAGGGCATCACGAAAACAAACGGCTGTCTGCCGTTCCTGCCCGACCTGCGGCGTGGTCACGATGACGATACATTCTGCTGTCGCCTCCTCAGGACCTTCCGGGCGGGGCACCATGCCCATGATTCTCGGCATGGGCAGCGGCTTTGTCATGGCGGCGTTCGCCGTTTGTTCCTGTTCTACACGAATTCCTTCCTCCGCCGCCGGAACCGCGGGTTTCTGGTCTTCTTCTCGGCATGGGCACTTTATCTCCGGCTCCGTGGTGCTGTGCCGCGCGCTGCAGAAGAATAAGCGGTATTATTATCAGAAAAACCATTTCATCTCCGTCTCCTCCATGGCCTACCGCATGAAGCGCAACGGCGCGGGATTGGCCTCGATCTGTATTCTTGCCACGATGGTGCTCGTTATGCTCTCGTCGACGGCGTGCCTCTATTTCGGCAAGGGAGGACAGCGCTGCGCACGCGCCATCCGAGCGACCTTTCCGTGGAGCTGCGCTTTTACGAAGGACGAGGTGGCGGCATGGATGAAGCAAACATCGCTCATCGCGCGCGGGATGATCGAACCGTCATCAGGCAGAACGGTCTTGACGTACAGAATCAATGATGACACGCGCAGCGCGTGGTTCTCCGGGTTTCTCACGGACAATTCTTCTCCCGCGCAAGAGGAGACCACGCTCATGGACTATGAGCGTGCGGTCGATCTGACGATCCTGCCGCTGGAGGACTATAACAGCATGATGGGCGAGAGCCTGACGCTGGAGGCGGACGAAGGCGTATTTTGCTGCCCGCGCATGCCCTGCTACTACGAATCCGGATATCCGCATCGGCGGGCTGACCTACCAGATCAAGGCCAGCGCGGGATTTCGGCGGCTTGGCGCGGATTAGCGCGAACATCACGACGACGATCTATCTGATCGTCCCGGACTTTTGACGCGGCGGTGAATGCCTGCGGACGCAGAACACCCGCTACCCGGTCGTCGTGGGCTGGCAGTATGCGTTTGATTCCGGCAGCCCGGATGAAGCGCAGATCGCGTTTCTCCGCGATATGATGGGGACGTTCGCCGATAACAGGGAAGGGGCTGGTCTCCACGCGTCGTACACGGTGGAATCCATCGCGTCAACCGTGAGGGATTTGTCGGCACCATTTTACCTCTTTTCCTTCGCGATCCTGCTCAGCATCGTGTTTCCCTTGCGGCCATGGGTTCTGATCCTTTACTACAAGCAGATCTCCGAGGGCTATGAGGACCAGGCCCGGTTCGAGATCATGCAGCGCGTCGGCATGACGAAGACGGATATCCGCAAATCCATCAACTCGCAGCTGCTGCTGGTCTTCTTCCTGCCGCTTTTGTTCGCGGGGCTGCATCTGTGCTTTGCGTTCCCATTCATCCATAAGCTGCTGATCCTGTTCAACCTCACAAATCTGAAGCTGCTCATCGGCACGACAGTCATTACCTTTCGCCATCTATGCGGTCTTCACACGCTTGTTACCGCATCACATCCAATTGTATTATTCCATCGTCGCAGGCGCAAAGGAGGAAGCAGTATGATCCGGTTTTTGCTCCTGTCTTGTTCTGGTGCTGGTCCGGATGAATATGACCGACTGTACGTCCTGCGGAGGTTGCGCGGGCGGGTTGCGGCGGGTGCAGGAGCCACGTGCTGCTGCGGGAGCCGGAGCTTCGGTTGCTGCGGCAGTTTGCCGAGCTGGCGTTCCCTGCCTGCCGCCTGCTTTATAGGGAACGGACGAAACGCCCGTGTATCTGGACGGCTCCGAAAACCGCGCGCAGACCAGCGCGGCGATCCTCGCCTTACAGATCAAGCGGCTCGTTTCCGTGGATTTCGCCCTGCCCCTGAAAGGCTTTTGACTACACAGGCTACGAAGCCTGGCCCATCCGCGGCAGCATGGCCCCTGACCGCCGCCGGTCAGGAGGCGCTCGACTCTCTGGATATCCAGGGCTGCGGCGAATAACAGACCGCCGGGAGAAGGCAGCTGCCTTCCCCGGCGTGCGTCCGCTTTTCTGTTCCAAACGGACTTTCTTGACAATCCGAATATGCCACACTATTACACGCCAGATAATCCCCGGCGTTCAGCTGCGCGGGCACCTCGTCGATCTCCTGCAGCGTGACCGCCTGATTGAGCCGCCGTAGAGGAAAATGCAGTTCTGGCGTCCAGCTGGACCTGAATGACAGCGTAGCCCTGCGGAACGTCAGTACTCTTCAGGCCAGCGCAGATCGACGCCGCTGCCGGACAGCAGCTCTGCCAGCCGTGCGCCCTCGGGCCGAGCGCGCCAGCGCACAGAATCGCCCCGGGACTGTCGCGCCGAGGCCGAAGGGCTGCCCCAGCAGCTTCCACACGATCGTCACCGAAAAGCCCGCGCCCATACCGGCCAGGATCCGGCTTTCGTCGCCTTTTTTCCAGTACAGCGCCGCAAAGGCGGGCAGGCCGCGGCGGCCGCATAAAGCTCCAGGCAAACATCAGGATATTGTACGCATTTTTGATATACAGCGCGATGAACAGCGCGCCCAGCGGCAGGATCACCGCGAACACACGCGTCAGCCGCAGCTCCTTTTTCTCCGGGATATCGGGCCTGAAGACCTTGTAGATATCATGCACGCAGGTCTGTACGGAGACGATCAGATAACTTGTCTGCCGTGGACATGATGACAGACAGGATGCCCGCCAGCGCCAGACCTGTCAGGCCGACCGGCAGGATCGCGAGCGCCAGCGCCGCGACGACTGCGTCGGTCGAGCCGTAGGCCGCGAGCTTCTCCGCCGGGACCAGCTGGTGCGCCACAACGCCCATGAACCACACCAGCGGGATCGTCAGTCCGTAGGCCAGCGTCCCGAGGAACAGCCCCCTCCTTGGCCGACTTGCGGTTCCTGGCAGCAGGCCCGCTGCCACATCTCCCGCGCCAGCGAGGGTGAAGACGAAATAGGTGATGATATCGCCGACGATGCTGCCGTCCAGATACGGCTTCGCCAGCTCCGGCGCGAGATTCTGCACAAAATTGCCGATCCCGCCGAGCTTGATGAGCGACGACGTCGGAATGAGGATATACACGAACAGGATCAGCATGACAAACTGAAAGATATCCGTATAGATGACACCGAACAGGCCGGAGGTCGCCGTATAGATGATGAATACCGCGCAGGCGATGAGCGCGCCCATCTCATACGAGATGCCGATCTCGCCGCCGAGCATGTTGATGATCGTCGCAGTCGCCGTGACCTGCGAGGCGACAGTGCCCATCATCGTGAACGCGATCAGGCAGCCGAGCACGACCTTGGCCGTCTTCCCGAAACGCTGCTCAAACAGATCCGGGATGGACGTGACGTTGAATTTCCGTCCGACGTCGGAAATACGTCCGGCAAAGCCGGAGAAGATAAACATCCCGAGCAGATACGGCAGCGCCGTCATGATGGCCTTGAAGCCGCTGGAATACGCAACGCCCGCACGGCCCATCAGGCCGCTGCCGCCGATGATGGTCGCGCATACCGTGGCCATCAGCACCAGCGGCCCGAAGGACCGTCCGCCCAGATAATAATCGTCCATGCTCTTGACCTTTTTGACCACGACCAGGCCAATGAGCACCATGGCGATCAGATAGGCCGCAATGATGGCCAGATCGATCGCGTGAATTTCGTTATGAACCACAAGTGTCTTTTTCCTTCCGGCAGGCAGACACCTGCCGGACTCATGTTGCTTCCGTTTTCCTGAAAAACCGGGCGACAGCCTCCCGGGCCTCCGGGTCGCCCACAAAAATGACCAGATCGCCCCCCATACAGCTCCGCGTACGGGCCGGGTGAGATGAACATGGCCTCTGCGCGCCGGATCGCGACGACGGTCGCGCCCGTTGCCTGCCAGAAATGGAGCGAGCCGAGGCTCCGCCCCGCATCCGACCAGTCCTGCGGGACGCGGCAGGCATAATTCTGCAGCTGCTCTGCAGCCTGTATGGGCTGCATGGGATCATCCAGAATGCTGCCGCACAGCTCTGAGACCTGCCGCGCGACCGCCTCCTGCTGGGCGAGCAGCGCGCGCAGCTTCTGCTTTTTCCGCCGCAGCTCGAGCTTTTCGCCGATCATTTGCAAATAGCGCTTCGCATTCTCAGCGGAGCGCACGTACACCCCGCTCTGCTCCTTGACCGTTACGACCTGCATATCGCGCAGCAGCTGCACGGCCTTGCGGATCGTCTCTGGAGAGACCTGATACTCTGACGAGAGCTTTGACCGCCCGGAAAGCTTTTCCCCTCGGCAAACTGTCCCTCCGCGATCCGCCCGGCGACGGATCCCGCGATCCGCATATATTGCGGGAGTTCCTCGTTCTCCATACCGGCGCCCCCCTTTCCCGCAATTTTATACCATTATACAAACTGACAACTTCCTTTTCAAGATAAATTTTCAGTTTTTAACGAAATCCAAATCTCCCAGGGCAAAAAATCGGCTGCACGGCAGAGCCGTACAGCCGGAAGCTTGAGGAGGCTATTTTGATTAGATCATTCTGACCTTGTCGTCCGACAGGAAGAACAGCGCCAGCGCGCCGGGTCCGACGTGCGAGCCGGTCACCGGCTCGTAGTCCACCAGCAGGATCTGCTTCGGCGGGCAGCTGCTGCGGCGCAGCAGCGAGGCGAGGATCTGCGCGTCGGGTGCGCAGTCGGCATGCGCGATGCCGACCGTCTGCGTCTGCGCGTCGCGGACCAGCTCTTCATAGCGCTTGGCGATGGCCTCGATGGCGCGCTGCCGGCCGCGCAGCTTCGCAAAGCAAACGATCTTGCCCTCGGGGTCGCCCTTGAGCAGGGGCTTGATCTGCAGCACGGTCCCGACGGCGGCTTCGAGATTGGACAGGCGGCCGGTCCTGCGGAGGTAGCGCAGGTCGTCGACCGTGAAGATCTGCGCCATGCGGTGCCGCAGCGAACGCAGAAGGGTGTAGGTGTCGTCGATGCTCATCCCCTCGCGGCGGCAGTCGACCGCGCGCATGACGAGCAGACCCTCGCCGAGCGAGGCGCTGTAGGTGTCAACGAGCAGGAGCTTGCGCGCCGGGAATTCCTCGCGCAGCTGACGCGCGGCGATCTGGCCGGAGGCGTAGGAGCCGCTGATACCGGAGGACATGCTCACGAACAGCACGTCCTCCCCCGCCTCCAGCATCGGGGGTCAGCACATCGAGATAGCGCTGCGGCGGGATCTGCGAGGTCGAGACCTTCGTCCCGCTGCGCATCTGCGCGTAAAAGGTCTTCGCGTCAAAGGTATTGAGGTCCAGACAGGCCTGCTCATCTCCGTCCGCGTGGAAGGTGAAGGGAATGATCGTGATATGCTCCTGCTGCAGATACGCAGTCGGGGAGATTGGCCGAGGTATCGGTTACGATTCTAAACATGATGTTGCTTCTTTCTGCATGTAATCTTATATATTAGGTTACCACATATCAAGTGCAATGTCAATTCGTCTTCCAGTACAAATATTCGTTGCATTTTGCCGGGATGTGCTATACTGGTTACGGAAGGTGTGTGTAAGTTTATGGAATTCGACAATGACCTTGTCGTGGGCAAGCTGCGGCGCTGGGAAAAGTATCTCGCCGTCTACCGTCTGCCCGCATGGGAGCAGATCCCGGATCTCGGGCTGTATATGGAGCAGGTCGTGCTGCTTCTGCGGCAGCACCTTGACTATCTGCCGCCCGAGCTCAAGCAGCCCGAGCCCATCACGGCGGCCGCCATCAACAACTACGTCCGCACCCGGCTTCTGCCGGAGCCGCGCAAAAGCGCTACTACCGCGTGCATATCGCCTATCTGATCATGATCTGCACGCTCAAGCAGGCGCTCCGCCTGTCCGAGCTGCAGACGCTGCTGCCCGGCGATCTTCCGGAGGACGAAGTCCGGCGCACCTATGACGCCTATGTGCGGCGGCACCAGCTGTGCGCGCAGTATTTCATCGACCAGGTCCGCCTGACGGCCGCCGCCATGTTTGACCGGGAGGTCACCATGGAGCTTGCCGTCCGCGACACCCCGGAGATGATCACCTCCGCCGCCATCCTGAGCGGCTTCGCCCGCCTCTTCGCCGAAAAGCTCCTGCTCCTCGAAGGCAAGACCCTCGCCACCGGCGACAGCATCGAGGTCCGTACATGACAAAAACCACCTCCGGCAGCTGCCGGAGGTGGTTTTCTTTTTTTCGTTATACCCCGATCCTTTGTGTGCGCCAGGCGTCTCCGTGCGTACCATATAAAAAATCAAATTCATGCAGAAAAATCCGCCGGTCTGTGATAGAATCAAAGCAAGCTGTGCGCAGGGCGGCCTGCGCGGATTCTGACGGAAGGATAAACGAACATGAAACTTGTGACTCTGGATGGTTATACGGAAAATCCCGGCGATCTGAGCTGGGATGGGCTGCGGAGCTGGCGGAGGTGACGGTCTATGACCGGACGAGCCTGACAGATCCTGCGCAGACGATCGCGCGCATCGCGGACGCCGAGATCGTGCTGACCAACAAGACGCCGCTGCCGCGGGCGGTCTTCGAGGCCTGCCCCAACATCAAAATGGTCGGCGTGCGCTGGCCACGGGCTACAACGTCGTGGATATCGCCTGCGCCAGGGCGCGCGGCATCCCCGTCTGCAACGTCCCGGCCTACGGCACCGCCTCGGTCAGCCAGTATGCCATCGCCCTGCTGCTCGAGGCCTGCCACCACATCGGCCACCACAGCGACGCCGTCCATGCCGGCCGCTGGGCCAGCTGCCCCGACTGGTGCTTCTGGGATTACCCGCTCATCGAGCTCGAGCATAAGACGATCGGCATCATCGGCTTCGGCCGCATCGGCCAGTCGACCGGCCGCATCGCAAAGGCGCTCGGCATGCGCGTGCTGGCCTATGATGTCTTCCCCCACCGACGCCGGCCGCGCCGTCGGCGAATACGTCGAGCTGGACACGCTGCTCGCCGCCTCGGACGTGATCGCCCTGCACTGCAATCTGACGCCGGAGAACGAGAAGATCATCTGCAAAGCGAACATCGACAAGATGAAAGACGGCGTGATCCTCGTCAACAACGCCCGCGGGCAGCTCGTGGCCGAGCAGGATCTGGCCGACGCGCTGAACAGCAGCAAGGTCGCCGCCGCCGCGCTCGACGTCGTCTCCACCGAGCCCATCCGCAGCGACAATCCCCTCCTGCGGCCAAAAACTGCATCCTCACCCGCACATCTCCTGGGCCCCATCGAAAGCCGCCAGCGCATCCTGGACTGCACCATCCGCAACGTCCGCCAATTCCTCTCCGGCACCCCGGAAAATAACGTGTGGGGGTAAGCTGCCTGATCTCATGCAGCAAGAGCACCGTATTTCGTGAAATACGGTGCTCTTTGTACGTTTCCCGGCACATCGGCAGCTGATTCAGGCCTCCAGTTTTGCGGAATCTGTCGTATATTGCCCCGCAGTCCATCACCCGCAGAAAAACCGCCCGGTCATCCTGCGGATGGCCGGGCAATTTTTATGGGTTCACGGGCGGATGATGCAGTCGGCCTGGAGCTGTTTTTCGGCGATGACGTACATGTTGGTCACCTCGCCGACGCGGAGCTTTTCGGTCAGGCCGTAGTAGTTGAGGCAGGTGCCGCAGGTCAGAATCTCGACGCCCTGGCTCTGCAGCGCCTGCAGATCCTCGAGCGAGGCCGAGCCTTCGCAGGTGACGGCCGCGCCGCCGTTGTAAAAACAGGATCGCCGCGGGCAGCGTCTCCTGCTGCGTGAGCGCAAACAAGAACGCCTTGAGCAGGGCTCTGCCGAGCTCCTCGTTCCCCTCGCCCATGTGGTCGGCCGAGATGACGACGACGGTCTTTTTCTGCGCCGCCGGGGCAGTGCAGGCGATTGTCTCCTCCTTCGGCAGTTCTGCGCCCTCTGCCACGGTGATGGTGACGCGGTATTCGGCGTCCGAGATCGTCTCGACCTCGATGCTGCAGCCCTTGCTCTCGGCCAGCCGCCGGAGATTCTGCACCGCCGTTTCATTGTCGACCAGCGTCTCCACGCTCCCCGCGCCGCCGAGCGACTGCAGCGCCCGCAGCGTCTTCACGACCGGCAGCGGGCAGGCCTCCCCCATCGCATTGATCCGGATCATAACCCTTCCTCCTTCGTGCTCCTGTCAGGAATATAACGTCTGCCTACAGTATATTCCCTCCCCACCCCGGATGCAAGCATTTTCACCGCATCAGCGGTCACGATTTTGAGAGGAGGAGCGACGGGCGGGTGAGAGATGACTTTTTGATGCAACGCGCCAAAAAAGTCGTCGCGAACTAGCGCAGTCCGCGACGACGATGTATGATCGCTACACAAAAGATGAAATCCTTCCCCCAATCAAATCTGTGTATAGGAAGGCTTTCCAAGCGCACCTCGTAAAGCTGATTCTCTCTACACAGTTGATTTGCTTCATAAAAAGCGACCTTTGCACAAATGAGATAAATCCGAATCATTTTGGCTGTGTATGCTTCTATGTGCGCATATCCCATATAAGCACACCTGTGTACACTATACAAATATGCCAGCATCCCCGCATCATAGCAGTCGGCACAATGCGCTTGTGCCGGAAAAATACGCATTATTCTTAGCGTTCTTTTGATGCAGTGCTCTGCAACATCCTCAAACGGGTATTTCAGCAGGAGCAAATCAGCACGTTCTGCGTGATTCCTGCGCCCCCGTTCGATTGCTCGATAGCAGTATTCTCCGATTAATATGATTTTTCCAGTTTCTTTTGGCCTTTGCTTTTACCGTGCTCACGTGTCCCGAAAAACTCGTCTTTGCGTTTTAAAACTGGGTCATACCAGTCAGCCTTCTGCTTTGCCCACTCGACCCAGGCGGCGCCTTCCTCCGTAAGTTCTCCGCGCTGCTCGACCGCAGAGACATATGCCCTGATTCTGCAAGCGACCTCAAAATCCTCCGCTTCATGCACGAGTGCGTTGGTACGGTCCACTTCCTCGTTATACCGCTCACGCCGGGCATTTCGCTGTCGCTCTTCCTCTTCTCGCTTGCGTGCGGCTTCTTCACGCGCTTCTCGTTCGATGCGCAGTGTGTTTGCTGCCTCGTAGAGCAAAACAATGATATCGCCCAGCCGGTCTTCAATCACGTAGGATTTACAGTCGCGGAAGCATTTTTCCTTGCCCACTGCAAGAGATAGCTTCCCATTATACATGATCATATTTTTCGGATGTTCGGCTTTGATGCCCATGAATATTTCCGCTTTTCTTCTTCGTATTTGAGAAGCTGTATATTCTCTTCTCGTGTCGGAATATGCTCCACCGTATCTTGTGATTCAGAAACGGATAGAGAAACCGTTTCCCCATTGACGACGAACTTCAGATCATCTGTCAGAGAACAGCCAAGGGGTTCGATTGCTTTGATCAAAGCATCAAAAATGCGGCAAACGCTTGGCAGCGCCGTCTCAGATATCGTGTCAGCAAGAAATGGAACAGTCTCTCTTTATTTTGTCTGTTCCGCTACGGAGCCTTGTTTCGATTTTCCTTTTGCCAGACAGCGATTTTTCTTTCTATGGGCAATAATTTTAGGGTGCATTCTGGAACTTTCATCCGGTAAAATGATTTGCGCTGCAACGGACAAAACAGCGGATTTCTCTTCTGGCGTCAGGAACTGGAGGACCTCAGCTGCGGTTTGCGGTCGTGCTTCAAGACCGGTCCTAACACCGGACTTTGCTGCCGGTTTGTCGCTGTGCGGCAGCGGTCCTCATTGTGAACAGCATATCCAATCGGCAGCAGGTTGTTGCGCATACCCAAAGTAAGGATATTTGGCGAGATGCTGAGGTAATCCGCCGCGATTTTTATGGTGATCTTTTGCTCATCTCTCCCCATCATTTTGAATTACAAAAGTGCGGTTTTGTCCCGGCTATTTTGGATACGGCGAGCGTCCGATGCAGCTTCCACCATTTGCTCCGTCTGCATTGCCTGCTGCGTGACAGGTCACACGTTCAGCTGCTGCACACGGAAAAGATCAGCATTTGATCGTGATTGATCTCGTAATCAGCGAGTCAGGCTTGTACTTGCCTTACATATGGAGATGTCAGTTTGGATGCAGGAAAGCGTGTGATATAGAAAAAACGGTTTTTACGTAAGAGCGTCGTGAGGATGGAGAAGCAGAACGCTTCTTTTTTTTCATTCCATAGAAGCTCGTAGGGTGAGCCAAACCAGAATATCTTTCTAAAAGCGTGCAGCATTATCGTTCATCTGCACCTGAACCGGTATCCACATTCTCTTGGCTTGCCGCATCCAAAATAGCCGCGTACGCCGGGGCGTTATGCCCCGGCGGTTTCTGTATAGGCCTCGAATGCTTCGGCAAAGCTGGCGTTCACATCAAAGGGCGGCGCATAGTCCACCTTCGACGTGACAAGGCACAGGTCGATTTCTGGCGGAAGTCTCATCCGCCTGCTGATTGAGCTTGCCGAGTGCAGCACGGATGACCTTGCGGTCGTAGTTGATCGTCGTCACCCGCCGCACATCGCAGCGATAGGAGATCTGGTTTCCTTCGGCGTTGAACCGGTAGCCGGTGCCGCCATTGGAAATCGTCTGCTCGGAGCTGCGCAGATCATTCATCCGCTTGAATGTGCGGGCAATGCTCTGCCGCGTGGCATTGAGACTGACCGCGCTGTCCATGTCGATGTCCAGCTCCGTCTTTGCCTTGCGGATGGCAGCAAACAGCTTGCCTTTCTCGTCCAGCAGGTACAGGAGGAAACAGGCAATGTCTGTAATTCCCTCATAATACTCCGTTTCCGGCATCGGCAAGAACGGTTTCATCCCCCGCTTCCGCCATGACCTTGTGCCGCAGATAAGTGTTTTCGACCCGCGTGACATTGGAATCGCGGTTGAGGATGCTCTGCGCTTCGTCCAGGAAGGACTGGAGCTTGTTCTGGTAGCGGAACGCTTCTTTCAGATTCATGTTTTTTCACCTCTGGCTTGAAAAATTGTTTCTGTCCGTATTTTAGCTGCTGAAAGCCAGGAAGTCATGGAACTTGTGGTTCACCCTGCTGATCCAACGCGTAACTGCGCCGAAACGGGAATCGAGCATTTCACAGGCAAGTACATCATGTTTCTTCGCGCTGAGCAAGAGCCGCAGGCTTTTCCTCATACCATGTACAAAATGGCAGAAACTTTTCCCGATCCTCACTGGGCAAATTCATGTAGTCGATGATGTGTTCATTTGGAAACCAGCTTCCACAGTAGGCGGGCAGAACGCCCTCCGGCACGATCCCAATCTTTTCTTCTTCCGCCAGCCGGTCAGCCAGCATCTTTGCTTCGGCCAGATAAACGGGGATATTTGCTCTCGTCAGGGCGAGGTAGAATTTAACGGTTTCCATCGTTCGGTTCCACGCTGCTCCTGCCAGATACAGAAAATAACCGCGCATAT
>VOFG01004364.1_pt1 | contig 14890 bp, 23 predicted proteins | sample 5384171 | NCBI WGS metagenome assembly VOFG01 (sample SAMN12384726, study PRJNA508395) | human gut metagenome | isolation source: healthy gut F | host: Homo sapiens
CTCAGCATTTTCGCCACAAACAGAAAATACCTGCCCACATGAAATCCACCAACATGGAATACGCATTAAACTCCATCTTTGTCCTCCTCATTTTTTATGATGCTACTGCAATGCTTTTTTGCTTTTTCCCTAACCATACCCAATTCCACCTCTGTCATATCACAGTATTCGCTGTTTTCTGTTGTCGTCCCCCCCATCCTGCACATATATCAGCTTTGTATCCTGTGTGATCGTATTAAACCATGTATTCTGCAAAACATTGTAAACTTTATTTGGCTCATCGGAATTACATCAATCTTAAATGCATCATTCTCACGGGATGCCGTCAAAGAACTGCTTTTTCCCTTTGAACCAGAATAAACTGCTCATCGGTTGCGGATGCACTTTAGATACTGAATCTTCTCTAATCATTTATTAGGCTTCCAGTTTTTTAATACATACGACCCATTTTTTATTGTCATATACACACTGAATACCTTCCCCTTCATATCAAACACATCTGCTTTCATGAGATTTCCTCCTACCTTCTTTTCAAATTTGTTCCTGCAGGTTTCATGAATTTTTCATGTCATGTCATTATAATACATCATATATCATTATATTGTCAATGCTAATTTGTCATTTTATATATTTTTTTGTGGTCAACTATCTTCCTATCATATTTTTATTGCGTATCTTTTTTTCATCACACACATTAATATCAATTTTCACAATTTTTTCTACTTTGTCTGTTATCTTTTTCAGCAATTCTTTGATGCCCAAACGTTCTGATTTTTGCATTTACACTATGCTCACTCTAAATTAACTTTGCCTGTATGAACAAAACAGCGAAGTCTGCTCCATACGGTCAGGCCTCGCTGTCTGTCTAAGAAAATATTTAATTGGAGGATCTTTGGTATTCCACTTTCATTATTATAACGTCTTTCATCCATAGAATGGCCACGCACTTCCGCCATCTGGGAAACATAGTATCTCTCAATCGGAATCATAACAACTGGATTAAAGAATTTACGACGCTCTTATCGATTTTACCGCCATTTAATTTTTTTCAAAATCACCATAATATAATTTTTCCGCATAAGTGCGCAGGAATTTTAAGCAGCGTTCATCAATGCGCAGGTTTCTTCCCTCACTCATTAACAGGATCATCGGAAGCTTCTCTATCGGTTGTCTCAAACGGTCCATGGAAGTACTCACCTGTGTGCAGGCACCGCATGTTTCCACTGCATCTCCATAAAGTGACAGCAGCACATGGAATATGCAACTCCATAGTTTGAACCAGATGCCAGCACGTAAAATACAGGTTCATCTTTTATATTTTTCTGCCCAGGCTTTTGCATCCGCCAAAAACATTTTTCTTGCCTTCTTCTATAATTTCATCAATGCACCCATGCTTTCCATCGCCTTGTCATATTTATCCCAGTTTTCAAACTGTTTTAACAGCTCAAACCAATCCGAAGGGCGTTCGCCTGGTTAGAATCACTATATACCTGATCATCTCCATTTGAATATGTCACAATATACTGTCCAACTTTTGCCATACCGGTCTGCATATTTGTCATAGCGGTCTCACTGCACCTTGCAGCATTACGTGTTTTACTGTCCACGGTCTCAGGCGTTGCCTTAATGAACAAATTAACTGCGACGCACCGCTAAAAGTTTTGGCTGCACAGCCCCGGGAAAATAGCTGCCTTTGATCCCACGCAAGCTACAAAAATACACATCTTTAATCCACCCAGTTTGTCCATCGATCTTTTGATCTCAAGCAATTTCTTTTACTGATTTTTCCATCTTTCTGATCTCCTTTTCTTTTTTGTATCAATTATTTGTCAAAATGACTTTCCATGTCCAAAGCCCCTGAACCATACAGGTTTTCGAAGAAAACTCTGCCCTGCTTCCAGTGCTTTCCTTATCTCTTTTCATAAATGCTTTCTTTCATCTGTATGCCATACTTTTTCCGGCTCTCCAGAAACGAAAGCAGAAATGCCGTTGCAAATGAATCCCCCTGCCCCAGCGTATCTACTGCTTCAACCAGATGCGGCGGCTGCTCATAAACTGCGTTCCATCAAATAGAACTGCTCCATAGCTTCCTCTTGTTGCAATTACCATTGGGCATCCAGCACGAAACATTTTCTTACAAATTTCTTCCGCATCCTCTCGAAACGGAACCACATGAAAGAAACGCATACGTAATATACGGAGCAACCTTTTTACTCGTTCTTCATCGACCCACTGACCCGAAAATCATACGATACAGAGATTCCCTGTTCTGCCAATTTAGGAAGCTGTTCATCAAAAAATAGCTATTGGTCGCGCAATATGATCAAATGTTTTAATATACTCCAGATCTTCCACGTCCAGATTTAACGGATTTTCTTTTTAATACGCCGCCTTTGTTGCTTCGGAGAAAGACACGGTCTCCGTCTACCAGCGTAACCCTCGCATAACCATTTTCTCCTTCATACTGACGGCACCGGCTGTGTTCTACCTGCAGCTCATCGAGTGTTGCTATCACATGTTCTGCAACCTCATCCCGCCCGAACACTCCCCATATAAGCTGACTCTGCCCCCAGCATCCCTGCATAAACCGCAAAGTTTGCAGCCTGAACTCCGGAAACATAAGCCTGAGATGTTCATATTTGTCGCACACATTGTCCCCAATTCCAATGACCCGCATTTTTCATCTCCTTCGAATTGATTATATATCATTATATAATGTTATGATATCATATTATACTTATATATGTATTTTGTCAAGTAATTTCTGTATTTTTTACATCACTTTTTTTCTAGGTACTGTTCACGCATACGTGCTCGGTAATGGGTTTCTATCATCTCCGTTTCCGTGTTCCTGATAAAAAAAGGCTGACTCCTGTTAGCGCAAATTTTTCTTGCTTCCTAACCTGAATCAGCCTTTTCTTTTCAATTAATTTACTCTATTCCTATTGTAGATTCACAGACATAAAATGAGCATTTTTCTCCATTAAACACCTGATGCCCTACATAAATGGGTTCCTTCTCAGCCGTATATGCCACACTTTTGATAAAAAGCATCGAAGTTCCTTTCGCCATCTGCAAAAAGCTCTGCTTCCGCTGCTGTCGCCCTGCAAAGTTCAATCCATTTTTCTGAAATTGCCACTGCTGTATGAGAGTGTTCCTTCAAAAATGTAAACAATGAATTGTCATCAAATCGTTCTTCCAGAAGAAATGCATATTTAAGTGGAAAAAAATAGTTACGCTCAATCGCCATCGGCATACCATCCGCATAGCGGACTCTGGATATATAGATAACCTGGCTGCCTTTTTCCACATTCAAAAGCCGGGCTATCTTTTCACTCGCCAGTTCCAGCCTGTTTTCAAGCATACGTCCTCCGGCCTTCATTCCCATATGAGCACACATTTCCGAAAAACTCTGCAATTTTTTCATATCCTTAGTTACTTTGCGCTGGCAGACAAATGTTCCTTTTCCCTGTTTTTTTCTACAAGTCCTTTTTCCACCAATTCGCTGACTGCTTTTCGAACTGTAATAATACTGACTCCAAACGATTTTGCCATTTCACCTTCCGTTTGCAGCTTTTCTCCTGGTTTATATTCACCATCACTTATTTTTTGTTCAATTTTTTCTTTTAATTGGACATACAGCGGCAGCGGCACTACTATTTAACATTTTCTTTCTCCCTGTTCCTAATAACATGAATGATATAACTCTTTATATAACAATATAAACTATATCTAAATAAAATGCAATCATATACACGGATCTTTGATACTTCACAGTTCTTTTTACGAATCTTTCCGCTTTCAGTCTTTGAAACTCCTTTAGCAAGACAAATTTGCGCGGGATCTCATAATCTGCCAGTCTTTCCGCCAAAAATTCCCGAATTGCCATATTGGTACAACCACTTTTTTCGCTGTCACTTCCGGCAATTTCTTCCCTTTCAGCTTCTTTCTCCCACACAATCCACACTTTCAGATAATCGCGCCCATGCTCATGGACTGCCTTCACTGCCGTCTCTGCCACTCCCGGAAATGTCCGCACCGCTTCTTCGACCCGGAGGATGACACTTTTTCTCCCATTTATGTTGCAGATATCATCATCCCGCCCATCAAAATAGAAGAGTCCCTCTGCATCTGTGTGACCGCAATCCCCAATCACCGCGTCATTTCCAATTCCAAGAATTCCATACCGCGTTTTTACATGAAAAATGGTCGTTTTCAATCCAGACATCCACCTCTGGAAATGCACTACCAACCAGCGTCGTATCTTCTTTCATCTCACTTCCCACGGATATAGGTAATATAGTTCAGCTCGCTGCGCCATAATACAATGTAATCTCCGCTTCGGGAAATGCCTTTTTTTAAACTGCACTGCCTCCGCACCGCCCATACTCTGGGAGCCGCTGACAAAAGAAATAATCCGGTAATTGACCGCCTGTTCCCGCTCATAGATACGCCGCAGCGCCCGCAGCTTGACAGGAATCAGATAGACGCAGGTCGCCTGTTCTGCCTCGATCATCCGCTTCCAGAGGCGCGGATCAAAGGAATCCGCCGCAACGACGCTTCCGCCGGACGCAAGCTGCGCGCCATATAAAGGTTCAGGTTATAAACGCCAGGCTCCCTGCATAAACGTAATGCTTCCCCTCTCCCATTTTGAAAATCTTATTCTGAAGCTTAAAAAATCGTGCCAGCTTTCAAAGGAGCGGAATACTTTCTGACGACCGGAGGTTCCTGACGTCATCACACCCATATATGCCCTTCGGAGTGTCACGTCACGCAATTCATCGGAAATTTTTACATCGGACGGTGCAATCACCGGAACCGTATTTCCGTCTCCATATGCCAGAAACTGAATAAGCTGATGCGCGATCGTCGGTTCCTGGATCCAGTGGATGTGACGTTTTCCCTGTTTTTCTTCTATCTCTTTCGGATGTTTCCTTACACGTTCTGCCGCCTCGATGAGCTCCCCGAACGTATAGCGCTCTTTCTCCGTGATCAGGGCTTCCACTCTGGCGGGTATGCCTGGAGCGCATCCAGATATGTATTTCTATACGTTGTGTCTGTATTTCTTTTCATGATTAATTCCTGTCTTTTACTTATTTTATATAGAACTTTTTTACCAATTTGAGCTTTTAAATTTACCACATTTACTTTTTATATCATTCAAACACTGTCTTCATCTACTTCATTACTTTCTCCACCAGAATACTGCTTCCGATCCCTCCGGCGGCTGCACGCAGCACATTCCCAAATGCCCATTTTATATTCCAGTGCTTTCATCAGATGCAGCAGAATCATTGCGCCGGAGACACCATATGGATGCCCAAAGGCAAGTGCCCCGCCCCAGATATTATAACGGTCTTCAATCCCCGGAAATGCACGTTCAAATAGAACATCAATAACGGCAAACGCTTCATTGACCTCAAAAGCATCGATCTCCTGATAAGAATGCCCTGTTTTTGCAAGTATCGCCTTAGCAGCGCTGACGGCTGATTTTGGGCTCATCATCGGATCATCCCCGATCGCTGTACTCCAAACCGGAAACGGCATTCTGCTTTCCGTCCCTGTTCCCGCAAAACCTTTCCGAACAAAAGTACCACAAATGCCGCGCCATCGTGCATCAGGCACGCATTTGCCGCCGTGATTTTCGTGCCATTTGGAAGCAGATACGGCAGGCGGTCGATCAGACGCTTGGCTCATTGTCGGACGGATTCCCTCATCCTGGCTGCTGCCGTCGATGGAAACCGTTATATCCTCCAATATTCCTCTTTGCGCGCCTGCGCCGCCCTCTTATGGCTCCGGAGCACCAGGTGTCCATCTCTTCCTTAGAGACATTTTCCCGGATCGCAGTCTCCTCCGCGCCCTCTAACATAACCTGCTCGCCGCGCTTTCCCGGCACAAACTGTGCAACCGTATACACCTTTCCACCGTCATATTCCGATGGTTCGGGGACATCATGCGGTACGGCTGTACCGAAGAACTCTCCATTCCCCCGGCAATGACCAGATCCGCCATCCCGCTCTCAATCTTGGCTGCTGCCGCGCTGATCGCCTCCAGCGCCGACCCGCACTGCAGATCCAGTAACTGCCGGAATCCGCTCTGGAAACCCCTGCCGAAAGTGCCGCCAGACGCGTGATATTGCCGCCTCCCCCGACCGCATTTCCTCCTATTATATAGTCGATCGCATCGGTTGGAAGCTCAAATCGCGAAACCACCTCCCGCAGCACCTCCGCCCCCAGCTTTTCCGCCGGGATATGACGGTACATTCCATCTTTCACCCCGATGTAACTGCGCAAACCGCCCAGAATATATACGTGATTCATACTTTTCTCCTGTTTTTCTTCTATTCCTAATTAAAATTAAAGGGATGCGGCAACGGACTCCTCATGCCTCCTGGCTGCATTTCTGCACTAAAAGGCTGATTCTGTTCACTACCACATCCCATCTTTATTTTCTATCTAATTTCCAAATAAGCCCGTCCGCTTCAGCGCCTTTCCAAGATGCTACCGCTGCCACACACTTAACGATGTCCAGCGGAATAAACGGAATTATCGACTGCACGATAACTGCACCCACGGCTGTCCGGTCACGTGTTTCATCCAGCCTGCACCGAATGCGTAAATCACCGGAATACCAACTACAATCAGGAACGCTGTCTGGAATGCAACATTTTTCCATTTCCGGCAAAACAGGGAAATCAGGAACGCTACAACCAGAAATCCGATATAGTAACCGCCGCTCGGTCCAAGCAGTTTTCCCGGTCCTGCGCTTCCGCCGCTGAATACCGGCACGCCGCATAAGCCTAACAGCAGCCAGCTCGCCATAACTAAAATGGTATCCTGTGGTGCAATCAGCAGACCGATCAGGTTGACAATCATCGTCTGCGCTGTGATCTTTGCATCCGAAAACGGAAGCGGAATCGCAATATACGAAGACACACTGATAAGAGCCAGCATCATCGCCAAAAGTGTAAAGCCGCTTCGCGCTCCATGCGCCCGTGTACGTTCACTGCACTTGTCTCTGAACTCATTATATATACCTCCTCAGTGATAAAATTCTAAGCCGTGTAATGCATTTTCCTATGAATCACACACAGAGAATCTTTGCTAGAAAAGAGTATATCGGAATTTCAGTGAATTGTCAACCTTGTTTTATAAATGGTTTACATATACATCCATAGCTCCTCTGCACCCACTTTATCATCGGCATCCCTATTTTTCTGTAATCGAAAGAATTTCCTTTCCCTCTTGCTTCGCTCTCAGATACACCGCGTTTCTTCCCTCCTGGCCTGAATCCAACAGATATACCTCCTCATCAGGATGAAGCGGGGCAAGAAAACGTACTTCCAGAGCTGCCTGTCCCTTCATCCAGCCTTTCTTCCACAGACGAAGCAGGCAGGCATTCATAACAGAAACCCCGGCAGAACTGCCGCTTCTCCCTGATGGATCGGATTGGTATCTGCCGCCTCCCGGAGATATTCTTCCATCTGGCTGCGGCTAAATACCAGCGTATCATCATCCTCACTGCCCAGTTCCGTAATTGCTTTCATGAGCGGCATTTTTCTCTTTTTCCGGGACAAGGACGCCCTGGCGCGGTTTTATCAGCAGCACTTCCATCCCCTCATTTTCCCACTTTTTTTCCTCCTCCGCTGCCGCTATGCGGGACCCGGATTGCCGAGCTATTTTTGATGATTTCTGGAGTTAATTTTGTATGGCAGAACTCATTCTCCCCTGCTTGGGCTGCCAGTCCAGATGAAGTGTAGTTGTGCCTATCATCCAGCCCTCGTATCCTTCCAATGTGGAGAGAGCGCGCTTCAAAGCAAAGCTTCTTTTTTCAATCTATCATTCACGGTATTTTCGACCTCTTCGTTATAAATTGTAAATCTGACTCGCATGCACTTTTTCTCTGCTCATTATACTAGATCTGTTCCAGAATCACAATATCCGAATCTCCCTGCGTCTCCCCTGATCCACCGGAATAAATCGGTCTTTTAAGCCCGGCGTCAGCCAGATCGTGCCGCTCTCGTCAACCAGGACTGCCTCATAGTCCTGATGCGCCGCCCAATGTGCCGCTGCCTTTTTCCCGTCCCATGACAAACAGGGCGGTCGAAAGCCCATCGCAGCGCAGCCCGCACGGTCCGATGATTGTCACAGAAATCAGCCCGCTATGCGCCGGCGTCCCGGTGGACGGATCCATGATATGCCAGTAAATCGTTCCGTCATTGTCCGTAAAATAGCGTTCATAGCCGCCGGAGGTAATGACCGCCTCATCCTGCACCCCGACTCCGCCCAGATAACCGTCGCTCTCCGGATCCTTGATACCGACATACCATTTCTCGCCATCCGGTTTCGTTCCGATCGTCTGGATATTACCTCAAGACTGAACAACGCGCTTGTCACGCCGTCCTCCTTCATGGTTTTACCACCTCATCCCCGGTAAATCCCTTTCCGACACCGCCTAGATCCACCATCATTCCTGGCTCGATCGATGCCGTATCTGCTCTCTAAACCGACCAGACGATAATCGACCGATTTAAGCAGGCTTTCCCGCTCGCTCTCACTGGGGACCCGGTAATTTTCCGTTGTAAATCCCCAGCTCCGCACAACCGGGTAAATCGAAATATCGAGCGCACCATCTGTTTCCTGCTCCCAGCGCCAGCGCCTCCTGCATCAGATAACGCGTATCCGCTGAAAGTTCCGCTGTTTTCTCCTGGTTCAGATGAAAAATATCGCTGTTTTCCTGCGTTGTCGAAAGCTCCCCTTCCAGCTCTTCCACCCGCCGTTTCACTTTTTCCTGCAAATTTGCACTTCCCCGTAGGCGTCAAACTGCATCACAGTATCCATCGCAAACACTGTCCAATTCTGCCCTTCTCCCGGATTCTGGTTCGAATTTGAGGGATTTTTCTCTAAATTTTCGTTTTTTCTACTGCTGCCACATTTTCTGCCGTCTCTTCCATAGACGCAGATAAACGAGGACGGTCATTCTGGACCGCCCCGTTTTGATCCGGCTGCGATGAAGCACCGCAGCCACACAGCAGCAGGGTTAATAAAATCCACCACTTCTGTTTCAATTTTTACTCCTTTAAATACAACTACTCTTCTTCAGAAACAGACTCTTCTTTCTCAGAAGCATCGCCTTTACCTCCGTCGGATTCTTCCTTATCAGAAGTATCATCTTTTACGTCACCGGTCTCATCCTTCTTGGAATCATTGTCCTTAGATTCGTCCGTTTCATTCTTCTTGAATCGTCACCAGTTTCGCCGGATTCATCTTTCGAATCATCCTTGTCAGCATCGCCTTTATCTGAAGTTTCGTCTTTCTTCTCATCCGAAGTATCCTTGGACTCGTCCGAATCCTCCTTCTTGTCCTCGTCTACTTCCGGTGCCTTGTTCGCATCGTCTGTCTCGTTCTTCTTATCGCCATCCGGTACATCTGCCTTGTTTTCGTCATTCGTCTTCGGCTCTTCCGGTGTTTGCTCCGGTGTGGTTACTCCCTCGGTTGGGGTGGTGACGATCTCGCTTGGGGAGGACTTCGTCGGCAAGAAGCGTTTTGGATTCCTTGATTAATTTCCAGTTTTTATCAAGTTTGCACTCAATCGTTCCGTTATTCTTAGTGTAGATAAAATTTCATTATTCTCTTCTTCACTCAATCCGGACGCTGAAACCTTTAAACAATCATAATTATCATTGCTATAAGATGTATCCGTTGCATGCGGTGCAAACTCACCACTTCTAAGGAGCGAGGAAACGGATGCCTTGCTTATACTCTTTTCTATTCACCTCAACCAAATCAATCTCCTTTAAGAAAGTTTTTAACTTTTTCTCCCTCAACTCCATTGAAGCGAATCAGTAAATAATAATCTCCTGTCCAACTACGCTCTTTTTACAACACTGGAAACCTCAATTTCTGTATCTGCTTTCTGGCTCTCAACTGTAACCGTGATCGACTGATTCTTGTAACCTTTTGCTTCGATCACAACCTCATTCAGACCACTATCCAGTGCGCTTGTCTGAATTGTCAATGTTGTACCATTTACTGCAAATCCAAGCGCAACATCCTCCTCATTATTGCCAGTTACTTTTACAGACTTAATTGCTTTCAGATACTCTTCATCACCAGTCAGAACCAGCGGATCTCCCTCATCAACCGTAGTGCTGCCTGTCAGTTCCGGTGCTGGAAGCAGTTTCTCTTCGTCACCCGCTAACTTCATATCCTTTGTAACTGTAAAGGTAAGCTCTTCATATCCTTCTGCCTGAATCGTTACATCGGTGCTTTCTTCGGTGCTGAAACCGTCATAAGGTGAAATCGATGCAATCAAAATTCTGTACATTGTTATCTGGATCATCTGCATCTGACATCTTCCATGTAGGCTTATACGAACTAAGGCTGTAAGAAGCTTTGTATACTCTGTTGTTCCAACCTTCACAGACGTAATCTTAGCCAAGTAATCTTTTACACTCGTTCCCTTTGAAGCCTTAAAAAGAAGCACGGCCAAAATCTGGATCAAATGACCATCCGCTGGCTTTATGTTTGCTGAACTCCACTATCTGGAGCTGCCATCTCTTCCTTAATTTCTTCCTCTTCCTTCTCAACCACAAATTCACATCTCAGCGCCTCCGTGTAATAATTCGAACGAAGAGTCAGCTTATAGCTTCCCGGCTGAACCTGATGGAGAATCAGCTTGCCTTGCCATCCCCGGATACTTCATAGTAAACATCGTTGCTGCTGGACACGCCCTTTCGTGTAGATATTTCTCTCAACCGCATCTTCCTCGTCAGAAAGCAGGGTAACAGATTTCAGGTTCTTCAGGAAATCTCCCTTGCTGCCATTAACGGTAAATTCAGCATCTGCAAAATAGTAAGTCTTATTAGAATCTTCTTTTTCTCAGCTGCAAACGCCTCTTTATCATCCGCATAATCAACGGTCAGCGATAAATCGTTTTCCAGCACCTTATCGTATGTAAATGCAATACTCTGGCTCTTATATCCCGTTGCATCAACAGTCAGCTTGTACTCCTCACCAGCCTTGAATACATCCGCCTCTATGGTAATGGTGCCAGCTTCTTTATCAATGGAATATTTGTCCTTGCTGAGTGCCTGCCAGTTTCCGTTGACAACGATACTCTGAACCGCCTCGATATACTCTGTATCCTCTGTCCGCAGGACTACCGGCTCGCCCTCTTTGTTCTGTACAACTGTAATCGCCGGTGCATCCTGACGGGAGAAGTTTCCATTGTACTGGATATCGCCGAGCAGACCATCTTCGAGAACCTCTTTTGCCGTTGCCGGATGATTCGGATCCAATGCTCCATTTTCACGGTAATCTGCAAACGGAAGAATTCTGTCCTCTTTGTATTTCTGATTCTCGCTCTTATTTACGTAGTCTTTCCAGCTGAAGAAATCATCATCTCCAGTATCATAAACTGCATCCGGAATCGCATTGTACCACCATTCCATCACTGCCTTGGACGCATCATTCTTCCATCTTGGTCTGTTCAAGGAGATAGTGCATTTACAATGCAGATCGGAATCAAAAATCAGGTTTGCAGAGATTGCAGAGCTTCCTGAGCTGCTGCCGCTGGAGCTTCCACTTCCGCTGGAACCAGTCGATGCGGTGCTGATACCGTCGAATCCGTATGCCGCCATTTTCCTGGGCCATTGGTCTGTTCCTTCTCTTTACCGGCTCTGCGCCCGTTGTCACCTTGAAGCTCTTGGAGAATGACCGGAAACCATTTGCATATACCGTGATCTTGTAATTGCCCTTGTATGGCAGATGGTCTGTATTATCATTGTACAGAACAAATAAATCCTGGCTGTAGAGATACCAGTCATCGAGCATCTTAAGGTCGCTTACTGTTCCGTTCGGATCTTCCAGGGTCACACGCTCGATCGGTGTCTCAATTGCGTATACCAGATCGCTGACTGCAAAATGGAGATTCTTGCCGGACTGCGGTGTTTCCTTAAGCTCCAGCGTCGGTACTGTCTCATTGACGACATGAATCGGGACGAGCGCGGAACCGCCTCCCGACGATACAACCCGCACATAATAACGTCCATTATTGTAGAAATTGCTCTGTCCTGTCTGGATAGTCAGCTGTCCAACGCGTCCCTGTCCGTGCGCCACATTCTTTTCACTGTCAAATACGAGACTCGAATTAATTGTGTTCTTCTGCTCATTGTATTCAACCAGCTCCAGTTTGCGGATGCCGTCAAACCACTCTTTTTCCTCGTCTGTATTATAGTTAAACAGAATGGTAACGGCTGCTTTTCCATTTTTGGAAGAACCGCATCCGGCGAATAGCTCGGATGAGTCTGTTTCTCTTCATTCAAGTTATACGTAGTCTTTTTCGGAGAAATGCGGGCATTTCCGTTTTCATCGTAATTGGTCAGATAATAGTCCCAGTAAGCAACCGGCTCATGCGTCAGAATCTTCTCAGGCAGATAGCCGTCGTTTTTCCTCATATACAGCATCTTCCTGGCTCTCATTGCTCAGAACCACCGTCTCTTCCTTTGCTGCATCTTCTTTGCTGCTGACGGTTACTTTTGCCCGGCGTACCGAGAAGCGCCAGTTTTGCCATACTTCCGTCATCTGTGATCGGCGTTAAAAGATTGGTTACATCTTTTCCATCGACCTTAACGACCGTATTGCCTGCATTGTATCCCTCATCAAATGCGATCGGAAGCCACCAGCCCAGGGAATTTACTTCGGTAAGCTTTGTCTTCGTCTCATCTACCAGCGAAACCATCTGCGGCTTGTCTGGATTTTCAGTGTTTCCGTTATCTCCGGCATTTCCGCCATTCTGGTTTCCGTCATTCCCGGAATTACCGTTATTTCCGGAATTACTGTTATTTCCAGAATTACTGTTGCTTCAGAGCCCCCCGAATGGCTGCCGCCGGAACTGCCGGAATTCCCTGAACCGCCTCCTGATACGCTGCTTCCGTTGCCGGCTGCTGCCGGACTGCTCGCGTAACCTCTATCCGCACGGGTCTGGACCTCTCCATTTTCATTGACCCACTGTCCATCCGCATTGACGCTGTAGCCGTCCGGCGTCCGACCTTCGGTGTGCATCTGACCATAGTTTTCTGCACTCAAGTTATCAAAATAATAGCATTTTCCATCAATCCACTGCCATCCGGTCACGGTCATGCCTTCCGTTCCATCGGATGCAGTGCTGAAGAAATACCATTTTCTGCATTGTCCTTCCACCAGCCGCGGCGCATCTGTCCTTCCGCCATCGGCAGTTGTGTTCATATAGTACCGGCGTCCATCGACGGTGATCCATCAGTCATCATCCGTCCGGTCTGCGGATCAAGATAATACCAGCCATTCTCGGTCTTGACCCATCCAGTCTTGAGCGTTCCGTCCGTTCCCTGATATTTCCAGTCCTGTCCTTCCTGAATCCAGGCGCCGGTCTGTACTCGGACTCCGATGCCGGTCGGTTGAAGCATAAGCAGTACCTGCCTGCGCCGCCGCTAACACGGTCACCGCTGCCAGAATTGCCTGCCGGGATCTTCCCTTACCTTTACATATTCCTCCATATAATCTTTTTGTAATATCTTACTCTCCGCACCGGATTAGGCATCCCTAACTCAGGCAGCCGTAGGGAGGTTAGTATAGACTAATCCAATAAAATCTGTCAATTATTTAAATCTGTTTAAAAATGAGAATTTTTTATCTATTTTTAATTGAATTTTATTCTCAATAAAGCATTAGTTTTTTTTAGTTACTAAAACTAACATGCAAATTTCTTTTCCATTCAGCACATGTTAAGTCTCATTTTGCAGCGATTTTTCCGCCTTTTTCCCTGATATTGCCTCGCTTGCCATGAATTTTAAAAAACATATTTTGAGAAATTTTTTCTGTTTGCTTCATTTCGTATATTTTATCCTTTTCACGCACATACTCCATCTGTAAACATTTTGTCCCATTCCAGTCCCTTCGCGGTCACTGATATTGGCTTCTCTGATGGAGATTTTTACACGATGCAGATTTCTTCATCCATTGAAAATAACCGGACTTTTTCAAAAAAGCTCCGACCGGACATCAGTTTTGATGTCGTGAATCGGAACCTGATGATCGGCGGGCGCGATGCCTGCCTCTACTGTATTGATGGTTTTACCAAGGACGATACGCTTTTTAAAAGTGCTGCAGGCTATAAGCAGCATTGAAACCGCCCAGATGCCTGACAATGCAAACGATTTTGCCGCCCCTCTACCTCGCCTACGGCGAAAATCGGGCTGAAACGGATTCGGACGCGCTGATTATCCAGCTTCTCTCCGGTGTTCCTTTTCTTCTGATCGACGGATATGCACAGGCACTCACGATAGACTGCCGCACCTATCCGCCCGCGGAGTCAGCGAACCTGAAAAGGATAAGGTATTGCGCGGTCTCGCGCGATGGTTTTTGTCGAAACCCTTGTGTTCAATACGGCTCTGATCCGGCGGCGCATCCGCGATCCAAAGCTGCGGATGGAAATCATGAATATTGGGGAAAGCTCGCACACCGATATCGCCATCTGCTACATGGAAAACCGGGTGGACACCGAACTTTTAAACCGCATCCGCACCCGGATTCAAAAAGTGCATGTCGATGCCCTCTCGATGAACCAGGAAAGCCTTGCCGAATGTATTTATCCGCACAAATGGTTCAATCCGTTCCCAAAATTTCGTTTTTCAGAGCGTCCGGATACCTCCGCTGCCTCGATTCTGGAAGGAAATATCATCATTCTGGTGGACAATTCGCCATCCGCAATGATTCTGCCATCCTCTGTTTTCGATATCATCGAGGAAGCCGACGACTACTATTTTCCACCGCTGACCGGCACCTATCTGCGCCTGTCGCGCACGGTCATCTTTTTTTCTGACCTTATTTCTGACACCGCTGTGGCTGCTTTT
>VOFG01001794.1_pt1 | contig 14882 bp, 24 predicted proteins | sample 5384171 | NCBI WGS metagenome assembly VOFG01 (sample SAMN12384726, study PRJNA508395) | human gut metagenome | isolation source: healthy gut F | host: Homo sapiens
TTTTTACCCGTCCGCCCGGTGCGTAAGACAGACTGTAATGTTCCGTTCCTCTGGCCACAAGATTTACAGTTTTCTCCGTTGTCAGATAGCCCGGATAATCTTTCGTCAAAGTGATGTCCTTCACTATAGGTTTCGCTACGCTAATTGCCAGAGTCGGCATTCCTTCATTGCTCCGGTGTCTTTTTTTCTCCTTTTGCAACCAGTCAATACCGACAACACAAGAAAAATATACATTAGTTTTTTCATATCCGTTCGGTTATATTTTATTTATAGATTCTTTTTATTCTCTCCAGCCTCCGCCCAATGCTTTATAAAGGGTTATCAGTTGCAGTAACGAGCTACCCTGCGCCTGTACCAGTTGATTCTCATAAGATAACAAAGACCGTTGTGCATCAAGCACATTCTGAAAAGGAGAAAGCCCTTGTTTATAAAGTTCCAGTGAAAGTTTCAGAGTTTCGACACCTTGATTACGCACTTCCCTCAAAGCTACAATCTGCTTGATCGAGTTCCGGTAGGAGTTCATGGCGTTATCCGTTTCCTGTACCGCAGTCAGAACTGTCTGATTAAATTGATTGATAGATTCATCCAACTGTGCCTTAGCCAGTCTTGTTGCATTCACTAATTGTCCTCCACTAAAAATAGTCCAACTCAATGACGGAGCAATCTCATAGGTCATACTTTTTACTTTTCACCAGATCATTCAAATCACGGGCTGCATAGCCAAACGAACCTTTCAGAAAGATCTTCGGCAGCCAATCGGACTTGGAAGCGCCAAGTAATGCTTTTTGGGCATTCACATTCCGTCTCCGCACTTCCGCACATCGGGTCTTCTCAATAATAAATCGACAGGCATACCCACGCCGATCGGTTCCATATAATCGGGTAAATGTTCCAGTAGTTTCCAATACAGGACGTATTTCTTTGCGGATACATACCCAGCAAAACAGCCAGTGTCGTAATATATTGATTGATACCTGCCTCTAATTGTGGTATAGAGGCTTTAGTACTGTATAAAACGGATTTGGCCTGTGCCACATCCAGTTCTTGGCAACAAGTCCGGTATTATACCGTACTTCCGTGATTTTCAAAACTTCTTCCTGAGAAGCTACATTCTTATTTACCACTTCAAGTTCCTGCTGCAATTCCGCAGGTTAATATGCCTGAGGCTACCTCTGATGCCAGAGAAACCATAACCGCCGCATATTCCTCTTTGCTGGCGGCAAAAGTTTTCTTTCTGCGCCTTTACCCGTTTACGGATACTGCCGAAGACATCGATTTCCCAACTCATACTGAGTGCAGCATCGTAATAATGATCTGTAGACTGAGGTAAGGTACTGGTATTTCCACTGGTTTCCTGTCGGGTCCATCCAGCATTCAGTCCGATAGATGGAAAGAAATTTCCACGTTCTGCCCAAAGATTGGCACGTGCAGCAGCTATACGATTAATTGCCATCGCTACGGAATAATTGCGATCTACTGCCAAAGCAATCAAAGAGTCCAGTCTGGTGTCCTGAAAAGACTTCCACCAGTGGTCGTCCACTGGAAGAGTCTGTTGAAACACTTCTCCACTCTCTTCCCATTCTTTAGGAAGAGGAGTATTCAAATAGCGGTTCACTGTCTGTCCAACCGCAGTTACAGTTGAAAGAAACAAAAAGGAGCGATACGCTCCACGCTCGTACATTCATATTCGGTTCAGGTTTTTATGAAATGAAAAGATAACAATTCAAGGTTAGGTTTGTTTAAAGGGGTAGTAAAGTTAGAAGAAATAAAAAAAGCCCCGCAATAATGCGAGGCTTTTGAATACATATTCAAATATGGTACCTTATTCAGCAGTTTTTCTTCTGATTGCTCTTTTGGTAGTAGTAGCCGGTTTTCCTCTACTTTATGCTCAATTTGTACACCAGCCAATTCCGGGTCGATCATGATACGTCCGCAATATTCGCAAACGATCACTTTCTTACGGGAACGGATGTCCAACTGTCTCTGAGGCGGAATCTTGTTAAAGCAACCACCGCACGCGTCACGTTGTACATATACAACGCCCAATCCATTGGGGAGTTCTTACGGATACGTTTGAATGACTGCAACAAACGCGGTTCAATCTTAGTTTCCAGATCTTTGGCTTTATCTCTTAGCTTCTCTTCTTCCTGTTTAGTTTCAGAGATAATTTCATCTAGTTCGCCCTTCTTCTGTTCGAGGTCTTTTTTGTCTTTCGCTGAGTATTTGTTCATTCTTTACTACTTCAGCTTCTTTTTTCTTCTCTGTCCGCACTGAATTCTTTGATTCTTTTTTTCGCAAAGTTCGATTTCCAGGCTCTGGAATTCAATTTCCTTCGTCAAGAAATCATATTCACGGTTATTGCGGACATTGTCTTGTTGTGACTTATATTTTTCTACTGAAGAAGCTCTTTTGCCGTTTCAATTTCTACTCTCTTACCTGCAATAGCAGATTTCAGTTCATCCACTTCAGCTTTGATCTTGTCGATACGGGTACTCAAACCAGCGATTTCATCTTCAAGGTCCTGCACTTCCAATGGAAGTTCACCTCTCAATGTCTTGATTTCATCAATCTTAGACAACATAGTTTGCAATTTTGGAACAGTGTTTTCAACTTCTGTTCCACCGTCAACTCATTCGGATCTTTTTTTGCTTCTCTAGCCATTTTACTTACAAATATTTTATGGGATTCGTATTTATTTTACTCAATTGGAGCGTAAAATTAGGAAATAAATCCCGGATTATGGAATAAAAAAAATTTCTTTTGCCATCAGGATATTGACCAAAATTCGATACTTAATCTCACCTGTAATAAAACATGACCGGTTGCCTGCGGAGCAAAAATGCCCGGCACCTCCGCACAATGCCACTGTCTGTATTTTCTCCCTGTCAGTTTGTTATGACGCAGACACTCTACTTCAAACGTTTTCTTATATACGTTTCAAGAATTCCATCTCCGTTTCCGGCTCTTCCAGTTCGCCAACGATTCCCCGATCCTGCCTGTGCCCACTCATTTTGTAGCGGATATAAGTCGAATGCAGGTTCCTCATACGGATGAACAGACAATAGTGCCCTGACTACTTCCGACTTTTTGAATGCAGGAAGAATTGTTTCACTCCTCACCTCTCCTTCCCTGATGGAGTTCTCCAATCACTCCCCCACAGAAAGGATGTGTTCCTTCTTTGGCATGGAATGTCCCTTCCTTCCAGATTGTAACTACATGAATCATAGTTACCAATATTACCGCAAACGGCAGCAAAAGTGCGTTCTCACAATATCCGCCTGAGCAATGGGGACAAAAAGTCACCAGCTTCATCAGGCTATTTTCTTTTGGTTCAAGCACTTTTTCAGATGTTTCAATCCGATTTTTCGGCTATCTTATAATTTACCTCCCTGTGCATTATCAAGATTAGTGTGTGCTGAATAGATCACAATATCATTTTTTATTGCTTTCAGCATACAGCGTTCCACATAATCTTTGCCAGTAATGGATTTATAACCTTTAAATATCAAAGGATGATGCGATATGACGAGGTTATACCCCAGCGCGATAGCTTCATCTAAGATAGCTTCAGTAACGTCAAGACACAACAAAGCCCCTGTTGCTTCCGCATCTGTCAATCCGATTTGCAGGCCGGCATTATCAAATCCGTCTTGCAATGGCAGAGGCGCGAACCGTTCAAGGGCGCTTACTATTTCCTTAATTTTCATTATTTGAAGAGAAAATTTGGTTGCAAATATAGCAAATAAAATAGGAATAACTGTTTCCCATCTTATCGTTTTTTATAAATTTGTCGCATAATTTAATGACCATAATCATCATCTGATATTTGATGGCCACATTCGGGCTGCTGCCACCCAATATCTGGCCAATCATGGTTCCCGGAAAAGCAACCAGCCCCATCACGGATATATTGGCAATCAGCGGACTGAAGGATTTGATGATGGCTTGGCGGATGAAAGGTGCCTGTGCTTCCGCTTTTGTAGCACCATTGCCGAGAAGATACCGGTAAAGCTGTTGTTCCCGTTTCAGTCCACTATAATAGGTGTTGAGGGCTATGACGTTACTGGATAGCATGTTGCCCATCAGTATGCCGAAAATAGGGATGAAATACCGGGCGCTGAATACGTTTTCCACTCTCAGTACTATTCCGATAAAGTACAAGCCTACACATACTACACTGCATAAGAAACCTGCGGATATGGGCAGGAGCAGAATCTTCCTCTTCAATTGTGTTCGTGCCAATGCCGTCTGCGATGCTACAAATATCATGACAATTACCCATAGAAAGTTTATCCACGGGTTATCCCATAAAAAGAGGTAGTTCAAGTATATGCCGATGAAGAACAACTGGACAATCATGCGTGCTGTACCTATCACAGTAGCGCGCAACAGTCCGGTCTTGAACTTCCAGATGTAAAACAGCGGTATTAATAATAGCAATAATCCGATGCCCAGGCTGAGGTATGATATATCTATGGTTCCCAATAGTGTGTATGTTATTTCATGATTATATGTCGGTCACATCCGTTGGCGAATCTTTTGTCATGGGATACGGTCAGTATGGCACTTCCATTTTCTGTCTGCCTGCGGAAGAAAGAGAGTACTTTTTCCGCGGAACCGGAGTCGAGAGCGGAAGTCGGTTCATCGACAATGGTCAGTGGTTTGCCAATCATTGAGGCTACGGCTATCATCATCCGTTGGCGTTGGCCTCCGGATATTTCGTTCACCCGTTTGTAATATAACTCTTGTTCCAGACCCAAATCCTCGAAACATGCAAATAAACGGGTTTCAGAAAAGGGTGTACCCCGGTTTGCCTTTAAACCGAAGGGCAATTGTACCATGTCCTTTACCCATTCCAGCGGCAATGCCAGTTCTTGTGGAATCCATGCAGTCTGCTTACGGACAACGTCGACGTTTCCTTTATCCAGCAGAATGCCGTTCAAGACGATGCGTCCTTCTTTTAACGGAGTAAATCCAAGTATGGCATTCAGCAGTGACGACTTTCCGCATCCCGAAGGGCCGGAGATACTGGCTATCTCTCCCCTTTCCAATTGCAGGTTGAAACCCGAGAAAAGTATATCGTTGCCGTAGGCGATACTGGCATTTTCTATTTGCAGCATGGTGTTCCTTTAATCTTTCTGTATCGCAAAGATAGTGCAAAAAAATATTTGTGCTATCTTTGACGCACTAATTAATTCAGGAAAGAAAGACTATGATACAGAATGAACGGGATTGCCGCCACGAACATGTGCTTGACGTGGCAAGGCAAATGCTGACTGCTGCGCGCACGGCACCGAAAGGAAAAGGTATTGATGTGATTGAAGCTGCGCTGGTTACGGGTGAAGACATTAAGAAGCTGTCTGAAAAGATGGTCGCTATGGTTGAAGAGCACGGTATGAAGTTCTTTCTCCGTGATGCGGACAACATTTTGCAGGCTGAATGTGTAATTATAATAGGTACGCGCGAGCAGACGCAAAGTTTGAATTGCGGACACTGCGGTTTTCCCACTTGTGCCGGTCGTCCGGAGGGAGTACCTTGTGCTTTGAATACGGTGGATGTAGGGATAGCTGTAGGTTCGGCTTGTGCCATGGCTGCCGATTTGAGGGTGGATACCCGTGTGATGTTTTCTGCCGGACTTGCCGCCCAGCGTTTGGATTGGCTGAAAGAATGCAAGACAGTCTTTGCCATTCCGGTGAGTGCATCCTCCAAGAATCCATTCTTCGACCGGAAACCGAAGGAAGATAAGTGATAATTGACGAGTAGAGGTTTACAATCATAGAGTAGAGGTTTAGAAGTCTGAAGTAGAGGTTTGGCAATTCTAAACCTAAGGTTTATTCTCCCCTCTCTGCTAACTTAAAAAGTAACGAATTAGAAAAGATAAATAATATGGGATATTTTGTAGGACTGCCGCTGGGTGGTGCCGCAGAGAAGGACTGTCAGGTGCGTTTTGGCAAGAATATGACTTTTCAGGTAGAGACATGCTCCCCCACTTGCCTGCCGAATGGGCTTTGCAAAGCGGCATACAGCTTACATGGCCCCATGCGGGTACAGACTGGACCTATATGTTGGACGAAGTGCAGGAATGTTTTGTAGCCATTGCCCACGAAATAGCCGCCCGGGAGACATTGCTGATTGTAACCCCAGAACCGGATGAGGTGAAGAAACAGATTCTCGGCAGGGTGAATATGGAAAATGTCCGTTTCCTGAAGTGTGAGACGAATGATACTTGGGCACGCGACCATGGAGCCATCACCCTACTGGATGCTGACGGTGTATCTCTGCTCGACTTTAAGTTCAACGGGTGGGGATTGAAGTTTGCATCCGATAAGGATAATTTGATTACGCGTCGTGCGGTGGAGTCGGAAGTGATGAAAGGAAAGTATGTAAATCGCTTGGGGTTTGTCCTTGAAGGCGGTTCCATCGAAAGTGACGGCATGGGTACGTTGCTCACCACCTCCGAATGCCTGCTTTCGCCTAACCGGAACGGACAGATGAACCGGGTGGAAATTGAGGAATATCTTCGTTCCGTTTTTCACCTGCAACGTGTCGCAAGATGCATATCCCCGACGATCCGGCCTATTATGAAAAGTTCTACTTCACCCCTGGAGATATAGGTTTCGAACCTATCCAAACCTCTCTCGGAAAGTTGGGTGTACTTGTTTGCTGGGATCAGTGGTATCCTGAAGCTGCCCGTCTGATGGCATTGAAAGGTGCCGAAATTATTAATCTACCCCACCGCCATTGGCTGGGAAAGCAGTGACGCCGATGATGAAAAGGCACGTCAGCTCAACGCCTGGATTATCTCCCAGCGTGCCCATGCCGTAGCCAACGGACTTCCCGTTATCTCCGTTAACCGTGTCGGTCACGAACCCGATCCATCCATGCAGACGAATGGCATCCAATTCTGGGGAAATAGTTTTGTAGCAGGTCCGCAAGGAGAATTCCTTGCACAAGCCGGAAACGACCGTCCGGAAAATATAGTAGTGGAAATAGATATGGATCGTTCGGAAAATGTACGCCGTTGGTGGCCTTTCCTACGCGATCGCCGTATCGACGAATACGGTGGATTGACGAAACGCTTCCTCGATTAAAATGCAATTTGGTAAAAGCGCAGTTTGATAAAACGTTAACGGAACGTGATTCTCCTGTTCATTATAAAATTCACGCCTCCGTAGATAAATAGTCCCAGGAACTGAGCCAAGTATTCATCACAATTCAGTGCCTCGACCAAACTATTTCATTGAAAAATAGGAAATTGCGCCAGGTAAACGCCATTCCAGATATTCATTCATGTCCAGTCCTTCTACCAATAAGATAAGAAAGCAACACCTGCCTCCAGGTGTTGCTCTTCTTTTCCAGATTATTCATTTTAAAGGAGGAATATCCAGTGCTTGCACCAGATAAAATTATGAGTCTGTGCAATGACGTAAGCAGTTATGTTAGAGAGCATATAGTCGATGTCCAGTTCGTCCATCATCAGCCAGATGACTGCTGCTATAATCAGGGCATTCAGCGTACCGATTACCGCAAAACGGAAGATGCGTCTCGACTCTCTCACAACAAACTAACCTACTCTTATTCTTTGATATCTACGATCAGATTCAGCTCGTCCAACTGAGATGGATCAAGTGCCGCAGGAGCATCCAGCATCACGTCACGTCCACTGTTATTCTTCGGGAATGCGATGCAGTCACGAATACTGTCCAATCCGGCAAAGAGAGATACCCAACGATCAAGCCCGTATGCCAGACCACCATGAGGAGGTGCACCGTATTTGAATGCATTCATCAGGAATCCGAATTGTTCTTCTGCTTTTTCGGGAGTGAATCCCAAGATTTCGAACATCTTTGCCTGCAACTTCGGATCGTGGATACGGATTGAACCGCCACCAACTTCCACACCGTTGATTACCATATCATAAGCATCGGCACGTACTGCTGCCGGATCAGTGTCCAACAGGCTATATCTTCATCCTTCGGATGGGTGAACGGATGGTGCATAGCCATCAAGCGGTTTTCTTGCTCGCTCCATTCAAACATCGGGAAGTCTACAACCCACAGGCATGCGAATGTATTCTTATCACGCAATCCCAGTTGGCTACCCATTTCCAAGCGAAGCTCGCAAAGCTGCTTGCGCGTCTTCATGGTGTCGTCACCGCTCAAAATCAGAATTAAGTCACCCGGTTTGGCACCGAAAGCTTCTTTCACCTGTTGCAGTACTTCCTGTGTATAGAATTTGTCAACGCTCGATTTTACACTTCCGTCTTCTTCTATACGGGCGTAAACCATACCTTTTGCACCAATCTGCGGTCTCTTCACAAATTCCGTCAGTGCATCCAGCTGTTTGCGGGTGTAGTGTGCAGCACCTTCGGCACAGATACCACCGATGTATTCGGCGCTATCAAATACAGAGAAGCCATGACCTTTCAGTATATCCATCAGCTCTACGAACTTCATGCCGAAACGCAAGTCGGGTTTGTCGCTACCATAATATTTCATGGCATCCGCCCATGCCATACGCTGGAACTGACCTTCCAATTCCACACCGCGGATTTCTTTGAACAGATATTTCGTCATACCTTCAAACAGGTTGATGATGTCGTCCTGTTCCACGAAAGACATTTCACAGTCTATCTGAGTAAATTCCGGCTGACGGTCGGCACGAAGGTCCTCGTCACGGAAGCACTTGGCAATCTGAAAGTAACGGTCGAAACCGGATACCATCAGCAATTGCTTCAAGGTCTGCGGGCTTTGCGGCAAAGCGTAGAACTGTCCCGGATTCATGCGTGAGGGTACCACGAAGTCACGTGCACCTTCCGGAGTAGAGCCTACCAGTACAGGAGTTTCCACTTCGATGAAACCCTGGCTGTCCAGGTAGCGGCGTACCTCAATGGTCATTCTATGGCGGAGTTCCAGATTTCTGCGTACCGACGGACGGCGCAAATCCAGATAACGGTATTTCATGCGGATATCGTCGCCACCATCCGTATTATCTTCGATGGTGAACGGAGGAGTCATGGCAGTATTTAGTACGTTCAGTTCGGAAACAATGATTTCAATGTCTCCGGTAGGAATGTTTGCATTCTTGCTGAAACGTTCATTAACCGTTCCTGTCACTTGAATGACGAACTCACGTCCCAATTTATTAGCACGTTCACAGAGTTCAGCATTAATTTCTTCATTAAAAACCAATTGGGTAATTCCGTAACGGTCGCGAAGGTCAATGAAAGTCATACCTCCCATCTTACGGCTACGCTGTACCCATCCTGACAGCGTGACTTGCTGTTTACATCGGAGATTCTCAGTTCTCCACACGTGTGCGTTCTAAACATATATTTTGTATTTAAACGATTATCATCTTTCTTATTTTGATCGAACCAAAACTGCGCAAAAGTACGCAATAATTTGTAATTCGGTGTCAGTAATCCGTTATTTTATCAGACTTTCTTTGTCAGCTTTTTCAATATTTTCTTGTTTCTATCTGTTATATTGTCAACGATGGCTTCATTCATCAATTTTACCATTCATATATTCCTGCGCTCTTTGGAGCACATTGGCTGCGTCTCTTTTCCGATGCGCGTGGCACTACTACGCGCAATCCTCTTTGAATCAGTTGAATATTTACATTGGCATCCGTTTCCATGGGGTCACCATCAAAATGCACGACGCCCGGAGTAGTCCGGCGGATGCACAACTGTTTGCAGCGGAAAGTCTTGATACGGCTATTCTGGTCAATCGTCTTATTGAACAGTTGAAAAGCAAGCGAAGGCACGTCCAATACGGTAAACGGCTCGAGGATGGTCACATCCAGCAAACCATCCGTCAATGGCTTGTGGAGCTATATATGCATTGTTTCCATATTGCGACGCATTTCCGCAGGCAATAAGGAAAGCTTTATACTTGTGACTCCGTTTTCCGTTTCCAGTTCGTATGTTTCGGGCTGATATTTAAGACTTTCCTGCAGGGTTTTCTCCAGATAAGTCAATAGCCCCCGTTTACCGGCATGTGCAAACTTCAGACTGACAAACGCGTCGAATCCGACACCACAAGTACAGAAAAAGTCCGTTCCATTAATCTTACCATAATCTATAATATCCAAGCAACCCTCATTGAGCACTTCCAGTGCTCTCTTAGGCTCCATAGGTATGTGCAGATGCCTCGCCAGTCCATTGCCCGATCCGCAGGGAATAATTCCCAATGCGGTATCAGTATGCACCAACGAACGAGCTATTTCATTGATCGTTCCGTCCCCCCGATAGCCACTACTATATCTGTTTTTCTCTTCGGCAGCTTTGGCAGCTATTTCTACTGCATGACCGGCTCTTTCCGTATACACTACTTCCCAAGAGTATCTCGCCTTGTCTATTTTTTCATCCAGCAAGTTAAGAATCAATTCTTTACTTTGTGTTCCCGAAATAGGATTGACGACGAATTTTATTTTTTCATTCTTTCGTTCATGCTATTGTTTTGTCGATTGTAGACGACAAAAGTAATATAAATATCTTAAATTTTAATCTATTAGAGGTTTCTAATCATACGAGAGCAACTTTTTTCTTTTAAAAAAGAACAGATAAAAAGCAAATTTTGTTATCTTTGCCCCCTGTTTTTAAACACTTGTTAAGATAAAAAGGAAATTAAGATCATCAGCGAATGATCTGAGTATGAGTATAAAAATTATAATTCATGGGATTATTACAAGAGAAGTTAGCTAAGTACGACCTGCCACAAAATTTATGGCACAGGGCGTTTACCCATATTTCCGTGAGATTGAGGGAAAGCAGGGTACAGAAGTAGAAATGGGCGGACAACATGTGTTAATGTTCGGGTCCAATGCATACACTGGCCTTACGGGAGATGAAAGAGTGATTGAAGCAGGTATCAAAGCCATGCGCAAATACGGTTCCGGTTGTGCCGGTTCACGTTTTCTGAATGGTACGCTCGATCTTCATGTTCAACTTGGAAAAAGAACTGGCAGCCTTTGTTGGCAAGGATGAAGCACTTTGTCTTCTCTACCGGTTTTACGGTTAATTCCGGAGTTATTCATGCTTTGACAGACCGAAATGATTATATAATTTGTGATGACCGCGACCATGCCTCTATCGTAGATGGCCGTCGTCTCTCCTTCTCACAGCAATTAAAATATAAGCACAACGATATGGCGGATCTGGAAAAGCAACTTCAAAGTGCAATCCGGATTCAGTGAAACTGATCATAGTAGACGGTGTATTCTCTATGGAAGGTGACTTGGCAAACCTACCCGAAATCGTTCGCCTGAAACATAAATACAATGCTACTATCATGGTAGACGAAGCTCACGGTTTGGGTGTATTCGGAAAACAGGGACGTGGGTGTATGCGACCATTTCGGTCTGACACACGAAGTTGACCTGATCATGGGTACTTTCAGTAAGTCACTGGCCTCTATCGGCGGATTTATCGCTGCTGATTCTTCTATCATCAACTGGCTACGTCACAATGCACGTACTTATATTTTCAGTGCATCCAACACTCCGGCTGCAACAGCAGCTGCTCGAAGCGCTTCACATCATCCAGAATGAACCGGAAAGACTTGAACGCATCTGTGGGAAGCAACCAACTATGCTCTGAGACGTTTCCGTGAAGCTGGCTTTGAGATCGGTGCTACTGAGTCTCCTATCATTCCTCTTTATGTACGCGATACGGAGAAAGACTTTCATGGTTACTAAGTTAGCTTTCGACGAAGGTGTATTCATCAATCCGGTTATTCCGCCGGCATGTGCTCCGCAAGACACATTGGTACGCGTGGCATTGATGGCTACTCACACCAAAGAACAAATAGACAGTGCTGTAGAAAAGCTAGTTAAGGCATTTAAAGCATTGGATCTTTTATAATCTACGAAAAATATATCACTCATTATTGGGTGAATAAAATGAAGTCTGACACAAATCAATGTGCCGGACTTTTATTTTATCTTATTCACTTTGCTGATGGATTTTGCCGGGCGGCTTTCCACACGCGCCAGATGATGCTTAAGAAAATGACAAGGCCCATTCCTATAAATATAACTGCATATAACCACCATTCCATCGGTGTTTGCTTTATATAATTTTCAAGCCAATGCTTCATCATAGCATATCCTAGCGGAAAAGCAAAGAACGATGAAAGTACAAGTAAAAATAAATATTCTTTAAAGAATAGATTCAAGATTATTCCTATATTGGCTCCATTTACCTTGCGTATAGCTATTTCTTTACGACGTTGCTGACAGGATAAAGTCACTAACGAGAATATACCAAATACCGCAATTAATATACAAATAGCAGAAACCACACTCAACAGTTTGCACAATGTTCTCTCTGATTTCATGTAAGCGTCGTAAACTTCTTCAATATTAGACAACATCAATTCTGCATTTGGATTAACTTTATTCACTTCCGCTTTTATCTTTTCAGAAACAATATTCCAAGTTCCCTCTTTCACTTTGAATAATAACCTCCTCTGTCTCTACTATCTGGTAAATGAAACATAGCAGGAGCTACCGGATGTATTGGAGCATTATATGAAATATTTTTAATAACACCTTTCACTATACATTGCTTTCCTAATTTTCCCATTTTCTTTCCAATCGGTTGTGTCCATCCGAAAGCTTTCATAGCAGCTTCATTTATAACAACCATATCTTTTCCATCCTTTTCATCCAGCATACTTCCATTCAACACCTCTACTCCAAAGAAATCGGCATAGTCCTGATTAATCGTTTCATCTTCCAATTCAATATATTGTTCACTATCAGCGACCTTTCCATCCCATTCCTTTACCCTATATATTGAATAAAACATCTTAGGAATAGGTGTATGAAAACCATTCAAACATTCTGATACCTCTGGTATCTGACTTACAATTTCTTTGAAAGGGATATTTTCAGAGCAATAAACAACTGCTCCTACATTATGCCGTTCTATTCCAAGTTCTTTGGTATTCAACAAGAAGTTAAGTTGCTTCATCATCACCAAAGTACAAAAAACAAAGGCTATACCAATAAACAACTGAAATAAAATGCTACTCTTATAAAAACCAGCCGGAGAGATGAAGATTGGATTTCTTGTTTATATTACTAAGTAGAGTTCGCCTACTAATATATCTTATAAGCAGAGATGCAAAACCAACTGTCACGGCAATCAATGATAGTATATAAACAAATATTTCGATATAAAAAAATGAAGCACCCTCATAGATTTGTGACAAACGTTTAAAAGTCGGCAGGATGAGTTCTATCAATACCAACCCTATTCCTGAAGATAAAATTAGTAATAAGACAAGTTCTGTAAGAAGTAAAGTGAGTAACCCACCATTTGATGAACCATTGACTTTCCTCAACGCTAACTCACGTTTACGCATCCGGATACGAGTTATCAACATTGTTAAATAATTACATATTCCACAAATTATCACCAAACCGCTAATACATGCAAAAAAGACGAATATGATTCAACTTCACATTCACATCTTCCCTCGGATGACTACTCCGCAATGTGGATAATGGAGCAATAAGCGTAGAATTTGGATATTTATGACCATCTTGTTGTACTTCATATTCTGACAACCTCTGTTTCAATGCTTCTATATCACAGTTGGGATAAATACGAAAAAGCGTTTGGCATCGTTGGTTCCCCCAATTGGGGTTTGTATCATGAAATGGCAATAATATATCAAATGAAAACAAAGAGTGTCCTTCCCATGACTTTACAACTGCAACGATTATTTTTTCTTCGTTACTTTCCTCTAAAATCAAGTGTTTACCTATCGGAGATTCTTTCCCAAATATTCGCTTTGCCGTATTTTCTGTTATAGCAATTTCATCCTTTTTTAGCTGTAGATGGTTATCTCCATCCAATACTTTAATATTGAACATTGAAATGAAATCTGAATCTACCTCTATACGTCGTACCACAAACTCAACATCCTCATTCTTAATCTTTTTTTCATTCCAGTCATAAAAGATACGACATACTTTCTCTATCTCCGGACAATTCTTTGCCAGATAATCAGCTAGAAAACTAGATGAATTATAGGTAAATCCGTCTCCATAAAGACGAAAGCTACTGCCTGCCAGATAAATGCGATCGGCTCCCTCATGAAAATTATCATACGTCATTTCATAACGTATCCATAATACCGACAGCGCAAAAAACAGGTAAAACCGACTGCTAATCCGATAATACTGACAAGGCTCTGTGTCTTGTACTTTACCAAATTGCGAAAGGCTACTTTCAAATAGTGTTTAATCATGGTACTTTATGAATATATTACATACTGACTTCCGTTACTACCTGTCCGTCAAACAAATTAATGATACGGTCGGCATAACCGGCATCGTGCTGTGAATGTGTTACCATCACAATAGTGGTTCCTTCCTTATTTAGTTCACTCAATAGCCCCATCACTTCTTTTACCGTTCTTTGAGTCCAGATTACCGGTAGGCTCATCGGCCAGGATCAACTTAGGATTGGCAACTACTGCACGGGCAATAGCAACGCTGCTGCTGACCTCCGGAAAGTTGTTGCGGGAAGTGTTTGCTGCGATGTGTGATAGCCATTCGTTCCATAGCAGTCTCCACTCTCTTTTTTACGTTCAGCCTGAGATACCCATGTAAAGCAAAGGCAATTCAATATTTTCATAAACATTCAATTCATCTATCAGATTGAAGCTTTGAAAGACAAAACCGATCACTCCTTTACGAAGGCTGGTACGCTGTGACTCTGTGTACTTGGAAACTTCTGTTCCATTGAGGTAATATTCCCTCCTGTCGGATTGTCCAATAACCCAAGAATATTGAGCAATGTTGACTTTCCACAACCGGAAGGTCCCATAATGGCAACGAACTCTCCTTGTTTCACTTCGATA
>VOFG01000961.1_pt1 | contig 14875 bp, 19 predicted proteins | sample 5384171 | NCBI WGS metagenome assembly VOFG01 (sample SAMN12384726, study PRJNA508395) | human gut metagenome | isolation source: healthy gut F | host: Homo sapiens
AAAAGACGATAAAAACACAAAAAGTTTAGGTTTTGCACGCTGTGCGGTACATTGCCTGCATCGCCCGCGCGTCCTCTGCCTGGGTGCCCGCGCTCTCGCAGATGAGAACCGGTGCAAGGCCGCGCTCCGCCAGCAGCTCAATCAGCGGCTGCGGCTCGGGGCCGAACTGGGTCTCGGCAAAGGTCCAGTGCCGCTTTTCCCCGCCCTTGGAGAACTCAATGCGGGAGAAGTGGACATGGAACCGCCGTGCCCGCTCATCCCCCAGCGCGGTTTCCAGCCGGTCGAGGATGGCGGCATAATCGGCTTTGGACTGGATGCCGCCCAGCGTCCGGGCGTTCAGGTGGCCAAAATCAATGCAGGGGGTAACGCGCTTGTCCACGCTGCACAGGGCCAGCACCTCTTCCAGCGTGCCCAGCTGGCCGATCTTCCCCATGGTTTCCGGGCAGAGGGTCATCTCCGCATAACCCGCCTCATCCAGTGCCGCCTGAGCCCGGCGCATGGTATCCAGCGCCTTTTCCAGGGCCGCCTCCCGGCTCTGCTTGCCGCAGCTGCCCGGGTGGAAGATGACGCGCCTGCCGCCCAATGCCTTGCAGACCGCCGCGCTTTGCAGCAGGTAGTGGACACTGTTGAGCCGCTTGTCCTCTTCCAGGCTGGACATGCTGATATAATAGGGCGCGTGGACACTGAACAGGATGCCCCGCTCTGCGGCGTCCGCGGCCATCCTGGCCGCCTTTTCCAGCCCCAGGCGGACACCGTGCCCGCACTGATACTCAAAGGCGTCCAGCCCCATCTCCGCCGTGTAAGCCGGGATGTCCAGGCTGTTTTATAGCCCTTTGCGGCAAAGCTGTCGCTGGTGCCTGCCGTGCCAAACCGGATCTTCCAATCGCTCACAGGGTCTTCCCTCCCCGGTCATAGTAGGCCTGCCAGTGCTTTTTCTCCCACTTGCGCTTGAGGACGACCTGCGCGCCCAGGTCCGGCCCCCGGGGAATGACCATCAGGCCGGGGATGCCGTAGAGGGCCGCCGCCATCCGGTCCGCATAGAGCTGGTCGCCCACCATGGCCATCTCCCGGCGCTTGACGCCCATCCGGCGGCGGGCCACCATCAGGGCAAACGGCAGGGGCTTGGCCGAGCGGTAGAGGTAGGCCAGCCCCAGCTTCCGGGCAAAGGGGCGCACCCGCTTTTTCCGCACCGTTGGAGACGATGGTAAGCCCCACACCGGCTGCTTTCATCTGAGCCAGCCACCCTGCCACTTCGTCGGGCAGATCCTGGCTTCGGTCGGCCGTGAGCGTGTTATCAATATCCAGCACCAGCGCCCGGATGCCCTTGGCGGCCAGCCATTCCGGTGTGATGTGGGTGACATCCTTGAAGACATATTCGGGGGTAACAAACATCCGTAAACCTCCTGAAATGAAAATAGGAGAGCCTGAAAACTCAGGCTCTCCTACATCGGCGTTAGCAACGCAAATGAATCTAAAGCAACTAGCGGCTCAAGAATAATTACTTGAACTTACGCTTGCGGGCTGCTTCGGACTTCTTCTTGCGCTTGACAGACGGCTTCTCGTAAGCCTCGCGCTTACGGACCTCTGCGAGCACACCGCTGCGAGCAGTGCTCCGCTTGAAGCGACGCAGTGCGCTTTCCAGCGACTCGCCCTCTTTAACACGAATTTCCGACATCTTATTCCCTCCCTTGGACCGTGAGGCAGGAATTTCGTTGTTACATGGTAACTAACAGTAGACAGTATAGCGCATTTTCTCTTGTTCGTCAACCTTTTTTTAAAAGTTTTTTTGCAAAAATTAGCCTTTCACAGCCAGGTTGACCAGGCGGCCCTTGACGTAGATCTCCTTGACCACCGTCTTGCCGGCCAGTGCATCGGCCACGGCGGGGTCTGCCTTGGCGGTGGCAATGGCATCCTCAGCGGTGATGTCCGCGGCCACTTTCAGGCGGGCTTTCACCTTGCCGTTCACCTGCACGGCGATCTCCACCGTGGCTTCCACGCACTTGGCCTCTTCGTACTCGGGCCAGGGGTAATAGGCCAGCTGCTCGTCGTGGCTGTGGCCGAGCTTCTCCCACAGCTCCTCGGTCATGTGGGGAGCAAACGGGTTCAGCAGCTGGAGCACCGTCTCAAACTCGGCCTTGGTGGCGCCGCCGTTCTCATACAGGGCGTTGACCAGGGTCATGAGCTGGGCAATGGCCGTGTTCATCTTCAGGCCCTCGATGTCAGCGCCGACCTTTTTGATGGTCTGGTGCATCAGGGTCTCGATAGCAGGGCGGTAGCCCTCGCCCTCCACCAGCTTGTCGCTCAGGCCCCAGACACGGTCCAGGAAGCGGTTGCAGCCGGCGATGGCAGAGGTCTGCCAGGGAGCAGCCTGCTCAAAGTCGCCCATGAACATCTCATACAGACGCATGGTGTCGGCACCGTACTGGTCCACCACCTCGTCCGGGTTGATGACGTTGCCCAGGCTCTTGGACATCTTGACGATGGGGTGGCGGGACATCTCACCGTACTTCTCCTCCAGAGCTTTCTCTGCGGCTTTCTGGCTGCCATACTCCTCCAGCAGCTTCTTCTGCTCGTCCGCGGGCAGGTTGACAAAGCTGTGGGGGTTCAGGCCAGGATCATGCCGTGGGCGGTACGCTTCTGGTAGGGTTCCGGACTGGGCACCACACCGATGTCGTACAGGAACTTATGCCAGAAACGGCTGTACAGCAGGTGCAGGGTGGTGTGCTCCATGCCGCCGTTGTACCAGTCCACCGGAGACCAGTACTCCAGCGCCTCCTTGGAGGCAATGGCATCCTTGCAGTGAGGATCCATATAGCGCAGGAAGTACCAGGAAGAACCGGCCCACTGGGGCATGGTATCGGTCTCACGGGTCGCGGGGCCGCCGCAGCAGGGGCAGGTGGTCTTGACCCAGTCGGTGTGGCGGGCCAGCGGGGACTCGCCATCCGGGCCCGGCTCAAAGTCGGTGATGTCCGGCAGGGTCAGAGGCAGGCTGCTCTCGGGCAGGGGCTGCCAGCCGCATTTCTCGCACTTGACCATGGGGATGGGCTCGCCCCAGTAGCGCTGACGGCTGAACACCCAGTCGCGCAGCTTGTAGTTGACCTTATCCTGGCCCTTGCCGTTGGCTTCCAGCCACTCGATCATCTTTTTCTTGGCGTCGGTGACAGACAGACCATCCAGGAAGCCGGAGTTGACCAGCGTGCCGGTGGCCACATCGGTAAAGGCGGCCTCGTCCAGGTTGGACGGGGTGTTGCCCTTGACCACCTCGATGATGGGCAGGCCGAATTTCTTGGCGAACTCCCAGTCACGGGTATCGTGGGCAGGCACGGCCATGATGGCACCGGTGCCGTAGGTGGACAGAACGTAATCGGAGATGAAGATGGGGATCTCCTTGTCGTTGACCGGGTTGATGCCCATGACACCCTCGAGCTGGACGCCGGTCTTCTCCTTGTTCAGTTCGCTGCGCTCAAAGTCGCTCTTGCGGGCAGCCTCTGCCTGATAAGCCTTGACGGCGTCGGCATTCTTGATGAGGCCTTTCTCCAGCCATTCCTTGACGATGGCGTGCTCCGGGGGGAGACGACCATGTAGGTAGCGCCGAACAGGGTATCGCAGCGGGTGGTGTAAACGGTCAGGGTATCGCCCTCGGTGGTGCCGAAATTGACTTCCGCGCCGTGGCTGCGGCCGATCCAGTTCTTCTGCTGGGTGGTGACGCGGTCGATGTAATCCAGGCCGTCCAGACCGTCGATCAGCTTGTCGGCATAAGCGGTGATCTTCAGCATCCACTGGCTCTTGACCTTGTGGACGACCTCGCTGCCGCAGCGCTCGCACACACCGTTGACCACTTCCTCGTTGGCCAGCACGCACTTGCAGCCGGTGCACCAGTTGACGCTCATCTCTTTCTTGTAAGCCAGACCGTGCTTGTACAGCTGCAGGAAGATCCACTGGGTCCACTTGTAGTATTCGGGGTCGGTGGTGTTGACCTCGCGATCCCAGTCAAAGGAGAAGCCCAGGCTCTTGAGCTGCTGGCGGAAGCGGTCCACATTCTTCTTGGTCACGATGGCCGGATGGATGTGGTTCTTCATAGCGAAGTTTTCGGTCGGAAGGCCGAATGCGTCCCAGCCCATCGGATAGAGGACGTTATAGCCGTTCTTGCGGCGCTTGCGGCTGACGACATCCAGCGCGGTGTAGCTGCGCGGGTGGCCGACGTGCAGCCCGGCACCCGACGGGTAGGGGAACTCCACCAGGGCGTAGAACTTGGGCTTAGAGTGGTCGATCTCAACATGGAACGTCTTCTCGTCTTCCCATGTCTTCTGCCACTTGGCCTCAACGGCCTTGTAATCATACTTCATGTTTGTAATCAGCTCCAGACTTTATCCAAAATAGCAATTTATTTCAGGCGGCCCCACCCTCTCAGGCGCTTCGTGCCAAAAAGGGACAAGGTGGCATCGCACAGCAGACGGAGAGGGCAAGCCCGTTTGCCTTTACAGAGAGTGATCCGGGGTCAGGTACTCCGAGATATCAATGGGCTCGCCGTCGGCCCACAGGTGCTCGAGGTCGTAGTAGGTGCGGGTGTTGGGGACGAAGACGTGGACGATGACGCTGGAATAGTCCAGCAGCACCCAGTTCTTGGAGTCAAAGCCCTCCGTGGTGTGGGGCTCGATGCCTTTCTGGGAGAGCTCAAAATCCACTTCGTCGGCCAGTGCCGCCACCTGGGTGGTGGAGGTGCCGGACGCAATGACAAAGTAATCGGTCAGCACGGTCAGGCTCTCCACCTTGAGCACCCGCACGTCCTGGGCCTTTTTCTTATCCAGGATCTTCGCAATTTCAATGGCGAGGGTCTTGCTGTCCATCTTGTTATCCATAGTTTTCTCCTATCTGTAAGATCAGCTGTTTGCAGGCTGACCGTCGGTGGTGGTAGCGCCCGCCACATCGGTGTCGCCGCTGAGGATGGCGTCGTCGGACTCCTAATCCAGCTGGCCGACGAACTGTACGTTGGCGCTGGTGGAAGCCGTGCCGTGGGGCCAGCTGTCGGTGACGAGGTTCAGCTCGCTGGCGTCCACCGGGCCGGTGTAGTTGCGGAAATAGGTGTTGAGCAGCTCTGCAATGGAGCCCTTGTCCGGCGCCACGCAGGAGTAGCCGTCAAAGCTGTCGGTCTTGCCCACGTTGGGCACACCCATAAACACGGGCGTCTGGGCCAGCATGATATTGCCGCTGTCAATGCGGGTAAAGGACACCAGCATCTTGGCAATGGTGGTCAGGTCCATATCGGTGTGGATATAGTTGTTGAACACCAGCGGCAGCTGGTTGAGCACATCGGTGATGCCCATGTTCCGCACCCGCTTGAACAGGCCGGCATAGAAATAGCGCTGCATGTTCAGGCGGTCGATGTCGGAGTTGGAGTAGCCCTCGCCGTGGCGGCAGCGGACAAAGAACTCCGCCGAAGCGCCGTCCAGGTTGCGGTAGCCCTGCTTGAGGGCGCTGCCCGCAAAGGACATATCGTGAGGGATATACACCTCGATGCCGCCAAAGTTATCCACCATTTCCACCAGCGCCTGCATGTCAATGGTGACATAGTAGTCGATGGGGAGCTTGTACTGGTCATAGATGACCTCTGCCAGCGCCGCGATGCTGCCGTTGTTGGACAGAGCCACCGAGTTGATCTGGTAGTTGGAGGCGGCGTAGGTCTTGCCGTTGGAAAGGGTCACTTTCCGGCTCGTGGTGGCCACCAGACTGTTGCGGGGGATCTGCAGCATCCGCAGGGCACCGCCCTTGATATCAAACTGGCAGTAGAGGATCATGTCCGTCATACCGTCGTTGGAAGACGAATCGCTGTAGTTGCGGCCCTCTTCGTAGTCGATGCCGCAGACCAGGATGTTGACCACATCGCCCTTGTACTCTTCCAGCGTCTGGATCTCCTGGGTGATGGAGGGGGCATCCTCTTCCGGCTTCAGGTTCTCTTCCACCTTGGTCACCATGCTGGCCGCGTAGACCACCACGCCGGACAGCAGTGCCACCACCGCCAGCGTGACCGCCAGCGGCAGCCAGAGCGGCGTCTTCTTTTTCTTTTTGCGGCGGCGTCCGCCGCTGCCCTGCGGGGCAGCGTGTTTGGGCGGCAGATTCCCGCCGCCGTTTCCGCCCGTGCCGCCGCTGCTGGCTGCAGGCATTTTCAGGCCCAGCTCCTGCCGGGTATCCGGCTCCGGGCGGGCCTTGGCTTTGGGCAGCTCCTGCGGGGCGGCCGGTTCTTCCGGCTGGAAGAAATCCGGCTGGCCGTTCAGGGATGTCTTGGAGGCCGGAGCCTCCGCGGGGCGCTTCTCCGTCGGGCGGTTCAGCGAGCGTTCTGTATTGATACGACGCGGAGCTTCACTCATTCGTTTTATTCCTTCCGGTTGTTGTGCGGGCCCGTGGGACACTTCCCTCAAAAAGCTCGCCATATCTTTTAGTATAACATCGTTCCCCGTAATCTGCAATCCGTTTTCTGTGCAGAGGGGCGCGTTTGCTCAGCCGCGGGCGTTCACCCGGGCCTTGATGTCATCGTAAGCGGCCTTGGACACGGGATCCAGCGGCTTGCCCTGGGAGAGAACAAAATCATTCGTCTGCTTGAGGGCAGCCAGCATGGCGGCGTCCAGATCTTTCAGTTCCAGCTTCCGCAGCTTGTTCACGCCCGGCCAGTCCCGCTCGGCACTGGTCATATCGGCCAGGTAAACGATCTTGTCCAGCTTGCTCATGCCCGGCTTGCCTGCCGTGTGGCAGGCGATGGCCGAGAGGATGGCCTCGTCCTCCACGCCCCACTGGGTGCGGGCCAGGATGGAAGCACAGATGCCGTGCCACACCGGGGTGGGGCGGCTCTCGCCGCCCTCGGCGTACTGGGGGTACTGGCGCATGATCTCGCGCATCTCGTCCTTGCTGATCTCCTTGGCGGAGTCGTGCAGGATGGCGGCCAGCGCTGCTTTTTCCTCGTCCGCCCCATACCGCTTTGCCAGCTTGACAGCCATTTTTTCACGTTGATGGTGTGCTCATACCGCTTATCGCTCAGGCGGCCGCGCACAAGCTCCTTTGCCTGTTTCAAGTTCATGGTATTGGTTCAATCTCCCTTTGCCCGGTAGAGGCCCTCCCGCGATGACGCGCTGGACCAGAGCCGGGAGTTCGTTTTCACAGCTTTCGCCCCTGCAAGGCGGGCACGGATGTCACTGCTGGCCATGGGCAGCGCCGTGACCGGCGCAAACAGCACCCGGCTCCCGCCGGGGTCCAGCTGCTCCGCCTTGGCCTGAAGCGCGGGGATGTCCCCGGTGTTCCGGCTCGTGACCACCAGATGGGCCAGCCGCAGGATATCCTGCCAGCGGTGCCACCCGTCAAACGAGAGGAGCATATCACTGCCAATGGCAAGATACAGCTCTGCCCCCGGGTACTGCCGCGCCAGCATTTCCAGCGTGAGCACCGTGTAATTCCGGCGGCCTGCCGCAGCCTGCTCAATTTCCCAGGTACTGACATGCAGTGCCCGGGCTGCCGCCCGCGGCCCCTGCACGGCTTCCGCAAAGCAGCCGCACATCTCGGCCCGCAGAGCGCCGGGTGTCGCCGACATCTGTTTGAACGGCGAGACCCCCGCCGGCATGACCACGATCTCATCCGGCTGCACGCGGGACGCCGCCGCCCGGAGGTTGTTCAGGTGGCCGTAGTGGGGCGGGTCGAACGTGCCGCCGTAAAGCAGAATTTTCATTATTTCAGCAGGTCCGCGTAAGCGCTGTCCTTTTTCTTCTGCAGGTACAGCACAAATTTGGAGCCGATGGCCTGTACGCAGTCGGCGCCGGTGGCCTCTGCCAGCTTGATGGAAGCCTCGCGGGCATTGTACATGCTGTTCTCCAGCACCTTGAGCTTGATGAGCTCCCGGGCTTCCAGGCAGTCCTTGACGCCCTGGATCATGGTTTCGTCGATCTCGCCCTTTCCCACGATGAAAACGGGGTCCATGGTGTTTGCTTTGCCGCGCAGGATGGCGCGCTGTTTGCTCGTCAACATAATTGTTTCTCCTTTGTATGCGTATGTTTTCATGGGACAGCTGGAAGTTTCTCCGAGGAAGCTCCCCGCTGTCCAGCTCATTTTGCTAAAAACTTCGGTAATTCTTCTTCGAGTTTTGCCAGCGCGTTGCCGCGGTGGCTGATGGCATCTTTTTCATCCGGGGTCAGCTGGGCGTAGCTGCGGCCCTCTGTGTTGGGGCGCTTGCCTGTTTTGCCCACGCCGCACTCGTCCGGGATGAACAGCGGGTCGTAGCCAAAACCGTAATCCCCGGCCAGCCGCTCAAAAGCCACTTTTCCCGGGCACTCGCCCATGCAGGTGAGGTGCTTGCCGTCCGGCAGGATGAAGCAGACCGCCGAGACGAACTTCGCGCCCCGCTTGCCCGCCGGGACATCTTTCATGTTTTCCAGCAGCTTATCGTTGTTGGCTTCATCGTCGCCGTGATGGCCGCAGTAGCGGGCGCTGTAAACACCCGGGGCCCCATCCAGAGCATCCACGCAGAGGCCGGAGTCATCGGCGATGGTGGCCATGCCGCTGGCTTTGCAGATGGTCTCGGCCTTGATGAGGGCATTGGCCGCAAAGGTGGTGCCCGTTTCCTCGGGCTCAAGGTGATGCCCAGCTCTTTCTGGCTCACCACCTCGTGGCCCTGCGCTTCCAGAATGCGGCGCAGCTCCCGGAGCTTGCCCGCATTGCCTGTTGCTGCACAAATTTTCATATTGCTTCTTCCTCCCGTTTGTTCCAACGTTCGCGTCTTCTCAAAACTCGCCCTCTTTGCCAAGGGCTCCCCTGCTCGAAAAAGACTCCCCCGGCGGGGGAGGTGGCACGAAAGTGCCGAAAGGGGAGCGGCCGGCATCGCGCAAGCGATGACTGAGAGGTTTTTAGTGCTTCCATCCCGTGCGGGGATCAACTCTTCCACAAAGCCCTCCGGGGTGAACGGGAGCAAGTCGTCGATGCCCTCGCCCACGCCGATGAACCGGACGGGCAGGCCCAGCCGCTGCTTGACCGCCACCACGCAGCCGCCCTTGGCGGTGCCGTCCAGCTTGGTCAGGATAATGCCGGTGGCGCTGGCCGCCTTGCAGAATTCCTTGGCCTGGCTGATGGCGTTCTGGCCCGTGATGGCGTCCAGCACCAGCAGCGTTTCCAGGCTGGACTCCGGAGAAGCCTTTTTGACACTGCGGCTGATCTTGGACAGCTCTGCCATCAGGTTTGCCTTGTTGTGCAGGCGTCCGGCCGTATCGGCAATGACCATGTCATAGCCCTTGGCCGTGGCCGATTTAACGGTGTCAAAGATGACTGCCGCCGGGTCCGCGCCCTCGCCTGCTTTGACGAGGGGCACGCCGGCCCGGTCCGCCCAGATCTCCAGCTGCTCGCTGGCGGCGGCACGGAATGTATCACCGGCCGCCAGCATCACCTTGCGGCCCTGACGGGTGTAGTAATCGGCCAGCTTGGCAATGCTGGTGGTCTTGCCCACGCCATTGACACCGATGACCAGGATCACCGCCGGGTGCCCGTCCAGCGCCATCTCGGCCTCCGGCTGCATCTCCTCGGCAATGAGGTCCCGCAGCTCGTCGGCGGCCTGCTCACCGGTCTTCAGGCCTTTCTCGTTCACCCGGTCGCGCAGCTTGTCCACCAGACGCACGGCCACTTCGCCGCCCACATCCGCAAGGATGAGCTGTTCTTCCAGGCTGTCGTAGAGGTCATCGTCGATCTTGCTGCCGGTCAGTGTATTGAGGATATTGCCCCAGAAACCGGTGCGGGTCTTTTCCAGGCCATCTTTCATTTTATCTTTGTCTTTTTTGCCAAATCCAAAGAGTCCCATGGTCGGCCTCCCTTATATGCGTTTTGTTTTTAGCGTCCTTGCCCTCTCCGTCATCGCTGACGCGATGCCACCCTCCCAAATGAGAGGCCTTGGCAGTCCCTGCAAAGTTTATCTCTTTTCTCCCTTTGGGAGAGCTGGACGCCGATAGGCGGCCTAGCCCGTTGCAGAAGAGGTTTCTCCTATTATAACTAAGAAACGAGTGTCGCGTCCACATGCTCCAGGTCCAGCTTGAGCACCTTGGACACGCCGTCCTCCTGCATCGTCACACCGTACAGCACGTCGGCCTCTTCCATGGTGCCGCGGCGGTGGGTGATGACGATGAACTGCGTCTTATCGCTCACCCGGCGCAGGTACTGGGCAAACCGGCCCACATTGGCGTCATCCAGCGCGGCCTCGATCTCGTCCAGAATGCAGAACGGAGCCGGGTTGACGGCCAGAATCGCAAAGTAGATGCTGATGGCCACCAGCGCCTGCTCGCCGCCGGAGAGAGCTTCCAGGTTCTTGATGACCTTGCCCGGCGGTGCCACCCGGATGCCAATGCCGCTGGAGAGGACATCGCTCTCGTCTTCCAGGATCAGGCTGGCTTCGCCGCCTCCGAACAGCTCGGTAAATACGCGGCCAAAGTTTTCGTTGATGGCGCGGAAGCTGTCGGAGAAGATCTCCCGCATCTGCCCGCAGAGGTTCGATATCATCCGGGTCAGCTCGTTTTTGCTGCCCTCCACATCGGCCACCTGGGCGCTCAGGGCGTCGTACCGGGTCTTCACTTCCTGATACTCTTCAATGGCGCTGACGTTGACATTGCCCAGCAAGGGCGCGAATTTTGCCGCGCAGGTCGGCCACCTGTGCGCGCAGGGCCGTCAGGCTTTCAAACTCCACACAGAGCTCTTCGGCCTGGCTCACGGTCAGCTGGTATTCATCCCAGAGCTTGGCGGCGGTCTGGTCGTATTCTGCCTCAGCGGCAGCTTTTCCGCTCGGCCAGGCGGGCCATCTCCCGGCTCATCTCTTCGCGGCTGTCGGCCGCTGTGCGGGCCCTTGCCAGTGCCTCGGTCTCGGCCTGCTGGCGGCCCAGCCGCTGCTCGGTCGCCTGGCGGATGGCCGCCTCTTTCTCCGCGATCTTTCCCGTGCTGTCGGTCTTGGCTTTGCGGATGGCCTCGATCTCGGCCCGGCAGGCATCGCTGCGCCGGGCCAGCGCGCCTGTTTTCTTCCAGCAGGGCACGGCGGCTGGCGGTATCCGCCGCCCGCTGTTCCAGCGCGGCGATCTGCGCCTGCGCCAGTTCTGCGTCCTTCTGGCGGGTCACCTGTTCCAGCCGTTTGGCGCTCCGCTGCCTGGCCAGCACCCGTTCTGCCGGGTCAGAAAGTGTCGTCGTCCCCTCGGCCAGCCGGTTCAGCTCCTCGGAACGTGCTTCAATTCTTTCCGTCAGCGCTGCCTCGTCCGCCTGGGCCTGGGCGGCTTTTTCCCGGCTGGCATCCAGCCGGGCATTCAGTTGGTCGATCTCTGCCTGTCGGGCCGTCTGGGGCCGTTTCGGCCTGGGCGGCGGCTGCTTCCAGCCGTTTGCGTTCCGCTTCGGCACGGACGCGGTCGTTGGCGGCGGTGATCTGCTCACTGGCCGTGGCGGTCAGCTCTGCCGGAAATCGCGTCCGCCTGGCTTTTGCAGCTGGTCGGTCTTTTCCTGCGCGGCAAGCAGTCTTTCTGGAGCTTTGCAGCCTTGAGCCGCAGCTCCTCCATCTCCTGCTTGCGGGTGAACAGTCCCGCTGACCGCTGCACGCTGCCGCCTGTAAAGCTGCCGCCCGCGTTGATGACCTGACCGTCCATCGTCACCACCCGGCTGCGGAAGCCATTGTCCCGTGCCACACGGGAGGCCTCGTTGATGTCCTCCACCACGATGATGCGCCCCAGCAGGTTCGAGACGATATTCTCGTACCGGGGGTCGGCCTGCACCAGCGCAGAGGCCAGCCGTGCCGAGCCAGACAGCCGCCCCGGAACACGCCGGGCTGCACGGTATCCAGCGGTAAAAACGTGGCGCGGCCTGCGTGCTCGCTCCGCAGCAGAGCGATAGCGGCCTTCGCGGCGGCTTCGTTTTCCACCACGATGTTCTGCAATGCGCCGCCAAGTGCAGTCTCAATGGCCACCTCGCACCCGGGCTCCACCTTCAGGATGGTGGATACCGGCCCCAGAACGCCCCGCAGACGGCGGGCGGACCGGCCGCCCGCATGACAGTCTTGACCGAGTTTTGGTAGCCGTCCATGTTCTTTTCCAGTTCCCGCAGCACCGAAACAGGCGCTGGCGGGCTGCATCCAGCTCACGGCCCAGCCGCTGTTCGGCAGTGTCGGCCTCGTCCAGCGCAGCCTTGCGGTTCTTTGAGCTTGAGTTCCAGCCCCGGAACGGATGTTTGCCAGCTGCTTTTCGTTTTGTTCCAGCATGGCGGTACTGGATGGTATCGGCCAGATCCTGCTTTGCGTCGTCCCGCTGGACCGCCAGCGTCTCCGCTGCCTGTTCCAGGTCGGGCAGGCGCTGGCGGGCCGTTTCCTCGGCAGCTTCGGCGGCAGCCTGCGCCACCTGTGCTTCGGTGCGCCGGGCTGTCAGGCCGGCAAGTTCTGCGCGCAGCGTGTCCCGCCGGGCACCGCTGGCACTGCTGGCATCGGTCAGACGTGCGATCTCCGCGTTCAACGCTTCGATCTCTGCCGCAAGCTTTTCGCCTGCCGCCTCCATGGTCTTTGCCACGGCGCGGTGGCGCTTCCAGCGCCGCGCCTGTGCCTCGGTGCTGTCCTGTTCCCCGGCGCGATCTCTTCCTGCAGGTCGGCGGCGCTCTCCTCGTTGCGGAGGATGTCGTTTTCCAGCACGGCGATGCGGCTCTCCGACCCGCTGATCTGCTGGGTGATGCTGCGGATATCCCCATTCAGGCGCTCAACGGCAACCGTAAGCTGCTGTGCCTGCATCCGGATCTCCTCAGCCTCCTGCTCGGCGGCTCTCGTCTCGCGGTCAAAGCGTTCGTAATCGGCCTGCGCTGTCTCGTAGTCCCGCACCTGCTGGCGCACGGTCTCGCGCGCACGGTGCACACCGTCGGTCCAGAGGGTCACTTCCAGCGTCTTGCGCCGTTCACTCAATTCCAGGAACTTCTGTGCCTTGGCGCTCTCTTTTTCCAGCGGGCCGACCCGGCTTTCCAGCTCACCCAGGATGTCCCGCAGGCGCTCAAGGTTTTCGCCCGCCGCAGCAAGGCGGCGTTCGGCTTCGGTCTTGCGGTAGCGGTATCTTGCAATGCCGCAGGCTTCCTCAAAGATCTCGCGGCGTTCGCTGCTTTTTGCGGCCACGATCTCCGCGATGCGGCCCTGCCCGATGACCGAGTAGCCGTCCGGCCAATGCCGGTATCCAGCAAAAGTTCGTACACGTCCTTCAACCGGCACACCTGCCCGTTGATGGTATACTCGCTCTCACCGGAGCGATAATACTTGCGGCCAATGGTCACTTCGTCAGCGTCCAGATCAAAGGTATGGTCTGCTGTTATCCAGCGTCAGGCCCGCACCTGCGCAAAGCCCATGGGCCCCCGGCGGCGGGTGCCGCCAAAGATCACATCCTCCATCTTGCCTGCCGCGCGCAGCTGGCGGGAGCTGGTCTCGCCCAGCACCCAGCGCACTGCGTCCGAAAGGTTCGACTTGCCGGAGCCGTTGGGACCCTACCACGCCGGTAACGCCTGCGTCAAACCGGATCTTGACCTTATCGGGGAAAGCTTTTAAAGCCCTGGATCTCCAGTTCTTTGAATACCATTTACTTTTCCTTTATCACGCCCAGCAGCTTGAGCGCTTCTTTGGCGGCGCACTGCTCCGCGGCTTTTTTGCTGCGGCCCTCGCCACGGGCCACGCGGTCAGAGTTGAACCGCACCGCCACCACAAAAGTGCTTGTCGTGGTCGGGGCCGGATTCGCTTTCCACCACATAGCTCAACCGCTCCTCGGGGTTCTGCTGCACGATCTCCTGCAGGCGGGTCTTGTAGTCCGCCTCGGCGTGCTTGCCCTCGGTGATAAAGGGCAGGATGAAATTGCGGGCCACCTCCATGCCGCCATCCAGATACAAAGCGGCAATGACGGCCTCAAAGGCATCGGACACCACGCTGGGGCGGGGTGCGGCCGCCGCAGCGCTCCTCGCCGCGGCCCAGGCGCAGGTACTCGCCCAGATCGATCTCCTGCGCGAACTGGAACAGTGCGACCCTCGCTGACAAGGCTGGCGCGGATGCGGGTCAAATCGCCCTCCGGCCGGTCGGCATAGGCATGGAACAGATAGTCTGCCGAGACGATCTGCAGCACGCTGTCGCCCAGAAATTCCAGCCGCTCGTTGTGCTTGACAGGCACCCGGCTCTCGTTGGCATAGCTGGTGTGGGTAAGGGCTGTTTCCAGCAGCTCCGGATTTTGAATTGATAGCCGATGATGGTTTCCAATTGATGACTCATAGATTTTATTACTCCCTTATGTCGTTCCGTTTTTCGGCAAACACATGGCGATCCTATCAAACAAAATCTTTTTTGCCAAGGGCTCCCCGATCCGGGGAGCTGACCGCCGTCAGACAGACTGAGAGGGTTTCAACTCATCGAGTGCTGCCTGCATGGTGCCGCACAGGTCGTTCTCCACACAGATCTTTGCCTGACGGATGGCGTTCTTGATGCCCTTGGCCTTGGAGGAGCCGCTTGAGCAGCAGGTAAGCCAGCTTGCCGCCCAGGTTTGCCAGGAACATTTGCTTGAGCATCCCCAGCAGCATCTTGGCCACGCCCTCGGTCAGCTTGAGGATGACATTGCCCGTAAAGCCATCACAGACCACCACGTCCACTTCCCCGTTGGGCACGTCCCGGGGCTCGATGTTGCCCACAAAATTCACGCCCGGGGTCACTTTCAGCAGCTGATGTGCTTCTTTCAGCATCGGGGTGCCCTTGCTCTCCTCGGCACCGTTGTTGGCCAGCGCCACCGTGGGGTTCTGGCGGCCCTCCACCTTGTTGACATAGCAGCTGCCCATCACGGCAAAGGCGGCCAGCATCTCGGGGCGGCACTCCACATTGGCACCGCAGTCC
>VOFG01003714.1_pt1 | contig 14832 bp, 27 predicted proteins | sample 5384171 | NCBI WGS metagenome assembly VOFG01 (sample SAMN12384726, study PRJNA508395) | human gut metagenome | isolation source: healthy gut F | host: Homo sapiens
ACGGACCTGGACTGCCTCCTGAGCAGATTTGAAAAGGTTCATCCTTGGGCTATGACATTTATTGATCGTCCAGAGTGGGCATGGAGGCCTGAACATAAAAGACCCGCCAAGAAAATTACTGACGGCAGTTTGCGGTGACTAAGACATCGACTGGCTAAATAGCATTCAACAGAACTTCGCCGGTGAGTAGGTGAGCGCCATCAGCCACGTCGAACGACGCTATGCCGAGGGTTTCATATTCACTGGCACTCTGCTGAATAGTCCACGTTCAGCACCGACTATAGCATATCCAGACTGAAATTCATCCCTCGCTGACGGTCGAGGCCGTACTGAGGACGCGCGCGTTTTGTAAACACCCGCGAGCGATATTCCGGAGGACGAGGCAAGCGCAGACGTCGGCGGTATGGCTGATGTCGCCACTGACCTGCTGACGGGGCGTCAGCGCATCCCGAAGCCGCACCAGTTGCTCGAGGCGAACCAGAGTATGGGGTACGCCCATTATCGCCGTTCGACTCAAGAGCCACAGCATCACTCCAAACCGCCTCATTGATTTGCCACAGCTATAAAGAAGCTGGCCCGGTCGCGCACGGCTGCGCGTAGAAAGGATATTAATTTCCCGACGGCGTAATTGTCGATACCTGCTCAGTACCTCCTCTTCCGCGTACTCAAGGCCGCGGGCTATGAAAGAGGACCGGCGAAAAAGGAGCGACGTGACGGCGCTGGGCGCTGGCCGTCAAAACCCGCGAGAATGACGACGGCAGCACGGGCGCAGATAGTCTGGGTATCCTCGGGCGCGCTGCTGGATGAGCAGAGCAGCTCGATGGTCTCGGGCGAAACCTCGACCTGTTTCTCAACGCTATCAGCTGGATGTGCGGCCATGAGGACGGCATATCCATCCATTCAAAAGCATGAACTATGAATACCTCACGATAAGCAGCTCAAGTGCCTCGTGATGACCGCGGTCATTATCTGGCTATCCCGGCGCTGTTCCTCGGTACAGGCGTCTGTGTATGGCTCAGAAGGAGGCGCAAATGAAAAAAAAGGGCAAAAAACTGCTTATTCTCCCTCGGTGTGCTCATCGTGGTGTGCGCCGCGGCCTTTGCGCGTCAAAAGCTGAACAGGCTGAACACCGGTAGTGACGACCACCGACGGCTCCGCCGTGTTCACGCTCGATGCCGACTCCGTGACCGCGCTGAGCTTCAAGTACACGGGCAGCCTCAGCTTTGAGCACGATAATGGCACATGGTACTCCAATGACGATCCTGACTTTCCGCTTGACAGCTCGCGCATTGACCGCATGGTGAGCGCCATCAGCAGCATCAGTGCCGAACACGATAGACCAGCCCGCCGCGCTCTCTGAGTACGGGCTGAGTGACCCGATATGCCAGGTCACGGTCTCCACCGGCAGCGGCAGAACAGTCGGTGCTCTCCTTCGGGCAATGAAGCGGAGGCTCGGCGGCAGCCCTACATAGTCCATCGGTGACGGCAAGGTGTACCTTGTCGACAAGAACATCATCGACAGCTTTGGCTGCGCTCTTTATGATCTCGTCACCAAGGAGCTGCTGCCGGACATGAGCAATATCGTGAGCTTCACGGTCGAGTCCGGCGACAGTCACTACGAGCTTGACTATATTGAAAACAGCGGGCTTGCCTACAGTGACGGCTACGTCTGGTTCTATAAGGATGGGGACGATTACCTGACGCTCGACACTGCCCTGACGAATGCTTTCACCGGCAAGATAACCGGGCTTGCATGGGGCGAGTGTGTCAACTACAAGGCAAACGACGATGACCTCAAGACCTACGGTCTGGCAGAGCCCACGGCCGTTGTCAAGGTGGACTACATCAGAAAGCTCCGAGGTCGCCACAAACATGACCGACAGCGACGGCAACACTATATACGACACTCAGGGGAGACCGAGCACACTTTCAGGCTTGAGATAGGCAGCTATATTGACGATAAGTGCTATGCCCGCATCGCGGGCTCGCAGATGGTGTACCTCATCGACGGTACGATTCTGCGACAACTCCTTCATGCGACGTACGAATCTCTCCAGCCGGACGAGATCCTTGACATGGATTGGGGGTACTGTTGACTCCGTAGATATCGACCTGCCCGGTGATTCCGTCTCGTTTACGAAGAGCGCGGGCGCGGACGCGAGACCGTATGGCTGCTTGACGGCGAGGAGACAGAGCTTCAGCCTATCCTCGACCGGCTCAATGAAATGCTCCCGAGCGACAGCGGCAGCGCGAGAAGGAGCCTGACATGAGCATGCTCCTGCGCTTCATCTTCCACCGCAATACGGATAAATTCAAGACCGTCGTGCTCGAGTTTTACGATTACGACAGCGGCAACTGCCTTGTCTCCCTCGACGGGCACGGCACGGCTCCTCGTCTCGCGCTCTGACCTCAGCGCACTGCTTGAGAGCGTCCGCGCGCTGCTGTGATAAAAGAGATCTCTGCGCCAAAGAACAAGTAAATCAAGAAGCATCGGGCTGGATCAGTCCGGTGCTTCTTCATTATCCGCATTTATGTCTGCTCATACGCCATCTGGGCTGCGCCCCAAAGAGCGTCATGCGGGAGGAACGATCTCTGCCGTGCCATCCAGCTCACGGCAGACAATGCCGCTGTATACGTTATCCGACGTGAGCAGCCCGCCGAGGAGCGCCGTGCGCGGTGCCGTAGTGTTTGCGTATCGCGTCCATCACCATGCAGTCGGAGAGCGTCAGACCATTGAAGCCAAGCCGCCCGCGCAGTATGCCGCGCATGATTGTGGCTGACATCGTCGCGGGGACGTTTTCTTTCTCGATCTGAGGAAAGAGGATGTGGCTGCTCATGATGGCAGGGATGCCCGCCTTTATCGCCGCGCGGAACGGCAGAAGCTCGGTCTCCTCAAGCTCCGCAAGCGGCTTGTCTGTGCACGGCAGGCCAAGGTGAGAGTCGACCGCGGTATCGCCGTGGCCGGGAAAGTGCTTGCCGCAGCAGAGAACTCCCGCATCGGCATATCCGCGCACAGCCTCACGGGCAGCGCGGCGACGCGCGCGGCGTCATCTCCGGAAGCTGCGCACCCCGATAACGGGGTTGCGGCGGTTGCTGTTGACGTCCAGCACGGGCGCAAGGTTGAAGTTCACGCCCACGCCGCGCAGCTGGCGCGCGGTTATCGAAGCGGCGGTATAGGCATCCCCGATGCGCCCCGTCGCGGAGATGGCCATGTTGCCCGGAACGTTCACCGCGTCTGGCGCAAGGCGCGTCACCATGCCGCCCTCCTGGTCGATCGTAATGAAGGCCGGGTGCCCGGTCTCCGCGATAATGAGCGACTGGAGCTCCCGGCAGAGCCGGCGGAGCTGGTCGTTGTTTTCAATATTCCGTCGGAACAGTATGACATTGCCGATCTTATATTCGCGCACCAGCGCGGCAAAATTCAGGGATGCACGTGCCTTCAAAGCCGAAAGCGAGCCGCTGCCCAAGCAAAATTCTGTTCATGTTCTTCTCCTTCCGTACATACCATCAGTTGACAAAAACTGTTCAGCGTAATAAACTTCAAATCAATATCTGCCGCGTTGAGCGGCGAGCCTGGGGGATATATCCGCCGTTAGCGCCTGACAGCAGCGGTATATTCCCTTGACCGTTTGGCCAGCCCATATTGATAGTCCTCACCGTAACGCTGGCGCATAGACTCCGCGCCAACGAAACTAACTGTGGAAAACACTGAGATGAGGTAGCGAGCACTGGACGCGCATCCGCACAAACAACGTGATCGAGCGGCTGAACCGAGAGATCCGCCGACGGACGCGGGTGGTAGGGACGTTCCCGGACGACAACTCTGCCCTGATGCTGGTCTGCGCCCGACTTCGCCATGTGGCGGGCACCCAGTGGGGCAACAAGAAATACATGAACATGAAGCACTTGGAGGCTGCTTTGGACGACGCCTTCATTGCCGGCTGACCTCATTCAGCCGGAGCCTGCAAACTTTTTTGCGCATAATCCTTGACAGTACCGCAAGAAACATTGGCGGGTTCATGTCAGCACAGACAGGAATCGGATAAAAAGGACCCTCGTAACTCAGAAAGCACCGGGCAAAACTGTCCGGTGCTTTCCGCTCCTATACGCATTTGGGGCATCGTTTGGGTCAACGGCGTTCCTACTGTGCATTTAACGTATAGCTACATTCGATTTCACATAGTCAAGATACTGCTCCATCATGATTCCCATAGAAAGCATCCTATGGCACATCTCTTTACAATCATCAGTGACCTGAAGCACCTCCATGTGCAGCGCCCTCCGCCGTGCTGGCAGATTGTTCAATAAACAACCGCATAATTTTGCCTCTATTTCATGCTGCTTTTGATGTGAGTATACCGCAAACTATGGGTCATGACAAATTGCGCATGGATACTCAAGATTTGTGTCGGTATAAATTTATATTGGTGCTGTTTCGGTTCGATGCAGCATCCTATGTAAGAGCTGCTATGTTGGCATGCTTTGACCGTGCTTTAGCAAATACCTTTTCCCTATTCGGTCGAATTCACATTGTATATTTTTTCAAGGTCGCCCTCACATCGCCGGGAGGCGATGAGCTCTGCGAAGTATTCACAGACGCGCTCGGCAAGACCGCACTGTACAAGATTGACGCCGAACACCTTCTCGCTCGAAAGCAGACCGAGAGCTCATCCATAGCCTCAGCAGCGGTGATATGCTGGCTGAGACGGAAAGCTGCGACATAGCTCTGCGCTTCGCCGAGCATCGGGTCCGGGCTCGGGGGTGAATGCGTTTCCGTCATCGTCCACGGCCATCAAGTAGCGCAGCCAACCGGCAAAGACCAGCGGGATCATGCGCAGCTGCTGCACATCAAGCGTTTCGGAGGCCATGTAGGCCTTTATCGTCTCGCCGTAGCGGATGGGGCAGCTTCTGGGATGTATCGGTCGCGATGCGCTGAGGTGTATCGGGCATGAATGGGTTCACAAGGCGCACGTTCACGACGGTGTCGATAAACTCCTTCGGGTCGATTATACCCGGATCGGTCACGACCGGCAGCCCCTCTTTATAGCCAATGGTCTTTATAAGGCGCACAAGCTCCTCATCCTTCATTTCTTTCCAGATACGGTCATAGCCCAGCAGGCAGCCGTATACCGCAAGCGCCGTGTGCAGCGGGTTGAGGCAGGTCGTGACCTTCATGCGCTCCACCTTGTCGACAGTCGCGCGGTCGGTATAGATGATGCCGGCCTTGTCGAGCGGGAGTTTCCCGTTCGGGAAGCTGTCCTCAATGATGAGGTACTCCGTCTCCTCGGCATTGACGTAAGGGGCGGTGACTGTTCCGCGCTCGTTGCGCACAGGGGTGAAGCCGTGCAGGCCGTCCTTCTCCAGCATCGCGCCCACAGTCATATCGGGGCTGGGGTGATCTTATCGATCATCGTCCAGGGGAAACTGACGCGGCTGCCGTCATGGACATAGCGCGCAAAGCCCTCCTCAGCAAGGCCTTTACCGACCCAAGCATCGGCAAAGGCGGTGACGGCGGCCTTGAGCTTATCGCCGTTATGAGAGCAGTTATCCATACTGACCATGGCGACAGGCAGCGCGCCGCAGCGATAGCGTGCGTACAGCAGCGCCGTGAGCTTGCCCATGTAGCTTGCCGCCTTATCGGGGCCGGCTTCCATGTCCGAGGTGACCTCATCTGTCAGAGAACCGGCGGAATCCGTGATGGAGTACGCCTTCTCGGTGACGGTGAAGCTCACCATTTTGAGCGTCGGCGCGCAGAATATCTCGGCAAGGCGCTCCTCGCCGCCGTAGAGATAGCAGGTCTCGGCGATGGAGCCGATGACGTCCTTCTCAACAGTGCCGTCGGCCTTCAGCGTGACGGCCACGGTGAGGGCCGTCATGAGTGTCCTCGCCCTTTTTTCCGACGTTCAACGGCGATGACGCCCTTGCGCACCGTGCCGTTATTGAGGAGCTTTTGAAGAGCGCGGCACTGGAAGGCCTTGAATATATTGCCCGCGCCGAAGTGTACCCACTCAGGCTCGGCCTTTGTCAGGGCGATCATAGCGTCCCGGTCATATTCCGGGAGTCTGTAGCCCTTCTCCGACCATGCGGCACGATCCTTTATGCCGTCGGCGTTCAAAATAAGCTCAGCCATTGTTCTTTTCCTCTTTCAGTCTGTCCAGCAGATCCCACACGCCAAGCATGTACTGGATGCCGAGGGCACGGTCATACTTGCCGTAGCCCGGGCGGCAGGTGCCGGGGCCTTCCTCCCACAGCTGACGGCCATGATCCGGGCGGATGTAGCCCTGATAGTCGTTCTCATGGTAGGCGCGGAGAATATCGATGATGCCGGTCTCGCCGCAGCAGTCGCGGTGGGCGGCCTCGAGAAATCGCCGTTGTCGAAATGGTGGATGTTGCGGATGTGGGCAAAGGCGATGCGGTCACAGTGCCTGCGTACGATGTCCGCGACGTTGTTTTCGGGGTTTGCGTTCAGCGAACCGGAGCAGAGGGTGAGGCAGTTATACGGATCGTCGACCATTTTGAGGAAGCGGTCGATGCTCGCCTCATCCACGAGCAGGCGCGGCAGGCCGAAGATGTCCCAAGGGGGATCGTCCATGTGGATGGCCATTTTGATGCCGGTCTCATGGCAGGTTGGCATGAGTGCTTCGAGGAAGTAGCGCAGGTTATCCCAGAGCTTTTCCTTGGTCACGTCCTTGTAAGCGGCAAACAGCTCATCAAGCTTTGCCATTCTCTCAGGCTCCCAGCCGGGGAAGGTCATGTTGTACTTCTCGGTGAAGCTGAGGATATACTCGGCCATGGACTTGTAGTCATCGCGTATCATGTCCTTCTGATAGAACAGTGCAGTTGAGCCATCACCCACCGGGTGGAACAGGTCCGTGCGCGTCCAGTCAAAGATAGGCATGAAGTTATAGCATATCACCTTCACGCCGAATTTGGAGAGGTTGCGCATTGTGGCCTTGTAGTTTTCGATAAGCCCGTCCCGAGTGGGCAGGCCGATCTTAATATCGTCATGGACGTTCACGGATTCGACCACGTCCATGTTGAAGCCCGCGCCTTCGATCTGCTGGCGGACCTCCTCTATCTCCTCAACGGTCCATATCTCTCCGGGCAGCTTATTGTGAAGCGCCCAGACGATGCCGGTCACACCGGGGATTTGCTTGATATCGGCAAGGGTGATGGGGTCGTTGCCCTCGCCGTACCAGCGCCATGTCATTTGCATAATTCAGGTTCCTCCGTATATTGATCACTCTGCCGCATAGCGCGGCTCTCCTCCGACATACACCGAGGAGATATTGATGTCCTCATCGAAAACGACGAGGTCTGCATCCATGCCCTTCGCGATCGTGCCCTTGCTGCCGTCTATGCCGAGCACCCTCGCGGGGTTCGCGGTCATCATGCGCACAGCATCAGGCAGGGACACGCCCGCGAGCTTATACATGGTGCGCACGCCTCTGTCGGTAGTGCAGACGCTTCCGGCAAAGGCCTTGAGGTCGGGCATCATCGCGACGCCGTCGCGGATGAGCGTCTCCCTGCCCGTTCGTGAGGCTGCCGAGCTTGGGGCGTGAGCCCTCGGGCATTCCGGCGCCGCGCATGGAGTCGGTGATAAGGCAGATGTTGTCGATGCCCTTGTTTTTGACTATCAGTCTCAGAAGCTCCGGCGGCAGATGCTTTCCGTCCGAAATTATCTCAACGCCGAGTTCATCGAACAGATAGGCCGATTCCACAACGCCGAGCACTCTGTACGGGCCGACGCGGTGCAGAGCCGACATGCCCGAGTACAGATGTGTCACGAAGCTGTACCCGGCCTTGACCGCTTTCGCGACCTCGGCATAAGTTGCGTCTGGAATGCCCGATGGCGGCGATGATGCCGCGCTTCTTGAGCTCTTCGCCGAGTTCGAGCGCGCCCTCAAGCTCAACGGCCACGGAGATCCTCATAATGTCCGCGCCGCCGGCCTCAAGGATCGGCATGAAGTTCTCCCTCGTCGGCAGCTGCAGGAACTTGGGGTCCTGCGCACCGGCCTGCGCGGCGTTGAAGAACGGGCCTTCAAGGTGTATGCCGAGAAGGTTCGGTCCCTCGTGCCAGCCAGCCTTGACCTTGCGGAAGACCTCAAAGAAATTGAACAGCTCGCTGTTGAGGCAGGTGAGCGTCGTGGGTACGATGGAGGTCGTGCCGTGGCTCAGGTGGGTCATGCACGCGCCCTTTATGGCTTCCTCGGTGCCGTCCATAAAATCATGGCCGCCCGCGCCGTGGGTGTGCATGTCGATAAATCCGGGAGCGAGGTAGCGGCCGCCAAGGTCGACGACCTTGTCCGCCGCGGTATTGCCCCTGGTCACGTCAGAGATAACGCCGTCCTCGACGATCACGCTGTAGCCGTCGAGGATCCTGTCAGCGAGGATAATTCTGCCGTTCGTGAAAACAGTTTTCATAGCTCTCCTTTAAAAATCGTACAAATGCCGCCCGCGGAAAGCGGAGCCTGTCACAGAAAAACCTGTGAGCAGGCTCCCTGCTTTCCGTGAGACGGCATGAAGCTTATACCTTCAGCAGCGCCGCGGCGTCAGCGTCCAGATACAGAGTCGCGTCTGGGTGCAGTCTGAGCGATGACGCGGGGCACTCAACGCCGATGGGGCCGTTGAGCATATCATACGCGGCCTTTGCCTTCGTCGAACCGGGAACGGCGCAGATCAGCTTGCTCGTGCGCAGGAGGGTAGGCACGGTAAGCGTGATGGCCTTCTCGGGGACAAGGTCAAAGCTTGCAAAGCAGCCGTCGTGTACCTGCTGCATGCGGCAGACATCGTGCAGCTTCACTTCCTTGGCAAAGTTATCGTCAAAGAGGTCGGCGACAGGGGGATCGTTAAAGGCGATGTGCCCGTTTTCACCGATGCCCATGAAGCATATATCCGCGCGGTTGTGGGTGAACATGTCGCTATAGACGGGGTTGAGCTTCCCGTCGTCTCCGGCAAGATAGTTGACCTTGCCGAAATTCACCTTCGAGAAGATATGCTCACCCAGATACCTTGCGAAGCGCTGCGGGGGCGTCAGGCGCGAGGCCGACATACTCATCCATATGATACGCCGTGACCTTGCTCCAGTCAATATCCTCGCGGCTCACATGCTCGAGCACCTCGTTCTGCGAGGGCGCCGCGGCAAAGATGGCGGAGATGCCGCCGAGCTTTGCTATCTGCGCACGCATGTACTCTGCCGCGTCGGAAGCTGCTGCCGCGCCCATCTCATCTCGGGTGTCCGTAATTACAACGCGAAGTTTATCTACGAAAAATTCGTTGTGCACTCTTTTGTTCTCTCCTTAACGCAGCTGCTTGACTCTCATGAAGTATTTCTCTTCCAGAGCCTTGTTGGCAGCATCGCCGCCAGGCATGTTCGCGCTCATCCATATGGGTGGGTCTATGCCATCCGCAGCCAGCTTTTCCGCCGCTTTCATCATGATGCAGTCTATCGCGAAGCAGTTGCAGTAGGTCGACATTGGCCCCATGTGCTGGGACACTCCCTCGACGGCGATGCACGCGTCGCCCTCAGGCAGGTGGTTGTTCACGTAAACGTCCACGTTCTCGAAAGGTTGAGTCCGCTCGGGTGCCTTGAGGGCGCATCCTTCGGAACTATCCGTGCGAAGCTGTCCGAGGTGATGCCAATAGTTTTCAATCCGCGTCGGCGGCATTCGAGCGCGACGTCTATCGTCATCGAATTTATCCCGTAGGCGTTCACTATGATCATCACCTCGCCGGGCTTGTTAATGCCATATGCGTCGAGTACTCGTATCCCGTAGCCGGGGCAGCGTTCGATGATATTGCTGCGCTTAGCTCCGTGGATGACGTTCGTCCCGGCGTCGAGTATCGCGTCGACCGGGGCAAGCCCGCCCGCGCGCCACAGGACCTCCTCGACTGCCATGTTCGAATGGCCGCCGGGGCCGATCACGTGTACCAGTTCATCTCTTTTTTATCGCGTCGACGAGCTGCGCAGCCTTGTCTACGGCTTCCGTCTCGCCGGCTATCTGCGCCACGGTATCCGCGACGACCTGTGCGTAAGTCTTTATGATATCAGACATTTTTGATCCTTTCTCAATGTGTCAGTCGGAAAATGCATGGAAGAAAAACAGCTTGATATACGGGCAGTCCGCATCCCGGCAGATATAGTGCTCCATGCCCGCCGGCGCTATGAAGCTGGTGCCCGGCTCAAGGCTGAATACCTCTTCGCCGACCTTGGCTCTGCCGCGGCCCTCAAGGACATAAAAGCCCTCCTGATCCTCGTGCACTCCGCCTTGGATGAACTCCGTCTGCCTGTATACCAGCAGCCCGGTGCGGCAGCCCGCGCGGCAACCGTTTTCCTCTCCTAACAGTTCAAGGTAGTCGTGGTGCTCAAAGTGCTGATACACCCGCCCTTTTCGTTTACCCGAATCCGCTCATCAGCCGTTGCCCTTTAGTCCGCTTACCGCCGCATAGAGCCTGTAGAGCATAAAGATTTGCATAAGGCTCCGAATACCGGCAGCGCCGCGTACATATATCCCATTGGCCAGCGCAGGGTCGTAAAGGCTATGCTCATTTTTGTGACCGCGGTCTTGATACCGTAGGGGACGAGCATTGCGAAGAAGGCCAGTTCAAGCACATCCGTAATTATCGCTATGATTTCTGTCCCTTTTTCCGAAGCTTCTGTATCAGAAAATCTATCTTCAGATGGTCGTTTTGTATAGACTATCGCGGACATACCAAACGCAAGCATCCAGCAGACGATTATCTGTATGAAGTCCGTGACCCACAGCAGCGAGAATCCGAAGAAACTGCGGCAGAATATCTCGGCGACGACGAGCAGAAATATTACGACAATATTCCCGCCGCAAATATCGCCAGAATATTGCGGAACTTATCAAGTACATTTTTCATATCGCGTTTCCCCCTCAGAAAAACAGCCCCGGGATGAAGGTCAAGCTGCGGTATATAGGTTATTAGTACCAGAACTATCAGCATTGAGAACAAAAACGGCATCGCCCTGTGCGCAAGATTCCCGAACGGGACGCCGGACAGCTTGGATTCGACGAACAGCAGCGCGCCGACTGGCGGCGTTATAAGTCCTATCATCAGGTTGACAACGACTACCACGCCGAAATGTATCGGGTCTATGCCAAGACTGTTTGATATGGGCAGGAGCACCGGGACAAATATCGTCATTGCTGGGATCGCGTCCATTATCATTCCCATCAGCAGGAACCAGACATTAATAATGGCAAAAACACCCACGGTTTGAGGTTCCATGAGACAACCAGCGCCGCTGGGTCTTGCCGACCTCTTCTACGGCGATGAGCCATGAGAAGATACCTACTATCGAGAACAGCGCCATGATGCTGGAGGAAACAGCATTGCTCCCTTTGAAGCATTTGAGCGCATCCTTGAGCGTTATCGTCTTGTAGATAAACATACCGACAATAAGGACATAGCCCTGCGGCAAGTATTGCGACCTCAGTCACAGTCACGAAGCCCGTGAGCACGCCGACTATGATTATCACCGGTGTGAGCACGGAGAGGAATGACTCGTGCATCATACTCCAGAAGCCTTTCCATGTGGGCTCGGCTGATCCTCCTCGTGGAGATCCATCTTCCGCGTCTCAAAGAAGCATATGACGAACATGCCTATGCCCAACAGCAGTCCGGGGATAACGCCGCCGAAGAGCAGCTTACCGACAGAGAGGTTCGTGAGCATGGCTATGAACACCATTGGTATGCTCGGCGGGATGATTGGCCCGACAACGGCGGCGGAAGCGTTGAGCGCCGCGGAGAAATCTTCCGGATAGTTGTCTTCTTCATTGCCGGCATTACCGAGGAGACCATGCTGCAGTCAGCGGGGCCCGATCCGGAAACGCCGGCAGCGATTATATTAACAAATACGCAGGTGTACGCGAGGCAGCCCCTTATGCGTCCGATGAAGAACTTCGCGAAATTGACCAGACGCAGTGTCATACCGGAGATGTTCATCAGGTCTCCCGTGAGCATGAAAAAACGGTATCGCCAGCAGTGAAAAGCCGGATATCCTGCTTTATCATGTTCTGCGAGATCAGCGTGAGCGGAGCGTTTCCCGTCACCAGAAGGTACGCCACCGCCGCTATGCCCATCGACACGAATATATCTGTGCCGAGGAACATCAGCAGGAACATTGTGGTAAATATCAGCAGAACGTTCATATAAAACCTTCCTTCTTAAAGAGTCTCCCCATACCTGTATATCAACGAGTATGGGGGAGCGTAGCTGCTTGCTTTATGAGCTTATCCGGCGTAGGAGGCCTTGAAGTCGTTGATAGTCTTCATGGTGCCTTCCGGCCAGAGGTCTCGTCAAACTGATCGTAGAAGTCCTCACCGAGAGCATCCTGTACGGACTGTACGTCGATGTCGATATAGGTCATGGACTCGTTGAGCTTTAGCGATCACGTCGTCGATCTGGGAGGCAATAGTAGCTTCCTCTGTGCGGACAGCCTTTTTCCGCCGCCGCGAGAGAACCGCCTTCTGATTATCGCTGAGCTGGTTCCAGAGCGCGTCGCTTATAAAGATTGCGCTTACGTCGCGGATGTAGTCGGTCTTCATGAAGTACTTCTGTACCTCGTATAGGCTTGCGCTGTAGACGGTCATGAAGCCGTTCTCCTGCGCGCGTCAACGGTTCCCTGGCGTAGGGCCATATACAGGTCGGAGAAAGGTACAACAGTGGGCTGTGCGTCGAGCTTTTCCATCGTCTTCTGAACGATGGCGGATTCCGCGGTACGGATCTTGAGCCCCTTGAAAATCATCGGCGTTGTTTATCGCCTTGTTGGAAGTCAGCTCGCGGGGAGCAAGCTCGCCTGCCGCGATAAGGCAGCGGACGCCGGACTGAGCCGCCGCGTCCTCGAACCAGCCCTTGGCTTCGCAGTCTCAAGGAAGGCTTCGAGCTCTGCGTTGTCCTTCCAGAGGAAAGGCGCGGAAACTGCGGTGAACTTCTCTGCGCCTGCAACGAAGGGATAGCATGACAGGGCATATTATAGAACATGTCGATCGTTCCGTCGGTCATGCCGGAGAGCAAGTCGTTGACTCCGCCGAGAACGCTGTTGGTGTAGACCTTGGACATTGAGCGTGTCGGAATTGTTGTTCACCTCATCAGCAAAACCTGCATCGCCTGGCTTGCAGGATCCTCGTCCGCCTTGGATACCGGCAATCTTGATGGTGAAGCTCTGTTCTGCCGTATCGGCGGGTGCCGCATCGGCTGCGCTGTCTGCCGCGGGGGCCGCAGTGGAGCTTTCAGCGAAAGCTGCCGCAGCCTGCGAACAGAGCTGCGCAGAGAGCGAGGCAAAGCGATCATGGCTAATGTTTTCTTCATTTTCTTCCTCCTAAATGTTTTATTTGTATCACAGCTACGTCACCAGCTGTACCACGTTTTGAGAATACATCAGAAAACGTTTTCTGTAAAGCGCATTTTCTTTTGCTTTCTCAACAATATTTTACTTTCATTTTTGTGAAAATAGCCCAAGAAATTTGTTTTCTTACCTCAAATCAGTACATAATCATTGCCTTCTCTTCCTGTGTAGTGTATTTTTATAGAACACCTTTTCTTTTTCCTTGACGTTTTCTTTGCGTTGATTTACTATATATCTCACAGGAAAAGAAAGGACGGTGAACCTAATGAAGCAGCCATCCGTCGGCGCGAACCTCTCCGACGTCGCCGCGCGCGGGGTCTCGGTCGCGTCTGCTTCCAGAGTGCTCAGCGGCTCAAAGTACCCTGTCAGCGATAAGGTCAGGAAGAAGGTCCTCGCCGCCGCCAAGGAACTACGTGCCCAATATTTTCGGCCAGCTCCTGCGCAGCAATTCCAGCGAGCTATCGGCATCATCATTGCCGTCCCTGCAAACCCGTTTTACAATCAGGTCGTCTTTCGGTATCGAGTCCGCCGCCATGGTGAACGGGCATGAGATACGCCTGTTCTCCTCTCACAGAAGCGTAGAGCAGGAGCGCAGCAGCATCATGTTCCTGCTGCACAGCCGCGTCATGTCTCTGCTCATCGTCTCCGTGGATACGAGCCCGGACACGCTCAAGCATTATATCGACGCCGGCGGACAGGTCGCGCTGCTTGAGGCAGAGTTCGAACTTGACAATGCCATCAACGCCGTCTCCGACAGCTACCTCGGCGGACGCATGGCGGCAAGGCACCTTGTGGACTACGGCCATGAAAGATTGCCTTTCTCTCGACGCCGATAACGAAAAAGTTCAGGCAAAAGGTTCTGGCTGGGGTGCGTGATGAGCTCATTCAAAGTGGTATCGCTTTACCGACAGCGACGTTTACACCGCCGAAGTCGATTTTAATCATCGTGACAGGTCAGTATGAGTTTGAGGTCGGCAAGCAGCTTGCCAAACAGCGGGATTACAAGCAGCTTGGCTACACCGCCATCATCGCGATAAACGACCTTTCGGCCTACGGCGTCATTCAGGCGCTCAATCAGTCCGGAGTTTCCGTGCCGGGGGACATTTCCGTGATCGGGCTGGATAACATCATGTATTCCGAGATGATCTTCCCGCCGCTCACAACGGTGGAGATGCCATCGAGCAAATGGGCTATACTAGCTTGCCAGATGCTGATCTCCCGCCATGGAGAGCGACAGCCGTATCATTTCTTCCATGGAATTCAAATACCCCTGCGTGCTGAAGGTGCGCGGTCTACAAGGGATATCCGCGCCGCCCACGCAGATTGATTCCTACGCATATTTTGATGTAAAAGTGAAAACAGGTTCATTTTTTCTTATTTTTCACAAGCAAGCAGAGCTTGCACCGTGCGAAATTCGGTATGCAAGCTCTGTTTACATGACTGTTTCCAATAATAAA
>VOFG01002311.1_pt1 | contig 14811 bp, 27 predicted proteins | sample 5384171 | NCBI WGS metagenome assembly VOFG01 (sample SAMN12384726, study PRJNA508395) | human gut metagenome | isolation source: healthy gut F | host: Homo sapiens
AGGCGGACGGCACGGCCGAGGAGATGACCGCCGACGCGATCATCGTCGCGACCGGCTCCCGTCAACACCCAGCCGCCCATCCCCGGCCTGAAGGAGAAACCCCAACTGCATCGACTCCACCGGCGCGCTGTCGCTGGAGAAGCTGCCGAAGACGATGGGCGTCATCGGCGGCGGCGTGATCGGGCTCGAGCTCGCGTGCGCCTATGCGGCCTTCGGTACGAAGATCACCGTTGTCGAGGCGATGGATCACATGCTCCCCATGCTCGATGGCGACCTGACAAAGATCGGCGTGGCACATATGAAGAAGATGGGCATGGAGTTCCATCTCGAGTGCCCCGTGCAGAGCGTGGAGCCCTCCCCCATCGGCGCAGAAGGTCGTCTGCCGCGATAAGAGCGGCAAGACCGTCAGCTTCGAGGCCGAGAAGGTGCTCGTCGCCATCGGCCGCCGCGCGAACACGGAGAGCCTGCACCTCGACGCCGGGCAGATTAAAACGACCGCGGCCGCATCATCGTAAACGACAAGATGGAGACGAGCGTCCCCGGCGTCTACGCCATCGGCGACTGCGTCTTCGGCCGCGCGCAGCTGGCGCACACCGCCAGCGCCATGGGCGAGGTCGCGGCGGAGAACATCATGGGCATCCCCGCCGTCTACGACGAGAGGACGAACCCCACCTGCGTCTACATGGAGCCGGAGGCGGCCTCCGTTGGTCTGACCGAGGAGCAATGCCGCGCGCAGGGCATCGACTATAAGGTGGGCAAGTTCCCCATGAGCGCCAACGGCAAGGCGCTGATCCTCAACGGCGGCGAGGGTCTGGTGAAGATCATCGCCGGGAAGGAATACGGCGAGATTCTCGGTATGCACATCATTGGGCCGCGCGACCGATCTCATCGGCGAGGGCGCACTCGCCATCGGCGGGGAGATGACGCTCGACGAGCTCATCGCGACGATCCCTCCCACCCCACCGTCACCGAGACGATCCGCGAAGCCGCGCTGAATGCTGAAAACGCGCGATCCATGTCCCGAACAAGTAAGACGGACATTTAAAAAGCCACTCATCTTACACTCTCTCTTTCTTATGGGCTGCCGGGTATTCTTCTGTTCTCCTGTGTCCCGGCAGAAAAAAGAACCACCGTACGGTGGTTTTTTTTTGCTCAAAAGATGGATTTTACCGAAGTTCCGCGAGGTCATAGACGAGCTGTTCGGTTTTCTCCCAGCCGATGCAGGCGTCGGTGATGGAGAGCCCATATACGCCGCCCTCGGGCTTCTGGTTGCCGTCGAGGAGGTAGGACTCGATCATCAGCCCCTTGACCATGCGGTGAATATCGCCGCTGTGGCGGGTGCTGTGGAGCACCTCCTTGGCGATGCGGGCCTGCTGATCCCATTGCTTGCCGGAGTTGGAGTGGTTCGTGTCGATGATGACGGCGGGATTCTCCAGACCGCTCTTGCCGTAGAGCTCGCACAGCTGGCTCAGATCCTCGTAGTGGTAGTTCGGCAGGGCGCGCCCGTATTTGTTCACCGAGCCGCGCAGGATGGCGTGGGCGAGGGGTTGCCCTTGCTGCGCACCTCCCACTGGGAGAGGAGGAACGTGTGCCCGTGCTGGGCGGCCTTGATGGAGTTCATCATGACCGTCAGGTCGCCGCTCGTGGGGTTCTTCATGCCGACGGGGATGTCGAGCCCGCTGGAGATGAGACGGTGCTGCTGATCCTCGACGGAACGCGCGCCGATAGCGACGTAGGAGAGAATGTCCGACAGGTACAGGCAGTTTTCCGGAGGTAGAGCAGCTCGTCCGCGCCGGAAAAGCCCGTCTGCTCGAGTACCTTGATGTGCATTTTGCGCGTCGCGATCAGACCCTTGAGAATGTCCGTCGCCGTTCGGGTCGGGCTGGTGGAGCATGCCCTTGTAGCCGTCGCCGGTGGTGCGGGGCTTGTTGCAGACGCGGGGGACGAGGAGAATCTTGTCCTTCACCTTCTCCTGCAGGCCGCGCAGGCGCGTGACATAGTCGAGCACCGCGTCCTCTCGGTCGGCCGAGCACGGGCCGATGAGCAGCATCAGGCGGTCATCCTCTCCGGTGAGTACGTCGCGCACGGCGCGGTCGTTGGCCTGCTTCTGCCGGGCCAGCTCCGGGGAGAAGGGTACATGTCGCGGATGGTCTGGGGCGGGCAGCGTACGCTTGAATTCCATGTTCATGGGTGGTCATTCCTTTCTATCGCTGCCTCCCGGGCGGGAGGAAATTGTTGTGTTCAGGGGCGGATCTCCGCCCGGATGCCGAGGGCCTGCAGCACCTCGAAAAAGTCGGGGTAGCTCTTGGCCACGGCTTCGGCACCGCAGATGGTGCCGCCGACGGAGGTGGCCAGCACGCTCAGCGCCATGACGATCCGGTGATCGTTGTGGCCGTCGAGCACTTCGCGCGGGGCGGCGATGCCGCCGGGTGAACCGTGACGCGGTTTTCCTCCGCGTCCACGCGCACGCCGAGCTTCGCCAGCTCCTGCGCCATGGCGGCGACGCGGTCGCTCTCCTTGATACGCAGGCGGCGCGTGCCGGTGAAGACCGCGCCGTGCGCCCGCGCCGCGGCGGCGAAGAGCACCGGCCCGAGGTCGGGACATGCGGTGAGATCGAGCTGCGCGCCGGGGACTGCAGCCGGCGGAGCATATCGCGGCAGACGCGGTCGCCCTGCAGGCTCTCCGCGCGCAGGCCGGTGACGGTGACGCCCTCGCCGAGGGCGAGGAGAAACGCGGCGTTTGACCAGTCGCCCTCCACGGCGGCGACGCGGGCGGCGTAGTGCTGCTGCCCGGGGATGAAGAAGCAGTTTTCGTCCCACTCGTCGACCTGTACGCCGAACGAGCGCATCACATCGAGCGTGATGTCGATATAGGGGCGGCTCTCGACAGGGGGGAGGACGCAGAGCGTGCTGTCCGCCGCGAGCAGCGGCAGCGCGAGGAGCAGACCCGAGATAAACTGGCTGCTCACGTCGCCGCGCAGGGTGTATTCCCCCGCGGTGAGCGCGCCCTCAAGCGCGATGCAGCGCTCGCTCTTTTCGATCCGGATGCCTGCGCGGGGCAGGACGTCCTCATAGATGCCGATGCCGCGCTCCAAAAGCCGCGGCGCGCCGGTAAAGACGGCGCGCCCGCCGGGACGACGCCGGAGGGATGCAGAAGCGGAGGGTGCTTCCGCTCTCGCGGCAGGGGGTAGACGGCGCTTTTCGCGGCGCACCCGCCGGTGCCGGTGATGTGGGCGGTATCGCCCTCCAAACGGGCGGAGCCGCCCATGGCGCGGATACAGTCGAGCGTCGCGGCCATGTCCTGGCTGCGCGAGATGCCGCGGATGCGGCTCTCACCCGCGGCGAGGGCGGCGCAAAGGAGCATCCGGTGGCCGCAGCTCTTCGAGGGCGGCGCGCAGACCGCGCCGCGGGCCGCGCCGGGGGCGATGGTGACGGTCACTCGGCCTGCGCCCCCTTCAGAAGGATGTCCATCGCCTCGCAGTAGCCGTCAAAGCCTTTGCCCATGACGGTTGCGATGCAGGTGGCGCGGACAAAAGCTGCGCTGGCGGAAATCCTCGCGCGCGGAGACGTCGGAGATGTGCACCTCGACCGTCGGAATGCCGACGGCCTTGAGCGCGTCGAGCAGGGCGACGACGCTGGTGTGTGTATAGGCGGCGGGGTTGAAGATGATGCCGTCTGTACCGTCATAATACGCCTGCTGGATGGCGTCGACGAGCTCGCCCTCGTGGTTCGATTGGTAGAAAGAGATGTTCACGCCGCGCTTTTGCGCGTGGGCGCGGATGAGGGACTGCAGGTCTTCGTAGGTACCGCGGCCGTAGATCCCCGGCTCGCGGATGCCCAGCATATTGAGGTTCGGGCCGTTCAAAACGAGAATGTTCACTTCATCCACTCCTTTTCGATGCGCTGCGCCGTCTCCTCGACGGTGCCGTCGCCGTCAATATGCAGATCCGCCGCGGCGCAGTAGAGGTCATAGCGCTCTTCGTAGCGGCGGCGCAGGGCCTCGCGGTCGGACGCGAGGGGGGTCCGCCGTTGCGATGAGCTTTTCGGGCGACCGGTCGAGAAAGACGAGACGGCCGCTGCGGCGTAGGGCGGTCACGTTTTTCGGGGCGGAGGATGGCGCCGCCACCGGTCGCGATGACCTGTCCGCCGGTGGCGGCGAGGTCTGCGACGGCCTCCTGCTCGCGTTCGCGGAAGGCGGCCTCGCCGCGCTGGGCGAAGTAGTCCGCGATGGGCATACCGATCCGCTCCGTTACCAGCGCGTCGCTGTCGGCGAAGCGCTTGCCCAGCCGCTCCGCGAGGGCGCGGCGACGGTGCTCTTGCCGGAGGAGGGCATGCCGATGAGGACGATGTTCTCCATCTCGCGGCGGACGGTCTGATAGGCGAGGTCAATGTCGCGCTGCGACGTCTCACAGCCGCGGAAGAGGGCACTCGCGTAGGCGGCCTGCGCGGCGAGCATGTAGAGCCCGCCCTCGGCGGGGATCCCGCGCGAGCGCGCCTGCAGCACGAGGTTCGTGCGCAGGGGATTATAGACGGCGTCCACGACGCCGCTGAGATTCGGGAAGGCGTCGAGGGCAATGGGGCGCCTTCGACGGCGGGATACATCCCGCCGGGGGCGTGTTGATGAGCACGTCCGCGTCCGCGTGCAGGCGGGCGGCGTCCTCATAGGTGAGCGCGCCGTCGCGGCCACTGCGGGAGAGACGGTACACCTCCGCCGCGCCGAGACTGCGCGCGACGGCCACGGCCGTCTTCGACGTGCCGCCCGTGCCGAGGATCAGCACCTTTTTCCCCTCGAGCGAGCACGATGCGGTGGATGAGCGCCGCCATGCCCGCGAAGTCGGTGTTGTCTCCGCAGAGCGTTCCGCCCCGGCGGACAACGGTATTCACCGCGCCGATGGCACGGGCGGTCTCGGAGAGCTCATCGAGCAGGGGGGATGACCGCCTGCTTATAGGGGATGGTGACGTTGACGCCGGTGAAGTCCTGGCGGCGGAAGAACGTCTCCCAGTTCCTCCGGCTCCAGCTCCCAGAGTTTGTAGTCATAGTCCGCGAGGGCGCGGTGGATCTGGGGCGAATAGCTGTGTCCGAGCCTGCGGCCGATGAGTCCGCACGTCATGCCTGCACCCCCTTTGTGAAGTAGTCCGTGCCGAAGCGCTGGGCCAGCAGGTCACACAGCGCGAGCGCCGTCACGCTGTCGGGCACGGGGCAGATGCGGCGGATGATGGCCGGGTCGTGGCGGCCGCGGATGGTCAGCTCCGCATCCTCACCGCGCAGGAAGTCCACCGTCTGCTGGGGCTGCGCGATGGAGGGCGTGGGCTTGACGGCGCACTGGAACACGACGGGCATGCCGTTGCTGATGCCGCCGTTGATGCCGCCGTTGTGGTTCGTCGCGGTGACGACGCGCCCCGCCTGCATGCGCAGGGGGTCGTTGAACTGCGAGCCGCGCTGCCCGGCGGCGGAGAAGCCGCTGCCGAATTCGATGCCCTTCACGCCGCCGACGGAGAACACCGCATGGCTCAGCACGCTCTCGACGCTGTCGAACCACGGCTCGCCCACCCCGGCGGGCAGGCCGCAGACGGCGGTCTGCGTGATGCCGCCGACGCTGTCGTGCGCGTCCCGCGCGGCGAGAATCTCGCGGCTGATCGCCTCACCCGCCGCCGGATCGAGTGCGGGGAAGGCGGCCTCGCCCAGCGCGGCGATGTCCGCGGCGGCGTCGGCAAAGGGACGGTCCACGCTTCACCGCAGCGGAGAATGTGTGCCGACCGCGACGCCGGCGGCGCGCAGCACCGTCAGCAGAATCGCGCCCGCCGCGACGAGCGGTGCGGTGACGCGGCCGGAGAAGTGTCCGCCGCCGCGCCAGTCCTCAAAGCCGTGGTACTTACAGTAGGCGGCGTAGTCCGCGTGCGAGGGGCGCGCAAGACCGTAGGTATAGTCGCCGCTGCGGGTGTTTTCGTTGGGGATGACGATGGTGAGCGGCGTCCCGGTGGTGCGTCCCTGCCAGACGCCGCTGAGAATCTGATAGTTGTCTGGCTCGCGGCGGGTGTCCATCGCCGTCGCGGGGCGGCGGCGGGCCAGTTGGCGGCGCAGGAATTCCTCATCGACCGGCAGACCCGGCGCGAGCCCGTCGAGCACAGCACCGACGGCGGGGCCGTGGCTCTCGCCGAATAGGGTGAGTGTCACGGACTGACCAAATGTGTTTTTCATAGCAGAACCCCCTCCAGACGGTGCAGAATTTCCTCGGGCGTCATCGTAGTGAAGCGGAACGAACCGGGCTCATCCACCTCGACGGCGGTGACGGCCGCGCCCTGCCCCTTCTTGTCATGGCGCAGGTAGGGCAGCAGCGCCTCACGCGTCGTCTCTATCTCCGTCGGCAGGCCGCACTTGCGGAGGACGCGAATCAGCCGCGGACGCAGCGCGGGCGCGCACATGGGGGAGCATCCCAGCGCGACGCACTCACCGTGCAGCAGGCGGCCGCCGGCGCTGCTCTCGATGGCGTGGCCGACGGTGTGGCCGAAGTTCAGCACGCGGCGCAGCCCTGTGCTCGTGCGGATCCTGCTCAACGACGTTTTTTTTCTTGATCGTGAGCGAGCGGGCAATGATCTCCGGGAGGCCGGCGGTGAGGGTCGGCGCTGCGCTCGATCCGGTCGAGGAGGTCGGCATCCGACGTCAGCGCCATTTTCACGCTCTCGGCGAGTCCCGCGCTGATCTGCCGCGGCGGCAGCGTGCGCAGCGTGTCCGGGTCGATGAGCACGGCGCGCGGCTGATGAAACGCGCCGACGATGTTCTTCACGCCGTCCATGTCGATGGCGGTCTTGCCGCCGATGGAGGAGTCCACCTGTGAGAAAAGCGTGGTGGGGATGTTGTAAAAGTCCACGCCGCGCATACGTCGCGGCGGCGAAGCCCGCGAGGTCGCCCGCCATGCCGCCGCCGACGGCGGCGACACAGTCGCCGCGCGTCATGCCGAGCCGGAGCATCGCGCGCAGGAGCAGCTGATAGCTCTCGAACTCTTGCTGCTCTCACCGGCGGGGAGCGTGCAGATCTGGGCGAGTTCACACGCGCCCGCCACCGCGGCGGCATAGGCTGCGGGGACGCCGCTGTCCGTCACGACGAGCACACGGCGCGCGAGATGAAGCAGTTCCCCCACGCGGGCGAGCGCGCCGCGCTCTATGTAAATATTGTAGCTTTCCTCCTGCAGGGAGACGGAAATGACCATGGGGCTTCTCCTTTTTCAGATGTTGTTGGCGTAGTAGGAGCCGACGAGGCGGAGCTTGGCGCAGGTGGCGGACAGCTCCTGCAGCATCTCGCGGCCGTTTGTGGTGTTGATGCTGCCCTCAGCCTCAACATAGAAGAAGTATTTCCACGACAGATCCTTCATCGGGCGGCTGCGCAGCGTGCGCATATTGTAGCCGTGCGCGCCGATGATGTTGAGGTGTCTGGGCAGGGAGCCTGCGTCGTTCTGCACGGTGAAGACGAGTACGAAGTTTTCATCCTCGCGCTTGCGCACGGTCTCTGTCTGATTGCGGGTGCGGGAGAGAGCGGCGAAGCGGGTGGTGTTGTTCCTGGCGGTGCTGATGTCGCGGTCGAGCACGCGCAGGCCGAACACCTCTGCCGCCTCGTCCGAGGCGATGGCGCCGAGCGTGAGGTCGTTCGCCTCGCGGACGCGCTGGGCGGCCATGGCGGTGTTGGCGTAGGACTCAATCTGATAGCCGTGGCGCTGGATATACTCGTCGCACTGGCGCAGCGCCTGCGGATGGCTGACGACGGTGCGGACGGTATCCGGCGTGGCACCGTCCATGCCGAGCAGGCTATGGGAGATGTCGAGATCGAGCACCTGGTTGATGAAGAGTTCTCCGGAGAAGAGCAGATCCATCACCGTGCCGACCTAGCCGGCGTAGCTGTTTACGAGCGGGAGGACGACGCTGTCGACCTCGCCGCGCTCCACGGCGTGGTACGCCGCGGAGAAGTCGGGGTAGGGAGACGAGATGCGCCTGCGGGAACATGCGGCGCGCGGCGATGTAGGCGTACGCGCCCTCCACGCCGCAGTAGGCGACCTGCATCCCCTCCATCAGGCGGGTCTGGTAGGCACAGGAGAGGTCGATGACCTTGCGCAGGAACTGCGCATAGTAGGGGCCGACGGCCTCGTCGCCGATGCAGGCGGCGCTGCGCGCGATCAGCTCACGCTCGCGCTCGGCGTCGCGCACGGAAAGCCCGCGCTCCGCTTAAAGGCGGCAACCTGCTCACTCATATGCATACGCTCTTCAAACAGAGCTGGCCATTTCTCGTCAATGTCGTTGATCTTCGTTCTGATCTGATCCAGCTGGCTCATAGTTATGCTACCTTTCATACATAAAAAATCGGCTTTCCCCAAGGGAAAGCCGTTTGAGATAACTATTTGCAGCGCAATGCCGCGGCATTCAAACACAGGCTTCCTGGGGCGTTACTTGACCGTTAAAATGCTAAAAAAGCAAAAAAAAGTGCAGCGCGCAAAAAACGCACTGCACAGAAAGCCCGGGAAAGCGCGGGCGGAGGGGCGGAGGGCGCGCTTGACCACGAAACATGCTCCTGTCTACCGCGCAGCGCCATAGCAACCACCTCCTATAAAAGTATATAAATTGTATGCCATATTTTTGCCTGCGTCAAGTGGGCCTTTGCTTTTCTCACATCTGCACAAAAATCGGGCGGATGCAGGGGGGCGTTGTGCCATGGTGTCGAAGGCGGGGAGGGTCTGCGCCCTTGCCGGGGCCGCGGCCGTGTGGTACAATCAGGAAACAGACCGCAACGCAGGAGGCTTTAGCTATGAACCAGAGAACTCAGTGAAATTCGCCGGCGATTCAAGTCGGATAAGTGCGCCATCAGCCGCATCTACGGCTGCTACGTCAGCAGCAGCAGGAGATCATCGCCGATATTGACGAGTCCCTGGGGCTTATGTCCCAGGAGGAGCAGGAGATGTACCTAGGCCTGATGAAAAGGCCCTGTCCGGAACATTGGGCCGGAATCTGCTGGACATCGAATTCTCCACCGCCCAGGTGGCCGGCAGTGACGAGCACCGCCTGCTGCAGACCGTCCGCCAGAGCGGGCCTGCAGGATGAGTCCTCCCGCCGGGGCTGTGCCGCCGCATCATCGACGCCATGGCCATGGAGGAGACCAACTACCTCATCCTCCTGGCCGCCGACAGCTACGATGTCCCCTACCGGGGCGGGACGACGCGAACCTTTCTGACGCCTCGGACACGGTATACAAATACTTCGTGTGCAGCGTCTGTCCGGTGAAGGCCCCCACGCTGGAGCTGAAATACAGCAGCGAGGACAGCGGCTTCCACAGCGCCTCTACCGGCCATATCGCCGCCGCTCCGGAGCTGGGCTTTCTGTTCCCAGCTTTCGATGACCGCGCCGCCAACATCTATAACGCGCTCTTTTACAGCAAAAATGCCGCGGAGATCCATCAGGAGGTCATTGACGCGGTGTTCCGCATCGAGCCGCCCATGTCTGCCGAGGAGCAGAAGGATGTGTTCTCCGCCGCCCTGGGGGAGACGCTGCAGAAAGATTGCAGCTATGATGTGGTGCAGTCCGTCCACGAGCAGCTGCGCCAGCGCATCGCGGAGCACAAGGAGAGCAGGGATCCCCAGATGCTGACCCTGTCCGCCCGGGAGATGGGGACATTCTGCAGGGCAGCGGCGTGCCGGAGGAGAAGGCGGAGGCCTTCAGCGACGAGTGCCGCAAACAGTACGGCGAGGACGCGGTGCTGAACCCGAAGAACATCATTGAAAGCGGCAAATTCCAGATCTCTACCCCGGAGGTGAAGATCGCCGTCTCCCGGACTACAGCCACAGCATCGAAGCCCGGGTCATCGATGGGCGAAGGTACATCCTGATCCCCCGCCGATGACGGCGTGGAGATCAACGGCATCGGCGTAAACATACCCAACCCCCAGCCGGGCGGGAGTGAGGGACAGATAATGGACCGGAGTCGGCAGAAACCGCGGTTTTGATGGAATTTCCCATAAAATGGGGCCTGGGGCGGTGCGCAGTGGGCTTAACAAAAGCATTTATATAAAAAATTCCGTGATACCCGTTTATAAAACACCTCCGTGAACGGGAAGTCTTTTCAATAAGTTCACATACAAACTTATTGTATAGTTGGAAAAAGAGGCGCACCCCATGAAGAATGAAACTATCAGCGATCTGACAACAGAAAAACAGAACTAAAACGTGAAATTGGTGCCTTTGGCGGCGTGAGTATTATCGGCGGCATTATGATCGGCTCCGGTATATTCTACCTGGGCGCCCGCACGGGCCTTCATGTCCGGGGCTATGTGGACGATGCGGATAACCACAGGCTGGAGTGGATCAGCACCGAGGACATGGAGCGCTACTGCCAGCTGGCCAAGGAGCACAACCTCCAGGTCATCACCCGCTGCATCGGCGATGAGGCCGTGCGTCGCACCGTGGGCTGCTATGAGCGGGCCTTCGTGGATGGAAAGAATAAGCTCCGCCACGCCGTCGTTCATTGCCAGATCACGGGCAGCGGGGCTTCTCGACCGCATTGCCAGGGAAGATGTGCTGGTCTTTCTGGCCCAGCCCATCTTCCTGGATTATGACATGAACATCGTGGAAAAGTTGTGCGGCAAGGGCTGACCTCCACCCCTACGCCTTCGGCGCCCCTTTTGCGCAAGGGCGTGCACCTGTCCCCTACGGCACCGACTGCCCCGTGGAGGTTTGCAATCCCTTCCCCAACCTCTACATGGCCGTTACCCGCAAGGATAGGGCACGGCCGGCCCGCTGACGGATTCTATCCCGGCGAGTGCGTGGACGTGGAGACGGCTGTGGATGCCTACACCCTGGAGCGCGCCTATGCGGAGTTCCAGGAGGACGTCAAGGGCCGCATAAAGCCCGGCTATTATGCGGACATGGTGCTGCTGGACCGGGACATCACCCAGACGGATCTCCGGCGGCTGCGGGGAGATAGACCCGTATAACGGATATCGTCAGGATCCGGCTGGAGATCCTGATCCGGCGGAGCGCCTGGCGGGACGCGGCCCAGAAAGTATTACCAGATGTTCTACAGCCGCCTTGTCCGGGATGTGGGTACGGAGCCCTCGGCGGAGCTGGCCTGTTTCCAGCCGGCGCTGTGGGAGGAGGTTCCGGCGTCGGTGCCTATGGTGCGCGTGGCGGAGGCGTTTATGGACCTGATATGAGCCCTGTGTACCGGGGAGCAGGCCCGGACGCTGGAGATCCTGTCTCTGAACGGCGCGCCGCTGGACGGCCTGAGCCGGGAGATTGTCACGGTTTTGCAAAAAATGCGGCAACAAGCTGGTGCTGCTGTAACGGCGGCGGGCGAAAAACTTTTCGGAATACGCTGAAGAGCGCTTTGGAGCCTAAGCTCCAAAGCGCTCTTGTGTGTTCCTGCGAGATTACATATTCTTCTCGTAGGACTCGATCATCTTCTTGAACGTGTGACCCGTACGACCTTCCGGAATCTGCCCTTCTTTTTCAGCTTTGCAGATACTTTTCACAGCTTTCGCCGGTGAAAATCTTGATGTCCAGCCGCATGGTGCCGCCCCCCTCCGGCGTGGCGAAGATCTTGTCAATGAAGGTATCGATAAACTCCTTGGTGATCTCTCACTCTGGCAGTCATGCTCGGCGTCCTGCAGGACTTTACGATGCGCTCCATATTGCTGCGGAACTCCTCGCTGGACTTCTTACCCGCCGTTCGGCGAAACTCCTGCTCGGCGGCTTTGATATCGGTGTTGCACTGTGCCGTCATGGACTTGAAATCATCTGGGGTGATGCTGTCCAGAGCCACCAATTCCAGAAGCTTTGCTTTTCTTTTTTTAGAGTCAGCTCGATGGAGGCCTGCGCCGCTTCGATTTTTCTTTTTCGATATTGCCGTCGCTGGTCATCACACGATACATCCGCTCGTATTCTTCAGCAGCATGGCGGCAGAGGCAGCAGCGGAATCAGCTCTCTTTCGTAGATGGGAATGGAATTGCAGCTGTCCTTGCCGTTGTTGATCTTGCCAGAGCAGACCCGTTTGGAGTTTTTATTGCCCTGCCTGTCCACGGAGTCACGGTGGTAGTAGGGCGTGCCGCAATGGGTGCAGAACAGCTTGCCAGTCAGAAGGTTGGCGTGGTTGCAGATGCCCTGGCGGTTCTTCACGTCCTCGCTCCTTCGGCGCAGTACGGCATTGGCCTGTTCCCACAGCTCCTCGGACACGATCGCCGGTACGATCTCGCCGGTTTCATCCTTGAACATGACCCATTCCTCCGGCGGGAGGAATTTTTGCTTTTTGGTGAACATATCCACCACTTTGACCTTGTTTCCCACGTAGTAGCCTTTGTACTTGGGGTTGGAGATCATGCCCGACATGGTGGAGTGGGCAATTTTTCTTGCCGTTGTGGTTACGGTATCCCTTTTCCCAGAACAGGGTTTCCAGCTGCTTCATGGAGTATTCGTCGGTGGCATACAGCTCAAACAGTGCCCGCACCATCACGGCCTGCTCCTCGTCGATGACCAGGCGGCCATCGTCCTTGACGTAACCGAAGATGCGGCTGTTACCTAGCACCACGTTCTGTTTGATCGCCTGCTGATGCCCAAATTTCACACGGGAGGACAGCTTTTCGCAGCTCGTCCTGCGCGATGGAGGACATGATGGACAGGCGAAGTTCAGAGTCCTCGTCAAAGGTGTTGATGTTGTCGTTCTGGAAAAGACGCCGACTCCCGCATTCAGCAGCTGTCTGGTATACTGGATGGAGTCCAGCGTATTACGGGCAAAACGGGAGATTTCCTTTGTGATGACAAGATCAAACTTACCGGCCTCGGCATCGTCCACCATGCGGTTGAAGTTCTCACGGCGCTTGGTGGAGATACCGGACAGCCCTTCGTCGATATATCCCGGCACAAATGTCCACGCTGCGTTCTTCCGGATAAAGTCCTCATAGTAGCGAATCTGATTGCCAAGAGAGTTCAGCTGCTCGTCTGATTCCGAAGAAACGCGGGCGTAATAGGTCACCCGAAGCGGAATATCGTAAATGCTTTTCATCCGCAGCTGTTGCCTGACAGAGTGTATATCCATAATCGCTCCTTTCAAAAGTTCGTAAAATCATTATCTAAAATAATATATCAGAAGAAAGCGAATATTTCAAGCTGATCTGAAAGGTTGTCAAAAAAAGTCAGGGCGGCAACCGCATCCTACGATTGCCGCCCGGTATATCTTATCGCGTTTTTGCCGCAGTACGGCTTTTTGATCATCACACGCATTTTGTTGCGCTGCTCTTCCGTAATCATCCCTTTTGCAAAAAGCGTATCATTGTAATAAGTCAGCCAGAGCTGTTCAATGACAGCTTGCTTCTTCTGTTCGGTCATTCCTGCTTTCATTTCCTTTGTTTCTGCCATAGAATTCCTCCGTTTCAAAGCTATTATTGCCTCAGATTTCTGATTCATTCGACCATGGTGCACGTATTTCTGTGCGGTGTAAGCACGGATGACCTCATCGGGGATGGCGTCCACCGTGCGGCGAAGCTCGTCCAGCTCATTGAGCTTCTGGCTGATTTCAAGCTTCTTCCGCACACTCTCCTTGGATGCGGAAGAAAGCTTCTTTTCCAGCTCTGCATTCTCCGCGGTCAGCTCCTTATAGGTCTTATCGTACTTTTCAACTTCGTCCGCATGACCTCCACACCGGGGATATACTTGTCCCAGCGCCTCCAGTTCTTCGGCTTTGACCTTTTTGTTGAATGGATTGCTGTCGTTCAGAATCGCCATGATCTGATCCTTCATTCGGTTCAGATGCACGGCTTCCTTGAACAGCCTTGGAGGATGTGGGTGCGACCGGTCTCGCTGGCACTTTCGCCACGCTCCAGATCGGGATATTTCTTAACCATGTGCTTCCAGAATTCATCCTGCCACCAGGTCAGCTTTTTTCTTGTTGCCGACGATCTCTTTGGCACTGAGCCGCTTGTCCTCCGTCAGCGGGACAAAACAAAAGGTGCATATGGGGCGTCTTCTCGTCCATATGCACCACGGCAGATATGATCGTATCGGGATTCTGGTTTTGCTTGATAAATTCCAGGGCTTCGGTGAAATAGGCTCTGACCTCGCTGCGTTTCTTACCATTGAAAAACTCCGGGCTGGCTGTCAACATCGGCAAGTTCTACGACTTCTTTGTATCGGATGCTTTCCGCTGCAGCTTGGCGGAAAGATTGGAAACGCTGTCGCTCAATCGTATTCATCGGACAGCCTGTCCACCAGTTCCTGCATGGTAAAACCGGCGCGGACGATCTGTGCCTTTATCTCATTTCTGATGTTCATATCGTTCCTCCTGATTTTGGAAATGAAAACAGCAAAGCCGATGCGCTCTCAGGCAAACCGACTTTGCTGTGTGGTGAAATATGCTTTTGTGTCTGTATCTGCTCAGATTTGGCGGCGTGATGTCCTGTCCGCAGGTAGGCATATCGGACTTTACGGAACCGTGTGACACTTCTCAAAACCGTGCAGATGCACACTCTTTAGGAATGCCGGTGCTCGTTTTCGAGAAGCGCGGTTCCGCGAAATCTTTTCGTCCTGCAGAATAATTCTTTCCTGTTTTTCATCTATCTTGAAAATACCCCCGCTTTTCAGCTCCTGCAGATCCAAAAACCACATCTTCTGTGGGTCGCTTTGCAAAGGCAGCCGAGGGTATACATGTCGTAAGTGTCATCGATCCAGAAGCAGCGTCATCAGCAGTTTCTGGCTTCCGGTCAGATTGCTGTCATAGATATGAAAACAGCGGCAGTTCCTTGTAATATGGTTTCTTCATTGGATTCCCCTTTTGTAATTGAAATTAA
>VOFG01002003.1_pt1 | contig 14804 bp, 22 predicted proteins | sample 5384171 | NCBI WGS metagenome assembly VOFG01 (sample SAMN12384726, study PRJNA508395) | human gut metagenome | isolation source: healthy gut F | host: Homo sapiens
GTGCAAAGACCCAGCCCAACGAGTGGGCATTTTTGAAAAGCAGAACCCGGTAAACCCGGTGCGGAAGTTCTGCACGGCCTTTAACAATGCCTGCGATACGGACGGACTGCTTTCGGTGCTGCGGTATGGGTTCAAGCACCGGGGACGGCGGTTCCGGGTGTGCTATTTTCAGCCAGAATCTGCGCTGAACCAGAAGGATGCCCAGCGCTACGCCCAAACGAGATCACCTGCAACCGGCAGTGGTTCTACTCCGACACCACCCACAACTCGGTGGACATGGTGCTGGCGGTAAACGGCATCCCAGTGTTCGCCTTTGAGTTGAAGAACCAGTTCACCGGGCAGACCGTGGAGAACGCCAAGCAGCAGTGGATGCACGACCGGGACCCCCGGGAGGTGTGTTTCCAGTTCAACAAGCGCATTCTGGGCTATTTTTGCGTAGACCTGACCGAGGTGTGGATGGCCACCCGGCTGGCGGGGCAAGGACACCCGCTTTCTGCCCTTCAATCAGGGCTCCAACGGTGCCGGACGGGACGGCGGCGCAGGCAACCCGCCCAACCCCAACGGCTACCTTACCGCCTACCTCTGGGAAGAAGTGTTCCAGAAGGACAGCATGATGGACATTCTGCAAAAGTTCATGAGCCTGCAGGACGGCAAGACCCTGATCTTTCCCCGGTACCATCAGCTGGACGTGGTGCGCAAGCTGGTGGCAGATGTGCGGCAGAAAGGTGCCGGGCAGCACTATCTCATCCAGCACAGCGCCGGGTCGGGCAAGTCCAACTCCATTGCTTGGACGGCATACCGGCTGGCTTCCCTGTTCAACACCGAGAACAAGCCGGTGTTTGCCAGCGTCATCGTGGTGACTGACCGCACCGTGCTGGACGCACAGCTGCAGGAGACCATCTCCGGCTTCGACCATACGCTGGGCGCGGTGGAGGCCATCGGCGAGGACAAAAACTCCGGTGACCTGCGGGATGCCATCAACAACGGCGCACGCATTATCATCACCACCCTGCAGAAGTTCCCGGTCATCTACACCGAGGTGAACAAGACCGCCGGGAAGAACTATGCCGTTATCATCGACGAAGCGCACTCCTCCCAGACCGGCACCTCTGCTTTGAAGCTGAAAGCCGCCCTTGCCGACACCGAGGATGCGCTGCGGGAATATGCCGAGCTGGAAGGCAAAGCGGAGGACGAGATCGACCCGGAGGATGCACTGGTGAAGGAACTGACCTCCACGGACGGCACAAGAACCTGTCCTTCTTTGCCTTTACCGCCACCCCAAAAGCCGCCACGCTGGAACTGTTCGGCACCGAGTACCCGGACGGCAGCCACCACCCCTTCCACATTTACAGTATGCGGCAGGCCATTGAGGAAGGGTTCATTCTGGATGTGCTGCAAAACTACATGACCTATTCCACCTGCTTCAAGATCGCCAAGACCATCCCGGACAACCCCGACCTGCCTGCCAGCCGGGCGGCAAAGCTCATCCGCAAGTATGAAGAGCTGCACCCCTACAACATCAGCCAGAAGGCAAAGATCATTGTAGAGACCCTTCCGGGAGACCACCAGCCATAAAATTGGCGGGCGGGGCAAGATGATGGTGGTCACTTCCTCCCGGCTGGCAGCGGTGCGGTACTTCCACGAGGTCAAGCGGGTACATTGCCGAGCAGGGCTACGACGATGTGCAGATCTTAGCGGCATTCTCCGGTGCCGTACCGGACGGCGGCGTGGAGTACACGGAGCAGTCTCTGAACGTCCGCGCCGACGGCAGCCACATTGCGGAAAGCCAAACTAAGACGGAGTTCCATAACAACTTCAATGTGCTGATCGTGGCTGAAAAATACCAGACCGGTTTTGACGAGCCGCTGCTCCACACCATGATCGTGGACAAAAAGCTGAAGGGCGTCAAGGCGGTGCAGACCCTCTCCCGCCTGAACCGTACCTGTCCTGGCAAAACTGACACCTTTGTGCTGGATTTTTGTAAACAAAGCAGAGGACATCCGGGAGGCATTTCAGCCCCTTTATCAGGAGACGTTTCTGGAGCAGGAGGTCAACACCGACCTCATTTACAAGACCCAGAAGGAGCTGCGGAGCTTTGCCGTCTATTCCGATGCAGACGTGGGAAGCCTTTGCCAAGGAGTATTTCCGCAGCACCAAGCAGGATAAAAACGCCGTGGGCCGCATGAGCAGCGTTTTGAAGCCCGTGGCGGACCGCTACAACCAGAAAACGCAGGCCGAGCGGTACCAGTTCCGCCGTCTGCTGCGCAGCCTTGTCAAGTGGTACGGTTATGTTTCGCAGGTGGCACGGATGTTCGATGAAGAGCTGCACAAGGAGAACGTATTCTGCGCTTATCTGCTCAAATTGCTGCCGCCGGACGAGGTCTCTCCGCTGGACTTGGAGGGCAAATTGCAGTTGGAGTATTACAAGCTGCAAAAGACCTTTGCCGGTGCTATCGAGCTGGAACACGCCAAGGGCGTCTACGAGCCGGTCACCCAGAAAGGTGCTCTCGGCCACGACCCCAAAGGAGCCGCTGGACGAGATCATTTTGAAGATCAACGAGAAGTTCAAGGGTGAGTTCACCAATGCCGACCGGGTGCTGCTTACTGCCCTGCACGACCGTCTGCTGGCTGACCCGAAGCTGGCAAAGCTGGCGCGCAGCTCCGACCCGCAGATCTTTACCGAGAGCATCTTCCCCAAGGCTTTTGATACTGCCGCACAGGACAGCTATCTTGAAGCGCAGGACACCTTCGCTTCCCTGTTTGAAAGATACCAGCAAGTACAAGGCTATCATGTCGGCATTGGCAGAGTGGCTGTATGGAGAATTCCGGAAGAAGTAAAACAGTTTTCCCTTTCTATTTACTTAAAACAGCCTGCATCCACCGGATGCAGTTCACGGGGTTTGGGTGCTCCCAACAAGTGTTTTGCAACGCAAAACGAGCAGATGTATATACGTCTGCATTGCTTGCAGATGCTATGAAACCTCTCAAGGTGCTTTCCAAATTTGAAAATCATTTTGCAATCAGGACCGTCCGTTTTCAAGTTCAACTTGAAGCGGGCGGTTATTTTTCTGCACAAAAATTTTCGCATTTGCAACCGCCGCAAGCAGAACAAGCCGGTACCACCTCGCAATTTTTGAATCCGATTTTTCAAATCCAAATTCAAAAAACATTTGTTGGGCTTCGTCCAAACCCGATATTCAGTACAAGAATGCGCTAGTTCCGAACCTTAACGGACGCTGAATAAGTGAATTTTCTCAAAAAAAACGCTTTAGAAAATCGGCGTTGATTCATTCAATATCGCATCAAACCGGAACTATTGCTTCCGGTTTTAAAGGTAAAAAGCGGAAGTATCACTTCCTAAAAATTTGAGTGTTATTGTGGTAAGCTCTATTCAGAGACGTTCACCGAATCGGACCTGCTGTGTCCGGTTTACTCCCTCAAAACCGGACCTGTCAGGTCCTAAAAATTCTTTTTTGAAAGTGTGATAAGCTGCAAGACACCAATTGAACCTTGAAAACCGAATGACCGTACCGCAGCCGGAAGCCCCTCATTGTTACCACTAATCTGACGTCGGACGAGATACGATACCCACAGGATACCGCCCATGCCCGCATCTACGACCGTCTGCTGGAAATGTGCGTTCCGATTTCCTGCATTGGGGTCAGCTTTCGCAAGGAAACAGCGCAGGAGAAGCTGGAACGGCTGAAAGAATTGATTGGATAAGTTTGAAGGGAAGTTTGATAAAATCGCTGGTACACGCTGTCCATCGACCAGATGGCTGAGTTGTTCCAACGTGACAAATCCACAATTTCCCGTCACATCAAAAAACATTTTTGCAGAGGGTGAGCTTGAACGAGATTCAGTTGTTGCAAATTTTGCAACAACTGCCGCTGACGGAAAGACCTATCAGGTCGAATTCTACAATCTTGACGTCATTATTTCTGTTGGTTATCGTGTCAAATCCAAACGAGGCACACAGTTCCGTATTTGGGCAACGGGGATTTTGAGGGAGTATATGCGAAAAGGCTTTGCGCTGGACGATGAGCGCCTGAAAAATCTGGGCGGCGGTGGCTACTTCAAGGAGCTGCTTGAAAGAATCAGAGACATCCGCGCTTCCGAAAAGGTATTTTACCGTCAGGTGCTTGAAATTTACGCCACGAGCATTGATTATGATCCGAAAGCCGACATTTCTGTCCAGTTCTTCAAAAAGTTCAGAATAAAATTCATTATGCCATCCACGGACAGACTGCCGCCGAGGTCATTTACAATCGTGCAGATGCCGAAAAAGGAATTTATGGGTCTGACCACTTTTGCAGGAAACCAGCCCACTTTACGAGAAGCTACTATTGCCAAGAACTATCTGGATGAGAAAGAGCTTCGTGCTATGGGACAGCTTGTATCCGGTTATCTGGATTTTGCGGAACGTCAGGCAGAGCGTGAACAGCCCATGACCATGCAGGATTGGGCAAACCACCTTGACCGCATTCTGACAATGAGCGGTGAGCAGCTGCTTGTCGGAAACGGCACTGTGACGCACAAGCAGGCCGTGGGCAAAGCCACTACTGAATACCGGAAGTATAAGTCAAGAACGCTCAGCGATGTGGAACAGGACTATCTGGATTCCATTCAGTTCTTAGAGAAGAAAATCGACAAGAAATAACTGTAGCGTAAGGATTTTTATGTCACAGGAAAAAACAAAAGTTTACATTTACACTCGCGTGTCTACCACGATGCAAATCGACGGCTATTCGCTGGATGCCCAGAAAGCCCGGATGAAAGCATACGCTGACTTCAACGATTACCAGATTGTTGACGAGTATGAGGATGCCGGTGAATCGGGCAAATCCATCGAAGGCCGTGCCTCTTTTGCCGAATGATGGAGGACATCAAATCAGGAAAAGATGGTGTTTCCTACGTTTTGGTGTTCAAACTGTCTCGGTTCGGCCGCAATGCCGCCGATGTGTTGTCTACCTTGCAGGTCATGCAGGATTTCGGGGGCAACCTCATCAGTGTGGACAGCATGGCCTACAGCATCCTGATGATTCCCGCAAGCCCCTTTGTGGGTGCCGTGGGCGATCTCTTCGGGCAGGCGGGTGCTGGGCTTGCCCTGCTGGGCGTCCTGACCGCCGCCAGCGGGCGGCTGTACTGGCCAAGCGCCGGAGCTGAGTTTTACCACAAAACGCAAAAAGACCGCTGCGGCCTCCGGAGAGATCGCAGCGGTCCTTTCTTTTATGCTCAGTAGCACTTTTTGCAAGCCGTGAATCCGCGGGATTTTGCAGTGGACAGGCTCACTTTCTCAGGGCCTTTCATTCCGCTGCAGTTGGGGTTGCTGTGGTACTTCTTGCCGCCATGGGTGGGGATCCACACCATCTGGCTGGTCGTCTGGCCGGAAGATGCACTGCCCGTGCTCTTTTTGCTGCCGGAAGTGGTCGTGGTCTTTTGCTGCTGGCGGCAGCGGCGGCCTTCTGGGCATCCAGCTTTTTCTGCCCGGCCGTGTACAAAGCTGTCGTGTCGCTGGTGGTGCCGTTCAGCACCGAGCCATTCTGGATGTCCAGAATGGGCATGCCGTTCACGTCCAGTGTGCCGGCATACACGCCGTACAGGGTCATCTGCTGTGCCGGGGCCGCCGCCTTGAAGGCATCAAATTTCGACTTCTGCACGGCCACATACCACACGCCGTCGGCGGTGTCAAAGCCAAAAATAAATGCAGTATCGTTGCTGGTAGCCGCACTGTAATTGGGCGTACCGGTAATAGTGATAGGCTGTCCCAGCGGCTGAGACGTTGCCTGCGCATAGGGTACCGTCTGGCAGGAACTGCTGTCCACCGCCGCAAAGGCCGCCGGGCAGCACAACAGGCTCAGGCACAGGGCCAGTGCCGCTGCAAGAATCCGGAATTGTTTTTTCATCGCACACATCCTCCTCTGTTTGCCGGTCACCCGGCTATTTTACGGTTTGATCGTACCTCCTGTTTCTCTGTGCAGCAATTCCCAGAATGTGTTGTTTTTCGGCACATTCCGACGCATTCAGGAAGCAAGGTCAGTTCTCACCATATATTATACCGATTTATGTTCATTTACGAACCGTAATATGGCATTCATTTCAAGCAAAATTCACCTCATAATAGTATTGGGGTGATAATAATGGATGAACTCAGAATTAAAAAGCTCTCCGAACCTGTTACATTTACGATTCGCGTAGACAAGTCAATCGTCGATTTCTACGATGATCTTGCCGGAAAAACAAATCGCTCCCGCAATGAGCTGATCGGGCTTGCTTTGGACTACGCCAAGGATAAGATCATCGTGGAAGAATAAGCGTTCTTTCTGTAAACAAAAATGCGAACGAAAGCATTTCTGCTCTCGTTCGCATTTTTTATTGCTTCACACAGCGTGTCGTGTTGCGGGCGCTCCGGATCAGATGCCGGCGGCAGCGTTCTGACCGGCAAAGCGGCCGAAGGTGGCACTGCGGCCTGCGGCGGCACCTGCCATCAGGCTGGGATAGCTGCCGGAGAAGTAGTTGCCACTCATGTCGCCGATGACATACAGGCCGGGGATGGCCTTGAAGTCCTGATCAATGGGCGCATATTGTCGTCGATCTGGATGCCGTCGATGGTGCAGATCAGATAGCCGCCGGCCTGACGGACGCCGTAGAAGGGAGCTTCGCTCAGGGTGGACAGACGATAGTCCTCCCTTACCGTAATCCTCGTCCTCGCTCTTGGCAGCCAGCTCATTGTAGCGATCCACCGTTGCGGTGAAGGTGTCCTTGGCAGGCTCCAGCTTGTCGGCCAGCTCCTCCACGGTGTCGGCCTGCACGATGTAACCCTGGTCCTGCAGATCGGCGTTCATGCCCTCGATGTACTCAATGGGGAACACCGGAGCGGTGCCGTTCACATGCGGGTACAGACGGCTGCAGCCGTGGGTGGCAAAGTGCTCCACATCCTCGGGGGTACTTGCTGTCCCACACAGTGCAGTAGGTGTGGTAGGGCTGGCTGGCTGCAGCGTGCAGCACCAGATCGTAAGGCATGTACTCGTTCATGAAGCGCTCACCGTTCAGGTTCACCTTCAGGAACGGCTGGCTGCCCATCCAGAACAGCGCGCCATCGCTGGCCTTTGCCGTACTCGCCGGTCTGGTCCGGCTTGATGGCACCGCGGTCAAAGATCATGGAGGTGTGGGTCTGGTCCATGATGGCACCGGCCCACAGGCAGTTTTGATACCGTCGCCCTTGGCACCGGGCTTGGAATAGTTGATGCAGGTCTGCTCCACGCTCTGGGGCTGCAGGGCGTTCATCATGGTTTCATTGCCGCTGTAGCCGCCGCAGGCCAGAATGACGCCCTTGGATGCGTTGTAGCGCACATACTGTCGTTGGCATTCTTGGCGATCAGGCCGGTGACGCGGTTGCCGTCCTTTCCAGCTTGACCATGGTGATCTCGTACTGCACTTCCAGACCGTCGGCCTCGGCGTGCTTGAGCACGGCGTCCATGGTCAGCTGCTCGCTGTACTCGTCGCCGTACTGGGTGCTGTGGCCCACGTCCAGCACCTCGTAGTTGTCGTTGTCATGCTTTTCGTCGATCTCGTGGCGGAAGTCGATGCCGCTCTCGGCCAGTACGTCGGTGAACCAGTCGATGGTCTCACCGCTGCGGTCTGCCCACACCTGTGCCAGGCTGCGGCGGGTATAGCCCTGGCTCCAATTGCACAGGTAGCGCACGGCGTCCTTCTTGCTGACGTCGTCGCCGTCCTCCTGCTGCTGCTTGAGCCGCAGGCAGCCAGCGTGTCGCGGATGCCGCTGGCCATGTCGTGGCCGAACTTTTCGATCAGGATGGTCTTGGCACCGGCCTCGGCCGCGGCGGCAGCGGCAAAGCTGCCGGAGGAACCGGCACCCACCACCAGCACCTCACACTCCACGGTCTGCTTGATGTCGCTCTCGGCCACTTCGGGCCTCGCCCAGCCAGTCGGCGGTGGAGGCAGTCTCCTCGGTGGTCTGCTCAGCGGGGTTGATGGCACCGCCGCTGGCCTGACGGATGCAGTCGGCCACAGCGTTCTGCACAGCCTTGCTGGTCACGGTGGCACCGGTCACACCGTCGATCTGGCTGGTCTGAGCGTTCATCACCTGCTCGATCAGCTTGTCCTTGGCGGCCTGGCCGATGCTGTCGGTCTCGCCGGACAGGTCCAGCTCCACCTTGGTGATGCTGGCAGCGTCAAAGGTCACCGTGGCGGTGATCTCGCTCATGCCCTTGGCGGTGGCGGTGTAGGTGCCGGTGTAGATGCCGGCTGCACCGGAAGATGCAGCAGCGGTGGAGCTGCTGGCTGCATTGCAGGCAGCCAGACCGGCTGCGGTGACGCTGCTCATGGCGGCAGCGGCAGCGATCTTCAGAAAGCCTTTGCGGGAGATCTTTTCCATAATAAAGGTTCCTTCTCTTCTTTTTCTTCGTGCTTTGTTCCAGAGTGGCAAAATGCTTTGCCATTCTTGTTAAAAGTATCACATTTACAACCAAAGAAAAAGAAGTTATAATATCCCTGTAGGTATCAAGAAAAACTTGCGTTTTATTTCTGGAAAGGAACCTCCCATGACCATTCAGCAGTTGCGCTATTTTCTGGCCCTGTGTCAGGACCTGAACTATACCCGCACGGCCGGGCGGATGTATCTGTCGCGGCAGGCGCTGCGGCTGAGCATTGCCGCACTGGAAGAAGAACTTTGCGGTCCGCTGTTCATCAATGTGCGCAATCACCTTGCCCTGACCGAAAAGGGCCAGCGCTTCCGGGCGCAGGCCGCGCCGGTGGTGGAGCAATTTGACCGGATGTGCGCGCAGGCGTATCAGGATATCCGGTCCCCCGCCCTGCGGCTGGGCATCAGTGTGGCGTTGGTGCCCAGCTACCTGCCCATGCTGGGGATGCTGGAGCAGTTCCGGCAGCAATACCCGGGCATCCCGCTGGAAACCACATTGCTCTCCAACGACGCCGTATGTGCACAATTGCAGAACGGCACGCTGGACGCCGGGCTGGTGATGGACCTAGGGCGACTGCGCGGCCGGGCTTGCCCGCACCGCGCTCACCCGGCACACTGCGGCCCTGCTGGTGCCCCGCTGCAGCCCGTTCTGGGGGCGCAGCAGCATCGCCCCGGCAGAGCTGGACGGCCAGCTGCTGTTGGTGCCGGGCCTTGCGCCGGAGCCGCTGGCCCCCGCTGTGGAATACCCTGCGGCAGGCCGGTGCCCGCCCGAAGGTAGAGATCGGCGAGCAATACTATCAAGTGCTTTACCGCACCCAGGAGCGCAACGGTCTGGCCCTGGACCGGTTGGAGATCACCTCCGACCACTGCATGGACAATGTTCAGGACGTGGCACTGGACGGCATGCCGCCCATCTGCGCCGCCTTTTTGCAGCCGGAGCACGCAGAGCACCCCTGTGTCCGGCTTTTGTGTAGCTTTTTGCAGGAACACCTGCGCAATCTATGAAAGAAGGGACCCTTATGCATTTTTATGGAACCATTGGCAGCCCCTTGTGCTGGAACCGGGTCAGAGCCTCCGGCTGGGGCAAGGGGTGTCCCATGCCCGGCGGCGCTGGTGCATGCGGCCCGGCCGGGCCAGAACCTCCTGCTGGATGACGGCAGGCTCTTTGTGCAGGTGGCCGGAGCCGACGGCGCTGCCCTGCAGTGTACCGTGGTGCGGGGCGGCACCCTGCAAAGCCGCAAAAGCCTTGCAGCGCCGGGGCTGACGGTGGCCTCCCCCACGTTGACGGAGGAGGACCTGCAAAACCTGCAGCTGGCGGGAGCCTGCGGCGTTACCGGGGTGATGCTGCCCTTCGTGCGGGGGCTGAGGACATCCGCACCCTGCGCCGGGCGCTGGAACAGGCCGGGGCCGGGCAGATCCGCATTTTTGCCAAGATCGAGAGCCTTGCGGGGGTACAGGCCCTGCCGGAGTTCCTACCCCTTGTGGATGAAGTGGTCATTGCCCGCGGGGACCTTGGCAACGCCATGCCCCTGTGGGAGCTGCCCCGGTGTCAGAAACAGCTTTCGGCGGTCTGCCGGACTGCCGGGGTGCCCTTTTATGGTGGTGACCCAGATGCTGGACAGTATGTGCAGCCGGGCGGTAACCTGCCCGCCTCCTGCGAGATCGGCAGCCGTCTGGCCGCCTCGGTGATCTCCATCACCGAAAACGTCTGCCCCCGGTTCCGCCCGCTGGAATTCGGGCTGGACATTCCCGTGCTGGACTGAGTTACACCCAAAAGCGCCGGAGCATTCCCGCAAAAGGGAGCGCTCCGGCGCTTGTTTTTTGTTTGTCAGAGTTCGTTGATGGCTGCTGTGACGGGCATTGCCTGCAATCGCTTCACCGGGCCGTACACCGCAAGCGCCGCTGCACCTGCCACGAACAGACAGAGCACTGCCAGCAGCCCGAAGGGCACCCGCCACACGACGCCGAAATAGTGGGTGATCAGCCGGGTATACAGTGCACGGTGCAGCACAAGGCCGGCAGCAACGCCCACCAGCAGGCCGGACGCCGCATAGGTCCCGGCCTCCGCCGCGATCATCCGGCACAGTTGGACATCCTCCATGCCCACGGCGCGCATGGCACCGTACTGCCGGGCACGGGCGGAAACGCTCATGGAGATGCTGTTGACGATGTTCAGCAGCGAGATGCCGCCGATGATGGCCAGAAAACCGTACAGCACGATGCGTACCGCGTAATAGGTGCCGCGGTCCTGCCGGTTGCTCTCCCGCAGGTCCTGCATGATGACGTCATCCGTGGCAAGGTCCGCCAGCGTGAAGAGGGTGTCCTCGTCGGCGGTGCGGTCCAACTGCACACCTACCATATTATAGTTCTGGTCGCCTGCCACCTGTCGGAACAGCGCTTCCGGTGTAATAAGGGTCACATCATCCGGGAAGGTGCCCTCCGAGAAGGCACCCACGATGGTAAGCGGCACCCCGTTCACTGTGATGACGTCCCCGATCTGCATGGGGTTGTTCTTATTGTAGATGGTCATCACTTCATTGCCTGCGCCGGGCATCCGACCCCGTACCACCACGGAACGGCTGGACTCCAGCATATAATCATCGTAGGAGCAGAAGATAACGTGGTCCACGTTGCCCTTGTCGCTGCTGGCCGGGGTATCCACCAGACCAGTGCAGCCCACGCATGGGCGACGCCCGGCACTTCCAGCAGTGTCCGGGTCATGCTGCCGGGCAGCACCTGCGCATTGCCGTAGCCGTTGTAAAGCACATCGGGCTGCCACGGCACCAGACTGGGCAACAGCAGAGAGGCGAACTGCAAGAGCACGGTAAAGCCCAGCGCCAGCACAATGCTCAACGCAAAGCTGGCGGTCATCAGGGCCCAGTTCTTTTTTTGCTGGCGGTGGCATGGCGGACGCCCAGTGCCAGTTCCACCCGGCCCTTTCCGGCATGGGCCGCACGGCCCACCGGCACATTCTGGGTGCTGCCGGAGACCGCCGCCATCGGCGAGACCTTTGCCGCCCGCTTTGCCGGGGCCTGCGCAGCCAGCAGCACCGTCACCACACCCACCACGGCACCGGCGCACAGGCCCGCAGGGCTCAGCTGCCAGACTGGCGTTGCCGCAAACTCGCCGCCGATGCCGTACCGCAGCGCGGCGCAGATCGTCCAGCTGGCCAAAGTGCCCAGCACAAGGCCGATGGGCACCGCCGTCCTGCACCAGTTGAGGGCTTCCAGCCGGACGAATCGGATGACCTGCCGTTTGCTCATGCCGATGCAGCGCATCATACCAAAGAACTTCGTTCGCTGAGCCACCTGACTGTTCATGCTGCCGGAGATCATCAACACCCCGGCCAGCAGCACCAGCACGAACAGCACCGCTGCCATCCCGTACACGGTCTGAAAAGCCGTACTGCTGCTCTGCCCTGCCGAACCCATCACCTGCAGGTTTTCCTGCACAGCCGTCTCCCCGTACCGGCTGCGCAGCTTTCGGCAGGGCCTTTGCTGCTCTGGCCGCGCTGGTGTATTCCAGCTCATAATGTGTCTGGGGCAGTGCCTCGCCGTTTGCAGTCAGCAGGGCCGCAAAGGCTTCCTGCGGCAGGTAGGCATCCACGATGCTGTACTGCTCGCCGTAAAAATCCTCGTCGATGCCGCCGACGCCGGTGACCGTGAGGGGCTTTTCCGTTCCGTCCGGCAGTGTCAGCGTTACAGTGTCTCCGCTGCCCACATGCAGCACCCGTGCAGCGGTCTTGCCCAGCAGCACTTCGTTTTCCGCCTGCGGGTAGGTGCCCGCAAAGGCTGCGGCACGGTTCAGGCTCACATAATCTGCATCGGCACCATACAGCACCACCCGCTTGCCGTTCAGGCGGTATGCGCTTTCGCCGTTCTCATTGAATACTGCTCCGGCACCCACCCGCACCACGTCCGGCTGGCCGACCAGCTGCGCAGCCTGCTCCGGCGTGATGCCGGTGACCTCTAGATGCCAGCTGCCGCTTTTTTCCGGCTGCACGGCCCGTCTGGGTGCGCAGCATCATGTCCGCCACACTGAAGATGGCCGTGACCAGGAACACTGCCGTGACGATGCACAGGATGGTCAGCCGGTTCTGCCGCCTGCGCACCCTGGCAGAAATGGGGATCAGGCTTAGATAGCTTTCATTCCGCGCACCTCCCGAAGTCGGTCAGCACGCCGTCCGACACCTGCAGCACCCGGTCTGCCGTCTGGGCGATGCTGCGGCTGTGGGTGATCATGACGATGGTCTGGGCGTATTTGCGGGAAGCCTCCTTCAGCAGGGCGATCACCTCGCCGCTGTTGCGGGTGTCCAGATTGCCGGTCGGCTCATCGGCTAAAATCAGCGCCGGACGGGTGATGAGCGCGCGCCCGATGGCCACGCGCTGCTGCTGCCCGCCGGAAAGCTGGCCGGGCAGGTGACTGCGCCGCTTGCGGAGGTCCAGCACATCCAGCAGTTCTTCCAGATACGCCGTGTCCGGCTTCTGGTAGTCCAGCAATACCGGGGAACAGGATATTCTGCTCGACCGTCAGTTCCGGGATCAGGTTGAAGGCCTGGAAGATAAAGCCGATGTTCCGCCGGCGGAAGATGGTGCGCTCCCGCTCTTTCATGGCAAACAGATCTCGCCCGTCCAGCAGCACCTTGCCGGAGGTAGGGGTGTCCAGCCCGCCCAGCAGATTGAGCAGAGTGCTCTTGCCGGAACCGCTCTCGCCCACCACGGCCACAAATTCGCCCTTGGGCACCGAGAAGCTCACGTCCTTCAGCGCCTGCACGGCAGTCTCGCCGGTGCCGTAGGTCTTGCAAAGGGCCTGTGCCTGCAACAGATTCATACAAAACCTTCTTTCGTTTTGATCTGTCCACAGCATACCACCCGTTTGCTACAGCCCGGTGACTGCAAGACTACAATTTTTGTAGGGATCGCCGGAGCGGGCCTGTTCCGCAGCAGGATGGTGAAGGCGGTGCCCCGGCCCAGCTCACTTTCCACTTCCAGTGTGCCGCCGTGGACCTCCACAATGGATTTCGCCAGCGGCAGCCCCAGCCCGATGCCCGGCGTATCCTGCGCAAAGCGGCTGCGGTAGAATCGCTTGAACAGATGGGGCAGGTCCTCCGGGTGGATGCCGGTGCCGGTGTCCACCACCCGGATGCGCACAAAGTCGGCAAAGCGGCTGCCCTCTACCGTCACGGTGTCCCCGGCGCGGGTGTGGTCCAGCGCATTCTTGATCAGGTTGCCCACGGCCTCGCGCATCCACACCCGGTCACAGCACAGGCACACCCCTGCTCTGCCGCGACGGCCAGCTGCTTTTTGCTCCTGCCGGGCGCGGCAGGCAAAAGGGCCGGGGCAGTCTGCTCCAGCAGACCTTGCAGATCTTGTTCCGTTTTTCCAGCTGTACAGTCCCGCATCCAGCCGGGTGAGCTTGAGCAGACTTTGCACCAGCTGTTCCATCCGGTCCAGCTCCTGTTCGGAAAGTTCGGCCAGCTCCCGCACATTTTCTGCGTCATCCGTTCCGGCCTGCAGCAGACCGTTGTAGATATTCAGAGCGGCCAGCGGCGTCTTGAGCTGGTGAGAGATATCGGCCATGGTGTTCTTCAAAAACTGCTTTTCCCGCTGTTCCCGGTCGGCATGGGCGTTGAGCACTGCCGCCATCTCATTCACTTCATGGAACAGCCGGTACAACTGCCCTTCACGGCCGCTGTCCAGCCGGGCAGTGGCGTCCCCGTCCAGCAGGGCACGCACCTGCGCAGCCGCTCCTCCAGCCGTTTCTGCCGTCGGGCAAAATAAGCAGCGGCACTGCCCAGCACCCCGGCCGCCAGAAGGACAAACAGCCCCAGCAGCGGCAGGCACAGTGCCGGGCACAGTGCCCACGACGCGCATTCTGCCGCCAGCAGGGGCCGCAGCCAGCCCGGTGCACAACCGGGCAAACAGCTGCCGGACATCGTCCTCCACCAGAAATTTCATCTCACATCTCCGTTCCAGCGGTAGCCCATGCCCGCACCGTGACCAGCCGCTGCGGGCTGCCGGGTCATCCTCCACCTTGAGCCGCAGCCGCCGGATGTACACCGTGAGGGTGTTGGTATCTACATATTGCCCTCGCAATCCCACAGGGCGTTCAGAATGGTCTCTTTGGTCAGCACCTGCCCGGGCTTCGCCGGCGAGCTGGAGGGCAAGCTCTGGTTCTGCACCAACAACCAGAAGGACGTGTACAAGGACATGCAGGCCGATCCCGAGATCGAGATCTCCGTCTCCAGCCCGGAGTACGCCTGGATCCGGCTCCACGGCAAGGCTGTCTTTGAGAACAACATGGCCGCCAAGGAGATGTGCATCCGGAACCCCATCGTGAAGGGTCAGTACCAGACCGCCGC
>VOFG01002648.1_pt1 | contig 14801 bp, 30 predicted proteins | sample 5384171 | NCBI WGS metagenome assembly VOFG01 (sample SAMN12384726, study PRJNA508395) | human gut metagenome | isolation source: healthy gut F | host: Homo sapiens
TTTCACCGACGATTTATCTGGAGGTAGTTTTCATCAGTTTCGGATGGGGTATCCGTTGGAACAGATTGCAAAAGATATTGTCGGATTATATGAGAAAATCCGGTTTCAGAATTCATGGGAGGACGGTGAAAAGGTAAAAGACTATGAATTTGTCAAAGATAAGATCATATACCGTCTGATAGGCAGAGAGGAGAATCAGGAGCTTTTAAAAAGAAATTCCATATAAAAGTTATCTGGATCTTGCAATTATTTATTATGTACTGTTAGAGGTAGATGAATATGGCATGGCATCCATGATGGTCAGAGCAGAACATATGGATATGTGGAAAGTAACGGAAGAAGATCTGTATTACCGGGCCTCTAAGAATACCCAGGAGTTACTGCCGTATGAATTTGTACCGATGCGCACGGTGATCGAAGAATTGCTGGGACTTGGGATGGAAGAGGGACCGGCAGAAAAAAATGTATATCCTGAGCAATGAAATGCGTAGCTATGGGGCTGCGGCACTGATCTATCCGGATTGTCTGAGAAAGATTGCCGGTGTAGTGGGAGAAAATTTCTTTGTGATCCCAAGCAGTGTGCATGAGACCATTATTGTGGCTGAAAGCGAAGCGCCGGGCAGAGAAGAACTGGGAAGCATGATCGAGGAGATCAATGAGACACAGGTAGAGAGCGGAAGAAGTACTTTCGGACAGGGCATATTATTATGACCGGGAGAGTGGAAAACTTGCGCTGTAAGATTTAAAAGGAAAATTAAAGAAAAATATTAAAAAGTAGAGGAAATGATCGAAAAGTGGGATGCATTTCCTTTACTTTATCTCAAAAGATGTGTTAATATTACTAAGGCAATTTCATATAGTAATTGTATACGCACCCGTAGCTCAGGGGATAGAGCACCGCCCTCGGAGGCGGGAGCGGCGGTTCGAATCGCCCGGGTGTGTACTTTTTTTGCTATTTTTTGATGGAAATTTATAGGAATTATAGAAAATATAGGAGATATGAAGTGAAGAAAATCATTGATTATATTGCAGAAGAACTTTCAGAAGCATTCGAAAAGGCAGGTTATGACAGAACGTATGGAAAAGTAACACTGTCAAACCGTCCGGATCTCTGCGAATACCAGTGTAATGGAGCGATGGCAGGAGCAAAAGCTTACAAAAAAGCACCGTTCATGATCGCAGAGGATGTCGTTGCCCTGTTAGAAGACAGTGCATGTATGGAAGAAGTAGAGGTTGTAAAACCTGGATTTATCAATATCAGACTGAAAAAAGTCATTTGTTGCAGATTATCTGAATCAGATGGAAGAGACGGATAATCTCGGAATCGAGAAGACAGAACATCCGGAGATGATCGTGTTGGATTATGGCGGACCAAATGTGGCAAAGCCGTTGCATGTAGGACATCTCCGTTCGGCAATCATCGGAGAAAGCGTAAAGCGCATCTCAAGAAAGATGGGGCATGAAGTTCTTGGCGATATCCATCTTGGAGACTGGGGATATCAGATGGGACTGATCATCACAGAATTGAAAGAAAGAAAAGCCGGAATTGCCATATTTTGATGAAGCGTTTGAAGGTGAATATCCAAAAGAGGCTCCATTTACAATCAGCGAACTGGAAGAGATCTATCCGACAGCAAGCGGTAAGGCAAAAGAAGATGAGACATACAGGAGAATGCATTGCATGCGACGTATCTGTTACAGAACGGGCACAAAGGATATCGTGCGATCTGGAAGCATATCATTCGTGTATCGGTATCGGATCTTAAGAAAAATTATGCGAATCTGAATGTAAGTTTTGATCTCTGGAAAGGGGAGTCTGATGCCCAGGCATACATCCCGGATATGATCGAGAGATTGAAGAAAGAAGGATTTGCACATGAAGACCAGGGAGCATTGGTGATTGATGTGCAGGAAGAGACAGATACCAAAGAGATTCCTCCTTGCATGATCCAGAAATCAGACGGAGCATCTCTTTATGGAACAACAGACCTTGCCACACTGGTACAACGTGTACAGGATTATCATCCGGATAAGGTTGCCTATGTGGTGGATAAGCGTCAGGAACTGCATTTTACACAGGTGTTCCGTGCTGCAAAGAAGACAGGAATCGTTCCTGCGGAAACAGAACTGAAATTCTTAGGTTTCGGTACCATGAATGGAAAAAGATGGCAAAGCCGTTCAAGACAAGAGAAGGCGGGGTAATGCGTCTGGAGACACTGATCTCAGAGATTACAGAGAAGATGTATGAGAAAAAATCTCTGAAAATCATTCTATCGAGGGAGAAGAAGCAAAACAGACAGCAAAAAACTCATCGGAATGGCAGCAATTAAATACGGAGATCTGTCAAACCAGGCATCAAAAGATTATGTCTTTGATGTAGATCGTTTCACTTCTTTTGAAGGAAATACAGGTCCGTACATTCTGTATACAATTGTACGTATTAAATCGATCCTGAATAAATACCAGTCACAGGGAAATAGCCTGGATGGACTGAAAGTACAGGAAGCATATGCGGATTATTGAAAAAGCTCTGATGCTGGAAGCTGCAAAATATAATGATGTGATGGCGAATGCATTCAGGATCTTGCACCGCATAAGATCTGTGCATACATTTATGATCTTGCCAATGCATTCAATCGTTTTTATCATGAGACAAAGATTCTGGCAGAAGAAGATGCCGGAAAACAAAAGAGTTATATTGCGCTTCTGAAAGTGACGAAGGATGTACTGGAAGCTTGTATCGACGTACTTGGATTTGAAGCACCGGAAGAGGATGTAAGTAGGATGACAGAGAAATTATTTTATGAGGACAGTCACAGAACCGAATTTACAGCAAAAGTAATTTCCTGTGAAGAAGCAAAGGATGGTTTTCTGTGTGGTGCTGGATCAGACAGCATTCTTCCCGGAAGGCGGCGGTCAGTATGCCGACACGGGCATTCTCGGCAACCGTGAAGTTACCGATGTGCACGAAAAAAAATGATGTGATCTTTCATTCTGTGACTGAACCATTGGAAGTGGGAAGTATTGTGACCGGAAAGATCAACTGGGAAGAACGCTTTGAAAAGATGCAGCAACATACAGGGGAGAACATATAGTGTCCGGTATTGTGCATGAAAGATTTGGCTATAATAATGTCGGTTTTCCATCTGGGAGCCGACTATTGTACCAATGGATTTTGACGGACCAATCAGTAAAAAGCGCAGCTGAAAGAAATCGAGACAGCAGCCAATGAAGCAGTATACCGGAATCTGGAAGTTGAGGTTCTGTATCCATCCAAAGAGGAATTGAAAGATATGGATTACCGCAGTAAGATCGAGATTGAGGGTCAGGTACGTATTGTAAAGATCCCAGGTTATGATGTGTGTGCATGCTGTGCGCCACATGTGAAGACGACCGGTGAGATCGGAGCTGTCAAGCTGGTAAGCATGGCCAATTATAAAGGCGGTGAGCGTATGACAATGCTCTGCGGAAGACGTGCAATGCGGGATTATGAGAAAAAAGATGCCATGACAAAAGAAATCTCGGCACTGTTATGTGCAAAAGAATATGAAGTGGCAGAAGCGGTCGGCAGACTGGAAGAGTGAGCAGACACGTATGAAGAGTCAGATTGCAGAACTGCAGCAGAAACTCCTGGAATTTTGTGTGGCAGAGATACCGGTGGATGAGAAGATTGTGACTGTATTTGACGGATCTTTGTCCGGAAAATCTTCCAAGAGAAATGATGAACAGGCTGCTGGATAAAGGCGCAGTGATCTGTGCGGTATTTGCCGGAACAGATACGGACGGTTATCGATATGTAATCGGAAGCAGGAGTGAGGATGTACGCCCGATCAGCAAAACGTTAAACGTCGCGTTTGAAGGACGCGGTGGTGGAAAGCCGGAGATGGTAGGCTATGAAGCTTACGCAGTATAAGTAATCGTGAATCATAAAGAAATTACCGAACAATAAAATCCGCAGTGTAGTATGTAACACAAATTTGTTTGCAGGAACATAAAAAGATATTTATGTTACATACTACACTGCGGATTCTGCTTTATAAATTGTCATGCACTCGTAAGAAACGGCTCAGACTATGCGCACTATTTTCTATGACTTTGAATGATCAGACGGACGGTTCGATAAAGAAATGGCTTGTACTTTTCGATAGATACAGGTTCTTCAAACAGTATAGAATTGTATCCGGTGGAACCAGCCAATTCCAGAATAGTGAATAGCATAATGTCAATATCCTGATATTCGTGTTCATCGGCTTCTACCAGCTCCAGGTATCGTTCATAGAAGATTTTGTCACCTTCGTCTTCGGCCCAGAAAGCAGATTTTAATGCACCCATTACAAGATTTTTTGAAATAAAGTTCAGCAAAGGCTTATTATTTACTAAAATATTAATGATGTCATCAATGATAAAAATCAGCTGGTCTTCAAGTCCGGTGATGCCGGAGTGCTCCAGAGCAATTGCCGCATGATCAAATAATTCTTTTGGTTTTGTGAGCGATCAGCTTATTTTTGATATCATACTTATCTTTAAAATACAGATAGAAAGTTCCTTTCGCTACACCTGCTTTTTCAACAATGTCAGAAATGGCGGTTGAATTGATCCCTTTGGTGGTAAATAATTCATATGCAGTGCGAAAGAGTGCTTCCTTTTTTTCTTTTTTTTATTTTCCTCGACTCTTCCCATGAGTAATCAGACTTCCTTTTTTATAACTTTTTTGTACAAATTGCTTAGAGTAGTTTTGTACAGATACTGAAATAAATATCTCAACATAATAAGTATAGCAAATCAGAAATAAGAAGTCAAAATAAAATTGACTGTTGGTCATATTTTCTTCGTATTGCCTTTTTAATAGAATACCGATATAATAGAAATGTTAAATACGTATGAAAAAGGAGATTATACATGGAGGCATATACAAGTTTTGCCGAGGTTTATGATACATTTATGGATAATGTGCCGTATGAAGAATGGGCGGATTATCTGGAAGACAGATTAAAAGAATACGGAGTAAAAGACGGACTGGTTCTGGAACTGGGATGCAGGACCGGAAGTATGACAGAACTCCTGGCTGAAAAAGGGTATGATATGATCAAGGAGTAGATAATTCCGAAGATATGCTGGAGATTGCCATGGAGAAAAGGGATTGAGAGTGGCCATGATATCCTTTTATCTGTTGCAGAATATGCAGGAGTTTGAACTGTACGGAACTGTGAGAGCAATAGTCAGTGTCTGTGATTGTGTCAATTATGTGACAGAAAAGAATGAACTGCAGGAAGTATTCCGTCTGGTCAATAATTATCTGGATCCGCAAGGTATTTTTATTTTTGATTTTAATACAGAATATAAGTACAGAGAAGTGCTGGGAAATCAGGTAATCGCGGAAGACAGGGATGAATGCAGTTTTATCTGGGAAAATTATTACAATCATACATCAATGATCAATGAATATGAACTGACTTTTATTTGTACGTGAGGATGAAGAGGCGTCTCTGTACAGAAAATATCAGGAGAGCCATTTCCAAAAGGCATATACATTGCGGGAAATGCGCGGATTGTTAGAAAAAAGCAGGACTGAAATTCGTTGCAGCATATGATGCGTATACGAAGAAAGCACCGATGTATACAAGCGAACGGATTACAGTGATCGCAAGAGAATATGGAAAATAGACAGAAATAATAAAGAAGGGAATACACACATGAAAGATTATATTGTAAGAGCAACAGCAGCGGAAGGGCAGGTAAGAGCCTTTGCTGCGACAACAAAAGAACTGGTAGAAACGGCCAGAGAACATCATAATACCAGCCCGGTTGCGACAGCGGCACTGGGAAGATTACTGACAGCAGGAGCGATGATGGGAAGCATGATGAAAAATGAGACAGATATGCTGACACTGCAGGTAAGAGGAGACGGACCGATTCGGTGGTATCACCGTTACCGCAGACAGTAAAGGTGATGTTAAAGGATATGTTAATAATCCGGATGTTATGCTGCCGCCAAAGAATGGAAAGCTTGATGTGGGAGGTGCTGTTGGAATCGGTCTTTTACAGGTTATAAAAGATATGGGATTAAAGGAACCATATTCCGGACAGACAATTCTTGTATCCAGTGAGATAGCAGAAGATCTGACGTATTATTTTGCCAATTCAGAACAGGTACCATCTTCGGTAGGCCTTGGTGTACTGATGGAAAAGATAATACGGTAGAATGTGCCGGTGGCTTTATCATTCAGATGATGCCATTTGCCAAAGAAGAGACGATCAGTCAGATTGAAGAAAATTTAAAAAACATAACATCAGTAACAGATCATCTGAAAAAGGAGAAACACCGGAGCAGATCCTGGAGATTCTGCTGGGAAATCTGGGCCTGGAAATTACAGACACTATGCCGACAAAATTCTATTGTAACTGTTCAAAAGAACGTGTAGAAAAGCCGTGATCAGTGTTGGAAAGAAAGAAATCCAGGATATGATCGATGAAGGGAAGGATATCGAAGTAAAATGTCATTTCTGTAATACCGCATACAAATATACGGTAGATGAACTGAAAGATATCTTAAAACGTTGTAAACGATAAGGAGAAAGAGTCATGAAAGACGGATTTGTAAAAAGCAGCGGCTGCGACTCCGGATATCAGAGTGGCAGATGTTGCTTATAATACAGAAAATATCTGTAAAATGATCGACGAGACAGTTGCAAAACGGAGCAAAAGTCATTGTATTTCCGGAGTTGTGTGTGACGGGATATACCTGTAGTGATCTTTTTATGCAGGATATATTACTGAAAGAGGCAAAAGAAGCTTTATTTAAGATTGCAGATTATACAAAAGAAAAGGATGCACTCATATTTATAGGTGTCCCGCTTGCTGTAGACGGAGAACTTTATAATGTTGCGGCTGCGTTAAATCGTGGAAATATTCTGGGACTTACGACAAAGACATTTCTTCCGAATTATGGGGAATTTTATGAGATGCGTCAATTCCGTCCGGGACCGGATACGGCAAGGTGGATTACATTAGATGGAAAGAAAATTCCATTCGGGCCACAGCTCCTATTTGTGGCAGAACAGATGGAGGAACTGGTCGTTTCGGCAGAGATCTGTGAAGATGTGTGGTCTCCGATCCCGCCAAGTACACTTGCAGCAAGAGAAGGTGCTACAGTAATCGTTAACTGTTCGGCAAGCGATGAGACAATCGGTAAGGCGGCTTATCGCGAGAGCCTGATCGAAGGGCAGTCGGCAAGATTGATCTGTGGATACATTTATGCCAATGCCGGAGAAGGAGAGTCTACGACAGATCTGGTATTTGGAGGACATAATATTATTGCAGAGAATGGAACGACACTTGCATCCAGCAATCGTTTCTCAAATGAAGTGATCTATACAGAGATAGATGTAAAACGTTTATTAAGTGAGCGCCAAGAATACAACATTCCAGACGGAAAAGAGGACACTGATCCGTATTCCGTTTGAGATCCATGTAGAGGAAACAGAGCTTACAAGAAGATTTGCATCCAGACCATTTTATTGCCAAGTGTGATGGCAGAGAGAAACTTGCGTTGTGAAGAAATTCTGACGATTCAGGCTATGGGGCTGAAAAAACGTCTGGCACATGCACATGCCAAAAGTGCAGTCGTTGGTATTTCAGGAGGTCTGGATTCTACGCTGGCACTGTTGGTGTCAGCAAAAGCATTTGACGCATTAGGAATGGATCGTAGTGGAATTGTAGCTGTGACGATGCCTTGTTTTGGAACTACGGACAGAACTTATCAGAATGCATGCAAGATGTCAGTAAAGCTCGGAGCAACACTGCGGGAAATCCCGGTAGGGGCAGCGGTCGAACAGCATTTTAAAGATATCGGGCATGATCCGGAGGATCATAGTGTAACCTATGAAAATTCTCAGGCAAGAGAGAACTCAGGTATTGATGGATGTAGCAAATCAGACAGGAGGAATTGTGATCGGAACAGGAGACCTCTCCGAGCTTGCTCTTGGATGGGCGACCTATAACGGAGACCACATGTCCATGTATGCAGTGAACGCATCTGTTCCGAAGACGCTGGTACGTCACCTTGTACATTATTATGCAGATACCTGTGAAGATCAGGAGTTGAAAGAAGTACTGTACGATGTGCTGGATACACCGGTCAGCCTGAACTCCTTCCGCCAAAAAGATGGCGAGATTGCGCAGAAGACAGAAGATCTGGTCGGCCCTTATGAATTACATGATTTCTTCTTATATTATCTGTTGAGATTCAGCTATGAACCAAGTAAGATCTACCGTATCGCACGTTATGCATTTGAGGGTGAATATGATGATGCAACCATCTACAAATGGTTATACACATTCTGCAGAAGATTCTTTATCCAGCAGTTCAAACGCTCCTGTCTGCCGGATGGCCCGAAGGTTGGAACCGTGGCATTATCTCCTAGAGGAGACTGGAGAATGCCGAGTGATGCTTGCTAAAAGTCGGAAGTGTGGCTGCGGGATTTGGAGAAGGTGAATCCGGAAGTGTATAGAAGCAAACCGGAAAATCAAGGCTTATATTATAATTTTCCGATTATACGTAAAGGTTATAAAAAATAGCCGTTCTAGTGAACGTGGAGTGTGTTTAGAAACAGTAAGAGCGTCAAAATAACCGTTAAAGGAATGTAGTGAACTTGTTTGAGTCCCAAGGGACATGAGTTGTGAACGTAATTCCTTTGTTTTTAGGTTATTTTGGCGCTCTTACTGTTTCTTAGGCACGGAACCTAATCAAGAACGACTATATACTGTGTTCTTCAAGGACCGAGAGGCCAACTCCGTTAATCGATTAAATAGAAACTAATCTAATTTCAACCCTTTGAATAAATCCCCAAGACTTGTACCGATCTCTTCAGCCTTCGGGATCTCTACATGGATTTCTTCTTCCTCTTTTTCTCTTCTTCGAGAGCTTTCATACTCAGGCTGATCTTGCCATCTTTTATTCCGATGATCTTTACAGTTACTTCGTCTCCGACATTTAATACATCAGCAGGTGATTTGATTCGTTTAAAGCTGATCTGGGAAATGTGTACCAGACCGGAGAGACCGTCGCCGAGATCTACACATGCTCCGTAATTCTGAACGCTTTCTACAGTGCCTGTTACGATGCTTCCAACTTTGACAGCGGCAATCTTAGCATTCTCTTTCCTTTCTTGCTTTTTTCCTGGAGAATCTCGCGTGCAGAGAGTACGAGACGGTTATTTGCTTCATCTACATCGATGACTTTGACTTCAATATCTTTTAACAGATATGTTTCCAAGATCTTCGATATAGGAGAGAGATAATCTGGATGCCGGGATGAATCCACGCAAACCTTCAACCATGGCAATGGCGCCGCCATTTACAATCCCTTCTAATTTTACAGGAAGGACAGTACCTTTTCCATATAAGATTTTACTACATTCCATGGATTTGCATCGTCAAAATGTTCCTCAAGATCAGCCATTGTAACAGGTGTTCCCTTCGTTCTGTGTTTCTTCGTGTAATAATTCTTCGCTCATAGTATTAAGTTCCCTTCTTATTATTAAGAACATAATTGAAAATGTTCTTTTATACTGTCTTAAGTATAGCATAGAAGTATAATATTGTTCAAAAGAAAAATACGAAATACATAGAAATAAAGGTTGACGAATTTGAAAAAGATGGCAAGCTTAATACTTAAGAGATGATAAATAAAAAGGGATGTGAAAGAGAAAATATGGCTAAGAAAGCAGGGAAAAATATACGTTGTGGGACATAAGAATCCGGATACGGATTCCATCTGTTCAGCAATTGCCTATGCAAATTTAAAAAAGAGAAATAACCGGTAATGATTATATTGCAAAAAAAGAGCTGGTCAGATAAATGAAGAGACACACTATGTATTACAGAAATTTGGAGTGAAGGTTCCAAATCTTCTGGAGAATGTCAAATTACAGGTAAAAGATATGGATATCCACCAGATAGATGGTGTCAGGGACCGAATGTATCTTTGAAAGATACATGGACAAAGATGAAGGAGAATAACATCAAGACACTTCCGATTTTAAGAGATGAAGAGCTCTGGGTGTTATTTCAACCGGAGACATTGCGACATCTTATATGGATGTATATGATAATATGATCCTTTCCAAAGCAAGAACGCAGTATCGTAACATCATGAATACACTGGATGGAGAGATGGTAACCGGTAACGAACATGGATATTTTACAAAAGGAAAAGTAGCAATCGGTGCATCAAGTCCGGAGCTTATGCAGGAATTTATAGAAAAAGATGATCTGGTGATCCTTGGAAATCGTGTAGAATCACAGATGTGTGCACTTGATATTGATGTAAGCTGTATGGTAGTTCGCCAGAATGCGGAAGTATCCGAAGAAGTGATCAAACGTGCAGATGAGCAGAGTACGGTAATCATCAGTACACCGCACGATACATTTACGGCAGCCAGACTGATCAACCAGAGCGTTCCGGTCAAGCGCTTTATGACGAAGACACCACTTACTTGTTTCCATATGAGTGATTATGTGGAAGATATTAAGGAAGTTATGGCAAAGAAGAAATACCGTGATTTCCCGATTATCGACCGGCATGGGAAGTTTTAAGGGATTGTATCAAGACGTCGTTTCTTAAATGTCAGCAAAAAAGAAAGTGATCTTGGTGGATCATAACGAGAAGAATCAGGCAGTAGACGGTATCGAGGAAGCTGAGATCGTGGAGATCATTGATCATCACAGACTGGGAAATATCGAGACGATGGGACCTGTATTTTTCAGAAACCAGCCGGTAGGATGTACGGCAACGATCGTATATCAGATGTATAAAGAAAACGACGTAGAGATCACACCAACGATTGCAGGACTTCTCTGTTCGGCAATCATTTCCGATACACTGTTATTCCGCTCGCCGACCTGCACATCGCTGGATGAAAAAAGTTGCAAAGAAACTTGGAAAGATTGCAGGAATCAATCTGGAAAGAACAGGCACAGGCAATGTTCAAGGCAGGAAGCAGTCTTGCAGGAAAGACGGCAGAAGATATCTGTTTCCAGGATTTCAAGCAGTTTACAGTAAATGATATGGTATTTGGCGTGGGACAGCTGAATTCGATGAGTAAAGAAGAACTGCAGGAAGTGAAAGAGATGCTGACTCCATATTGCCGGAAGTACTGGAGAAAATGGAGTACAGATGGTATTATTTTATGCTGACGGATATTCTGGATGAATCGACAGAACTATTGTGCTGCGGCACAAAAGCGAAAAGAGTATATCATTGATGCATTTGATCTGGAAGGAAGACAGCGAAAAGATGATCTTTAAAGGGAGTTGTATCCAGAAAGAAACAGCTGATACCGACTCTGGTAAGTGAACTGCAACAGTAGAGGTAGAGAATATGGCAAAGCAGATCTGGAAACCGGGGAATATGCTGTATCCATTGCCGGCAGTAATGGTGGTATGGCAGATCGATCCGGAAAATCAAATATTATAACTGTGGCATGGACCGGAACTGTATGCACGAATCCGGCAATGCTATATATATCCGTAAGACCAGAGCGTTACTCTTATGGACTGTTAAAGACAGTGGAGAGTTTGTAGTGAATCTGACGACAGAAAAATTAAAAAAGCTACGGACTGGTGCGGAGTAAGGTCTGGACGAGATGTGGATAAATGGAAAGAGATGCATCTGACGGAAGGTCAGGCTTCAAAAATTAGACTATGCACCGATCATAGAAGAGTGTCCTGTAAACATTGAATGTAAAGTGACAGAGATAAAAGAACTTGTTCGCATCATATGTTTCTGGCAAAAGTAGAAGCAGTTCAGGTAGAGAAGAGTATCTGGATGAAAAAGGCAGACTTCAATTAGAAAGGCCGGACTTCTGGCGTATTCTCATGGAGAATATCTGACACTTGGTGATTCACTTGGAACATTTGGCTGGAGTGTGAGAAAAAACACTTCATCAAAAAGAAGAAAAAGAATATAAGAAAGGGATCTTCATCAAAAAACAAAAGAAGTAAAGAAGTTTTCTGCATGAAGATGCATTCGAGGGAAGCTGCCAATGGCAGGTTCTTTTTCGACAAGACAGGTTTATCTGTATTTATCGGAGAAAACCTGTTCTTTTTATCGCCATGCATTTGGAAGAAGCTGTCAGCGGCAGGTCCTTACGAATGAAATAATCGACTACGCATATAGTATGAATGAAATGGCCGTGTGCGGTGCAGCATGAAAGTGGATTGGAATTATAAAAATAAGAATTTATTAAAAACAGGACTGCTCTTATTGTTATATGTTGTGGAATATACCTCCTGATTACAAAGATGATATTGCTGGAAAAGTCCGGCAGTGGAGCAGGTAAGCCGGAAACAGGGCGTACTTCAGATGTATCGAGAGGGGCAAAGAAAAATGAAAAGGCTTTACAGTATGTAGCCTCCAGTATGATAAAAAGAAGCTCGAAGATCGCAATTACATTTGATGACGGACCAAGTACAGCATGGACCGGTAAACTTCTGGACGGACTGAAAGAGCGGAATGTGAAAGGAACATTTTTCCTGATCGGAGAGAATGTAAAAAGGCCCGGAGCTGGTAAAGCGTGAAGCAGAGGATGGCCATCTGATCGGTAATCATACATATCATCATGTGGAGATCACACGGGTATCGGATGAAAAAAGCAAAAGAAGAGATTCTGTTAACGAATGAGGCAATTACAGAGATTACAGGAAATGAGGTGTCTTATGAGACCACCCTTTGGGCGTGGCAGAAGAAGTTAGAGTGGGAACTGGATGTGATGCCGGTAATGTGGACGATTGATCCACTGGACTGGACAACAAACAATGAGGATGAAATTGTCAATAAAGTAGTGACGCAGGTGAAGGAAAATGATATCATTTTATTGCATGACTGTTATGAATCCAGTGTAAATGCGGCGCTGCGCATAATAGATATCTTGCAAAAAAGAAGGTTATGAATTTGTAACAGTGGATGAACTGATCATGAACTAGATATATTACAGAGGATGAGCAAAAAACAAGAATGATATACAGGCAATGGAGATGAGATAGATGGATTTATTTGCTTATATGAGAGAGCAGAATATGGAAAAAGAGGCCCCACTGGCATCCAGACTGCGCCCGACAACCCTGGATGAGGTTGTAGGACAAAAGCACATTATCGGAAAAGACAAATTACTTTACAGAGCGATCAAGGCAGATAAGTTAAGCTCTGTCATTTTTATGGTCCTCCAGGAACCGGAAAGACTACACTTGCGAAAGTGATCGCTAATACAACCAGTGCGGAATTTACCCAGATTAACGCAACAACTGCAGGAAAAAAGACATGGAAGAAGTGATCACAAAGGCAAAAGAGATGCAGGGAATGTATCGGAAAAAGACAATCTTGTTTGTAGATGAGATCCACAGATTCAATAAGGGGCAGCAGGATTATCTGCTCCCGTTTGTAGAGAGGATGGCACGATTATCCTGATTGGCGCAACGACGGAAAATCCATATTTTGAAGTAAATGGGGCGCTGTTGTCGAGATCCAGTATTTTCGAGCTAAAGCCACTTGATAAAGAAGATATTAAGACGTTGATCACAAAGAGCTGTCTATGATACAGAAAAAGGAATGGGAAGTTATCGGCCGTGATTGATGAAGATGCGTTAGAATTTCTTGCAGATATTTCAGGCGGAGATGCCAGAAGTGCACTGAACGCGGTAGAACTTGGAATTTTGACAACAGAACGCAGCCAGGATGGAAAGATACATATCACTTTGGATGTGGCATCTGAGTGTATCCAGAAGCGTGTAGTCAAATATGATAAGACAGGCGATAATCATTATGATACGATTTCAGCATTTATCAAAAGCATGCGAGGTTCTGATCCGGATGCAGCGTACTATCTTGCAAAAATGTTATATGCAGGAGAAGATATCAAATTTATAGCCAGACGTATCATGATCTGTGCATCCGAAGATGTCGGTAATGCAGATCCGATGGCGCTTACGGTAGCTGTATCTGCGTCACAGGCAGTCGAAAGAATCGGTATGCCAGAGGCACAGATTATTCTTTTCACAGGCCGTTACTTACGTAGCAACCGCACCAAAAAGTAATGCTGCATGCAATGCAGTTTTTGAAGCAATGGCGAGTGTGAAGCGCACCAAGACGAGCGTTCCTTCACATTTGCAGGATGCCCATTACAAAAGGAGCTCAGAAACTGGGCCACGGTATTGGCTATAAATACGCACATGATTATCCGCATCATTATGTAGAACAGCAGTATCTGCCGGATGAGATCGTGGGAGAGAAATTCTATGTGCCGAGTGAGAATGGGCATGAGAAAGAGACTTGACAAGTATTGTGATTTTTTTATAATGATACATATAATATCTATAGTATTACTATAAATCAGAACAATGTCCATGTTGGTAGCCAAAATATTGACATTTGACATAAAAATCATATAAATAGTTAATAGCCTAGCTATTTTGATAGGGTGTGACATTAGCGACATATCTGTAGAAGATAATGTGATTTTGAATTCTTTGTACGATAAAAAAAAAAAAAAAAAACGGATGGTTATCAAAAGTATAGAAAAGATTACATTGTGGTATAAAAAGCATAAGCAATAACTTATGTTTCATGTATGTGAAGGATAATAATATGTCCAAAAAAGTATGTTGAAGATTAAGGAGTGCGATTGTTATAGGGACGATTCGGATGGGTTTAAAGATACAAATTAATGAAGGTATTAGAAAGATAGTGCACTATGTAAACATATTAAAAGATTGTGTTGATAAGGAGATGTTAAAATGCGTCCGAG
>VOFG01004930.1_pt1 | contig 14782 bp, 19 predicted proteins | sample 5384171 | NCBI WGS metagenome assembly VOFG01 (sample SAMN12384726, study PRJNA508395) | human gut metagenome | isolation source: healthy gut F | host: Homo sapiens
GCTCCAGTATATTCTATCTCTGCAGGACTTGATTATCCTGGTATCGGCCCTGAACATGCGTACTTGCACGATAGCGGTCGTGCTGAATACGTGCCGGTTACAGATGATGAAGCAGTGGATGCATTCGAATACTTGTCTCGTTTAGAAGGCATTATTCCAGCTATTGAAAGTGCTCATGCGGTGGCACATGCTCGTAAAATTGCTCCTACCATGAGCAAGGACGATATCATTATTATTTGTTTATCTGGTCGCGGTGACAAAGACGTAGCGGCTATGGCGAAATACAGAGGGGTGGATCTTCATGAGTAAAATTAAAGACGCTTTCACAAAGGGCAAGGCATTCATCCCGTTTATCAGTGCTGGTGATGATGGCATCGAGAATACAGAACGTTATATTCGCGTCATGGTGAAAGCCTGGCGCCGACATGGTAGAAATTGGTATTCCTTTCTCCGACCCAACAGCGGAAGGTCCAGTTATCCAAGAAGCGAGTACACGCGCATTATCTACAGGCGTAAAAATCAATGATATCTTCGATATGGTGCGTCGTCTGCGTACAGGTGATGATGCGGTGACTATACCGCTCGTATTCATGACCTATTTGAACCCTATTTATGTATTCGGCCGTGAAAAATTCTTTACCCTCTGCGAAGAGGTTGGTATCTCTGGCGTTATCGTGCCGGACATGCCGTTTGAAGAAAAAAGCGAGCTCGCTAGTGTGGCTCATAAGCATGGTGTTGAAGTTGTATCCTTAATTGCGCCAACATCTGAAAACCGCATCGAAATGATTGCAAAAAAGACGCAGAAGGCTTTGTGTACTGCGTATCTTCCCTCGGTGTTACAGGCATGCGTAGTGAAATTAAGACAGATATTAAATCCATCGTTGAAACCATTCGCAAATATACAGATATCCCTGTAGCTGTTGGTTTTGGTATTTCTAAGCCAGAACAAGCGGAAGCTATGGCGCGCGTATCTGACGGTGCTATCGTAGGCTCTGCTATCGTTAAAATCGTGGCAGAACACGGTGAACATGCTGACCAAGCGTTATTTGACTACGTACAATCTATGAAGCAAGCTGTGCTAAAAGCTGACGCATAATAACTTCAGCTACCGCATAATAAAATAGATAATAGCAATACATACTAAAAAGGACGTTATACAGTGTATAACGTCCTTTTTAGGTGGTTAGTTAGTTTAGTTATGTGTTTATATGACTGGATAACCAGTTATGAAAGGGGAATGATTAGCCGTTTGTAGATTCGGAACGTTGATGACGTTCGCTGCGTTTAGCAGTGGCATTTTATCATGTTTTTCACGTTCAGAAATTTTGTGTTTTCTATGTTTCTTTTGATCTGGTTTGAACCATGGATGATCGCTGCTATCTACTGTGCCATCATCATTCTTTACCATGCGATGGTTTTCACCGATTTTGAAGTGATAATCTTTGGCTTGCGCTACATTGGCACCAATACCAACTGTTAAGAATGCTGCCAAGCTGGCCAATAGCTACTACTTTAGTCAATTTAGCGTTCATAATTATTATCTCCTATACAAACTTAATTGCACGAATTTTAGTTGTAAAAAATATATTATTAGTATAGGTAAAATCAATGAAGAAAAAATGAAATGTAAGCCTTGGTAAAGCATAGTATAATAGGATTATCTAAGTTTGTATAATATCTAAAATATAGTAGGAGTTTTATGAAACAGAGAGTATATGAAATCCTCTATCGTGAGCTAGTGGAAGACTATGCGAACAGTAAAGGACGTACCAATACAGCCGATTTTTGGCTTACCATAAGCGCCATGATCCTTTGTATACGGTCTAGTTATATTCATAACAGGTCTTGCTACCTTCATACCTTCTGGATTTTTTATATGCTATATCCTATCGGGGCGGCGTATTGATTTGCATTGACCATCCTTATTAACATTGCCGACTATTATGCTAGTAGCAAGACGGTTGCGTGATTCCAACAATGATCCAACATTGATGATCTTGTCTTCGTTCCTATTTTAGGATGGTTGGTTTTGCTGTACCTATTATGTAAGCGGTCGGCTCCAACGCAAGAAGTAAACGTAACTAATGAACAAATATCTGCAGAACCAAGTATAAAGGAAAAGAAATCAATTTCGGGTGTATTCATCGTGGCTATCCTTGTTTTAGGTTGGATTACTAGCAGTGTAGGGACATCTATGATGGGCCATAACTATATGGTAGAAGAAACTGCCTTTGGGAACTTGGGGCAGGGGGCTTTCACCAAAAAAGCAAACCGTTTACTCCGTAGTGATTCTGCTACAACAGAAGGCTATCTAGTGGTGAAGGAATATTACAAAGCACTGGCGAATGGCGATTATCACAGTGCGTATCGCGATTTGAGCAGTCGTGAAATGGAACGATACGGCACCTTTGATCTTTGGCAACAGGCTAAGGCGAAGGAACAACGTTCTGCTGTAGAATCTATACAATTAGACTATGTGTCTCAAGATATTGATGATGATGTAATTGTGGATTATATCGGATATAGAGTGGACTTTGTAGATAAAAAGACCATCTATGTTAGTACGTTTATATAGTGTGGGTAATGGTTGGAAAATCGTAGGTTTTGAAGAGTTTGAGGAGGACTAGTATGGCATCTGTAAATGTATATGATTTAAACTATACCGATGCCTTCGTGCTTAGGCATCAAAAACTACATAATTTTAAAGGTCGTGCGAGCCGTAGTGAATACTGGCGATTCATTGCTGGCATGATGATGGTTCAAGGAACACTAGGGGTTGTAGCCATTCTTTGTAAAGGTATTGGTCTTTATAACTTCGAGTCTATTATTGATACGATTACGTTGTTAGTCACTTTATTTTTCGTGATTCCCAATATTGCCATCACAACGCGACGTATGCATGATATTGGCCGTAGCGGCTGGACTCAACTGATTTCCTTTATTCCCATTATAGGCTTCTTTATATTCTTGAACTATGAATTGAAACGAGGCGATGAAGGAGAGAATGGTTATGGTGAAAGAACTGCCTATATACCTATTACTAGGAATATAAGCGAATCTACAGGGCTTGAAGCAACTCCATCTCGAAAACAAGACTGGGTCATGGGCATTACCATCTTTGTTCTCCAATCCATCGTCTTTGGTGATACTATCGGTGATATATTATGGTATGGTATTAATGCCAATGGCTATATATAGTAATAACCTGTATCAAATAGCATACTTATTATTTTATTTTATAAAAGTTTAACAACTCCTTTATAGACAATATAACACTTTGTAGTAAAATGAAATCAAGATGAATTCAAAAATATAGATATGATTACATTAAAACATATCTAAGTTACTATATGTGTTAAGAACAACAGGACTTTATGAGCTTCACTGTTTCCTGCTGTGAATGGAAGGAGTTTAGTATGAGACCTTGTCCCTATTGTGGACACGAGACGGATTTAGTAGAGACCAAACTCATGGGCTGAAAGGTTTGGAAATCTAGAGATTTGCGGATCACTTTGGAGCAAGCAGGAACCCTGCCGGTGAACACCGTTATATGTCTAAGTGGCTTTCACAAAATGAAGCCTAGTTATTTCGTATGCTCGGAATATTCTAGCGCTAGCTTTTACAGAAGGTCAGTAGGGTGGTACCACGGATATTACGTCCGTCCCTTCGGGGACGGGCGATTTTTTATGTAAAAGGAGCACATCATGGATTACGGTAAGACGTTACATTTGCCTGAAACAGAATTCCCAATGCGCGGCAATTTGCCTAAGCGCGAACCAGAAATTTTAAAGTTCTGGGAAGACAACAAAATTTATCAAAAACGTTTGGAATTGCGTAAAGACGCAAAACCTTTCATTTTGCATGATGGTCCTCCATACGCAAATGGTAAATTGCACATCGGTCATGCCCTCAACAAAACGTTGAAGGACATCATCATGAAATACAAAACGATGACAGGCCACTATACTCGCTACATCCCAGGTTGGGATACACACGGCTTGCCAATCGAGCATGCGGTTATTAAGAACACTGGTCTTAACCGTCATGAAATGGCTCCTCTGGACTTGCGCAATAAATGTAAGGAATATGCATTGGAGTGCGTAGAAACCAAAAACAAGACTTCATTCGCTTTGGTGTATTAGGCGAATGGGACCGCCCGTATTTGACATTGCGTCCTGAGTTCGAAGTTAAACAACTTGGCATCTTCGGCGAAATGGCAAAACGCGGTCACATCTATAAAGGTCTTAAAACTGTATACTGGTGTACGCACTGCGAAACTGCATTAGCAGAGGCAGAAATCGAATACGCTGAGAAAAAATCCTTTCTCTATTTACGTAAAATTCCCTTACGTATCCGAGAAAAAGGTAACATTGCCAGCTGGCGTAGATCCAAAACAAGCATATGCTGTTATTTGGACAACTACTCCTTGGACAATGCCTGCCAACGTAGCTATTTCCGTTAATCCTGAGCTTGAATATGGCTGGGTAAAAGTAGGCGATGAATACTACTTGATGGCTACTGAACTTGTTGATGCAGCTATGAAAGATATTGGTATCGAAGACTACGAAATCGTAAATCGCTTCTCTGGGGCAGATTTAGAATTGGCTGAATTCAAACATCCATTTGTAGAACGTAGCTCCACTGTATTGTGTGGTGACCATGTAACACTTGAAGCAGGTACTGGCTGCGTACATACAGCTCCTGCACACGGTGAAGATGACTTTAACATCGTTATGCGTTATAACAAGGAAGGTAAAAACAGAGCTTCCTATCGTATCCCTTGTTAACGAAACTGGTAACTGTACTAAACAAGTCGATGACAACCGTTATGGCGATACTGAATTCCCATTGGCTGGTGTGGAAATTCACGATGCAGAGGTGCCTGTCATCAAAATCTTGGCGCACAATAATGCATTACTTCACAAATCTAGCTTGCGTCACCAATATGCTCACTGCTGGCGTTGTAAAAATCCTGTTATCTATCGCGCTACAGAACAATGGTTCTCCTCTGTAGATGGATATCGTCAACAAGCACTTGATGCGATCGACAACCAAGTACAATGGATCCCTAAATGGGGCCACGACCGCATCTTCAACATGGTGCGCGACCGCGGTGACTGGGTAATTTCTCGTCAACGTATTTGGGGCGTGCCAATTCCTATTTACTATTGTGAAAGCTGTGGCGAGCACATCATCAACGATGATACGATCAAAGCATTACAAGAAAAAGTAGCTGTAGAAGGCTCCGATGCTTGGTGGGCTCACAGTGCAAAAGAATTGTTACCAGAAGGCTTCAAATGTCCTCATTGCGGTCATGATGAGTTCAAAAAAAGAAACTGATATCATGGACGTATGGTTTGACTCTGGTTCCTCTTGGTCTGGCGTACTTCAAGTTAACGGCCTTGAAGTGCCATGTGCTATGTACCTTGAAGGTTCCGACCAACATCGTGGCTGGTTCAACTCTTCCTTGTTAACTGCAGTGGCAACAACAGGTAAAGCACCTTACAACTCCGTATTGACACACGGCTTCGTTGTGGACGGCGAAGGTCGCAAAATGTCTAAATCTGTAGGTAATACAGTAGCACCTAGCGACATTATCGACGTATACGGCGCTGACGTTATGCGTTTGTGGGTATCTTCCGCGGATTACCAAGCAGACGTACGTTTGTCCAAAGACATCGTAAAACAATTATCCGAAGTATATCGTAAGATCCGTAATACATTCCGCTTCTTGCTCGGTAACTTGGATGACTTCAATCCGAACACCGATAAAGTGGCTTACGCAGACATGTCCGAATTCGATAAATGGGCATTATTGCGCTTAGAAGAAGTACGTCAAAAGGTTACTGATGCGTACGAAAACTATGAATTCCACATGTTGTACCATGCAATTCATAACTTCTGTACAGTAGACTTGAGTTCCATCTACCTTGATGTAATGAAAGATACTATGTACGCTGAAAGCAAAAACAACGTAGCTCGTCGTTCTGCTCAAACAGCTATGTACGAAATCTTGAAAACATTGGTAGCAATGGTATCTCCTGTACTTTCCTTCACAGCAGAAGAAGTTTGGAAATACATGCCTAAAGAAGATGGCATGCCTGAATCCGTTATGCTTCAAGATTGGCCACAAGGTCATCCTGAACACTTCAACCAAGAATTGGCTGATAAATGGAACCAATTGTTAGACTTGCGTACATCTGTACAAAAAGCATTGGAATTGCTCGTCAAAACAAAACAATCGGTCACCCACTAGATGCATCCGTTACAGTATATGCTGAAGGCGCTGCATTCGACGCATTGAACGCCCTTGGTGAAGACGGCTTAGCTAAACTCGTTATCGTATCCGAAGCTCACATCGTGAATGGCGCTGCTCCAGCAGAAGCTGTAAAGACGAAGAAACAGGCGTTGCAACGATAGTTGCTCCCTCTGAACTTGAAAAATGTGAACGCTGCTGGATCCACCGCGATACAGTAGGTCAAGATAGCGAACACCCTACACTTTTAAAAAGCACTTGTAGTGCGGTTTGTATCATTGCGTTAAAAAAGACCATCTTCCAAAAAATTGTGTCCAATTTTGGGGTCAGTTCACTGGGGATGGTCTCTTTGGCACTGTTAACTGTTTCCAATTATCTAGTTCAGGGAAGGTATTTATGTTTTTTGATCAATACATCAGTACATATTGTTCAAATAAGTAGGTCTTTGGTTGGTTTTCTTCATCGTTCGTTTCGATGGACCTAAAGTTGATTGCCTTTAAAAATAAAATAGGCAAATTGGTGCGAATATTAATTTGTTCGTACTTTTTCTCTTTATCGTAGAGTCTGAATCATAGCGTTTCATCGTATTCCTCTAAAATGGCTGTTGAATGGTATTCGTTCATTTTTTGAATAGTGCTCGATTATGGTAAATCTCTTTAATCGTCATAACCATGTATTCTGTCCTTGGTATGTATATTTGATAATGCATAGCATCCTTTACATCTAGCTTAAAAATGTTGCGTAGCTTGTCTGGAACGGATAGGAAATGATTGTAAAAGCTAAGTTTCATTTCGTCTTGTGATGCTAAGGCGTGCTCGATGGTTTGCCAATCATATAAGGTAGTGTCCCATAAGAAGTCATCCATGTTTACAGATAAACGTGCTGCATTTTGAGGCCATTCAGTATGACCAGGACGTACTGTTGTAGTAGACTCTTTAATACCTTCCTTGTAACGCCAATGACCATCAACCTCTTCAAAGGCCGCTAATCGTTCTTCTGCTTCGTTATCGATGGGAATATCTTTTAGCTCCGGATCCAAATTGGCTTTGTGAGACAAGTATGTATTGATGGGATTCTTCGTAATAGGCTACGGCAGTATCTAAATCAGGTTTGCCTGTTACATATCCTTTTTCATAGGCATAGCCTAAGGCAACGCGCGTTAAAGCCCGTGTAATATCGTAAAAAGAGAACGCGATCTTCCTCTTCTAAGGCGCGTTTTTCTTCATCCAGTACACGTGCTAAGGACTGTACACCAAAGCGTATATTTTGGTTACCCCTAAGCCATGGATGCGCATATAACCAATGTATGGCAAGGAGAACATAAAGCGCTCTTTTGTGGCTGCCATGTGAGTTAAGTCGGCAATGAGGCCCCAGTCGAGCGGTAGATGACCGATGTGGAAGATATAGCCAAAGGCGGCCTTGTAAGGCGGCATAGCCGGCATCACTGAAATCTTAGTAGCTGCACGGCGGTAGAGTCCAATTGCTTTTACCGGATCATAAGGAATGACTCTACGTAGCTCTTTGGCATCATAGAAATGATAGTAATAATCCGCTAATTCAGCGGTGCTTTCAGCTTGACCTAAGGATGCACCTTTCGTAAACCATGTGAAAGCATCCTCGAATTTTCCGTTTTCATGACAGTCGAGACCAGTGTATAGTATCATGGTTGGATTATCTAGTTCAGCAGCAGTTAAGGCTACGCGGCGCGCATTGATAAAATCGGCTTCGTCGATATAGATATTCCGTAAGTTCCCTTGGAACATGGCGAGCCCGTTATCGAGGGCCTTATTAAACCACTCTTTCGCAAGGTTAGTATGCATTTTCTTGCAATGTTTCGTTGGAAATAGTACCTTGTAAGGTTATAAGGCGTTCCTGTATAGAATTTTTGGAAGCTCTGTTTGGATACGTTTCGCCAAACTTAGGCGAGGTGGTGTAATCATATCCTTCAGCAAGAGCTCGATGCGATTCGTCATCGCGCCAGAAAAAGACATTGCCTATAATGTATTGGCAGAAGGCATCACCTTGCTCCGCGTAAGTCGTAAACAATACGAAATGCTTCGTCAAAGGAAATTTGCATATCCTTCTCCACGGTAGGGGTGATGGAACCTTTGATGCGTAATGCTTGTAATATGCCGATAGGACTACAGCGGCGAATGCTATCGTGTAAGCATTGATAGGTGCGCATATTATTTTCAGGGAAGTTTGATTCCTCCCATGTAAAAGCGTGGCCCTGCGTAAATATGAGCCAACAAAGCATACGCATCAGCTATCTCGCGAGCCTCTGGATTATTGGCTATTTTTAACGCGTCCTCTTTGGTGTCGATTTCGTTTTCCAGCGAGGTGGTCATATCGTTTCTTAGCGCTCGATGATTCGGTTGCTCAGGGGATTTTGTTGATTATTGACGATAAGCTCTAATTGACGCAAGCCTTCTTGAGCCATTTTTTGATTATAGGATGTAAAAATCATGTGGAAGACCTTTTGCAGGCGTTCCGTAAAGTACTGTACCATTAGGCCTCCTTTAATTAGTTACGTATACTATAGAATACATATTTATTATATAACGAACGCTAGGTACCGTAAAAGAGGAATTAGCATAAACCCCTCTAAAAGCACTTCGGTGTCATAAACAATATATGTGAGCCTCACAAATTTTATGAAGCCTTTCAGAGGGGGCATATTTATCCTAGTTCATAGGGATAGATATTATTTTTTTGTTGTAATCGCCGAACCATTTGTCGTAGATTTTTTGGTAAGTGCCGTCTTCTTTAAGTTCTTTAAGAGCTTTGTTAACAGCTTCTTGTAAAGCTTTGTTGCCTTTTTTCACGCCAAGAACTGTACCTTCAGCTTTAGTAGGTTCGCCTACGAGTTTAAGGTCTTGTCAGCACCTTGTTTAAGGTAGTACATAGCCACTGCGTTATCGATGATAGCACCGTCGATTGTACCAGCTTTCAATTCCATGAAGATATTAGCATTGGAATCGATTTGTTTTACTGTTGTATTAGGGATTTTTTGAGCCATTTCAACAGGGATTGTACCGATTTGAGCACCTACAGTATGACCTGCTAATTCATCCATGTTGTGGATTGTTGTGTTGTCTTTACGAACAACTGTGATGAAACCGCCTTGATCGAAGTATACATCGGAGAAGTCCAATACTTTTTCGCGTTCAGGAGTAGCGTTGATACCTGCTGCGATCATGTCGATATCGCCAGATTGAACTGCTGGAATCAAAGCATCGAAGCCCATGGATTTGAATTCCATTTTTAACCCAAGTTTTTTAGCAATTGCTTCGGACAAATCAACGTCGAAACCAACGTATTTGTCGCCTTCAGTGAATTCGAATGGTGGGAATGTAGTTTCAGAACCTACACGTAACACACCAGCCTCTTGTGTCATTTTAGGTTTGTCGTTGCCACAACCAGCCAATAAACCCATAGCAGCAACAGCTACGAGTGCGATGGCTGTTAATTTTTTGAACTTAAACATAGTATCCTCCTCAAACATCCATATACATGGTTTATACATTTCTGTTTATATTGTACGGAATTTTACAACCAATAGGCAATAACATTGTATAATTAAGAGTAAACGAGTTTTTAACAATATTTAAAATTTTTATTAAGAAATGGTATCTTAATCCTTTATAAATAAGGTTCGATCTTATTTATACAACATGCGTTTATGGAGGACCTATGTCCCTTACTGAACTACCTTTCTGATCTTTTGTTAAAGCTTCGCACTTGATGCTTTTGCTATCAATTATACATTGGCTAAGAACCCTGAGAACTGTCGAGTCATGAATTTGAGTCCGTTAAAACGATCGGCGCTGTTCTTGAAAAACATGGCATGGATGTTACCTATGAATTCTGTAACTTACCAACAGCGTTCAAGGCTTCTGTTGTGAAAGTAGATAATCCAAATGGTCGTTTGGCTATTCTTTGTGAATATGATGCCCTCCCTGAAGTATGCCATGCATGTGGTCACTCCGCCAGTGGCTCTATGAGTGTTCTAGCAGCATTAACACTACATAAAATGCAACAAGACGGCGTTGCTTTCAATATGGATATTGACATCATTGGAACCCCTGATGAGGAAGCGATGGGGTGCAAGGTGGATATGTGTAATGCTGGCGTGTTTCAAGAATTACGATTTTGCTATTATGGTGCATCTTGATGGGGAGGAAACACGGCCTAATTCACAATTTTTAGCCCTGGATTGTTTCCGTACTACATTTCACGGTAAACCGGCCCATGCAGCCGGTGAGCCTTGGAATGGCATCAACGCGGTAAACGGCGTGCAACTTGCCATCCATGCAATGGATATGCTGCGCCAACAAGGACGACCAGAGTGTCGTATCGGCACGTGGATTATTGCTGGAGGCACCGCAGCCAATGTCATTCCTGAATTTGGCGAATTAGAGGTAACCGTGCGTCATACTGAACGTGAATATTTGAACGGTTTATCTGAACAGATTAAAAAATCTTTGAAGGTGCTGCCCTTTGTACTAGGTACAACAGTAGATGTTGAGTTTTACGGAAATCCCTATGACGATATGAACCAAAACCATAGAGGAACAGCTCTCATTGAAGACGTAATGTCTGATATGGGCCTTGATTTCAAGCCCGGCCCAGCAGCCCTTGGAGGTAGCTCAGAGATTGGCAATGTTAGCTATCAATGTGCGGCATTCCACCCTAAATTGCGACTCGCTGGGGCGAGCCAAGGTGTGCCATTCTAAAGAATTTGCTGATGCTATGCTAGAAGCCACCATTGAACAAACAATTGTCGACGGTGCTAATATCATAGGCCGCACCTTGTTACGATTGAAAATCCAGCTGTCTTAGAAGAAATTGTGGCTGAGTTTAATGCATCTAAATAAAGCTGTTTTCTATATCTATCAATCTTAGAAGAAATTAATTAGACGATAATAGCCGAATTTAAAATAATTCACGTTCGTATAATAGAGTACCCAGACCACGTTATTCCCAGCGATGACTGGAATGTACTTAAACTCAAGGAACTCAAATAAACCAGTATGGTGATATCATCTGGTACGACAAATCCCTCCCGATGATGATTCATATCATCGCCTGCACAAACTGAAACGATCCATTATGATGCGCAAAAAAATGCTTTATATACTATCTATGTCTTACATATTATCTGTGTGATATATTTGTAACCCATACTGATTGAAAATAATATCTATCCATTTATATACCTATTAAAGGATGGCTTTATGTCCTCCTGAAACATTACAAATTAAAAAATATAGGTCTCACCGGTGATAAACCCATCCGATTCATTGCATCTGATGGACGGCACCTTGATTGGTTAACGATGCCAAGTCCATCCCGATGAAAGTTGGCGATTCGTGCTGCTCGTGAAAGTGGTAGCCATCGCTTCTGGTCGTGCTTGGAATGAGATGAATGATGTCATCGAGAAATTGCCATGCTTACGCTATTTCATGTGCACCAATGGTGCTTATGTAATGGATAAGGATGAAAATCGTTCGCTGTTCCATGTAACATTTGATAAAGAACAAGCCCTTTATTTGTTGCGTAAACTATTAACCTATGGCGTCTATGTGGAGGCCTATGTGAAAGATAAAATCTATGGCATGTATCCGCCGTCCCGTTGTATTACGCCGGAACGTTTATGTGCCTGTGCAGATGAACGTAATAACAGTGATACATGGCATAATGGTTAATCAGTGCCTAATACAAAAAATCAGATTTCTGCTGATACAGACAGGACATCTACCTGGTGAAACCCATGATCACTATGCGCTAGCTGAAGGTGATGAAGCAGCGACTATAAATATGTCTGAGTGTGAAGTAGAACAGTCTAATTTCTTCTTTAGACCTAATATCCGGCCATTTATCTTGGCAACACGTACGATGGTGCCGGATTTACTTGCTCATATGGAATCTCTAGACGAAGGCCCTGAAAAGATGCAAATCTTCTACGGTGACGAGCCTATGCGCCAACGTATCTTACAAGACTTACGCGATGAATACCAAGGTATGTCTCACGATGGTACAGGCCGTGAACGTTTTTATGATGTACTACTCTCTAGTGAAGGTAACTTAGAATTCGTATTACCGCATACCACAAAGGGAACAGCCGTTGAGGCTTTAGCCAATCATTGGGGCTTTAGTCCAGACGAAGTAATGACACTGGGTGATAGTGAAAACGATCTATCCATGCTACGCTTTGCCGGTGCTAGCGTTGCTATGGGCAATGGTAAACCGAATATTAAAGAAGCAGCACGTTATGTGACGACCGATAATAACCATCATGGCGTGGCTAAAGCAATCTATTCAGCTATTGCGTATAACAATGAAACTAAAAAACAGTAATCATATCTCAAATTAGAAAAATAAAAAAATTTTCATATCTGGGTTGTGCTCGAAATTGAGATACTACCAGTTAAAAATAAATACTTTTAACTGTAGTATCTGAAAAAACTATATATATTTGTTTGTCGGTTTGTATTCCAGTCGGTTTTATATGAGTAAAATTGCGTCGAAAGTGTAATAGTAATACATTGACCCCTGATGTTAGATAATAGTTGAGTTTAATCAAAGATAGGAGGTGATGTAAATGGGAAATCTAAAGTTTAATATAGATGACACTTGTGTTAAGTGTGGTGCATGTGCCGTAGATTGTCCTGTTCAATGCATCACCAAAGGGGAGACTCAGTTTAATATTGGTCAAAGGCTGTATCGGCTGTGGCGATTGTTATTCAATCTGTCCCGTTGGAGCTGTAAAAATGTCTAAACGCGAGGATCATAAAACATAGTCCATTGAAAATAGAGCCTCTTAAAGGTCGAAATTATTAAAGATTATTTTCGTATTAGTTTGTTATATAGTTAAAATCCGAACATTAGAATTTTTCTATAAATTTCATACGGAATATATGGAGTCCATATACTTCGTATGGTATAATGAAATGTAATGAAATTTAGCGTTTTGCTCGAGAAAACGCACCGCCAGTACAGAAATGTATGGGCATTAAAAAATGGTGAATATACTTTCACAAATAGATGCATACGGAGGAAGGCATGGAAAACAAGGAATTGGTAATTGTTGTTGACTTTGGTGGTCAATAGAATCAATTGATCGCACGCCGTGTTCGTGAAAATCACGTATACTGCGAAGTATATCCATACAACAAACCGCTGGATAAAATTAAGGAATTAAAACCGCAAGGTATCATCTTTACAGGCGGTCCTAACAGCGTGTATGAAGAAAACTCTCCAAAAATTGAGAAAGAGATCTTTGAACTTGGTATTCCTATTCTTGGCATGTGCTATGGTATGCAATTTATGGCGCATACATTGGGGGGCAAAGTTAAATCTGCGGATAACCGTGAATTCGGTAAAACACCTACTAAAGTGGATACTACATCTCCATTGTTCAAAGGCTTGGACGAAGACCAAGTTGTTTGGATGTCCCACGTTGACTATGTAGCAAAAGTACCTGAAGGTTTCGAAATTGTTGCTCATACTAAAAAGACTGCCCTGTTGCATCCATGCAAAACAAAGAGCGTAAATTATACGCTATGCAATACCATGCAGAAGTATTGCACACTGAACATGGCAAGGAAATGCTTCATAATTTCTTATACGAAGTATGTGGCTTCACAGGAACATGGACAATGGCAAACTATGCGAAATCTGCTATTGAAGACATTCGCAAAACCGTTGGTAACGGCAAAGTATTGTTGGCATTGTCCGGCGGTGTAGACAGCTCCGTTGCGGCAGCTCTTATCTCTAAAGCTGTAGGAGATCAATTGACATGTATCTTTGTTGACCATGGTTTGATGCGTAAAAACGAAGGTGACGAAGTAGAAGCAGCTTTCAAAGACTCCGGTATGAACTTCATCCGTGTTGATGCAGAAAAACGTTTCTTGGATAAATTGTCTGGTCTTGAAGATCCAGAAGCTAAACGCAAAGCTATCGGTGAAGAATTTATCCGCGTATTCGAAGACGAAGGCCGTAAAATCGGTTCCGTTGACTTCTTAGCGCAAGGTACAATCTACCCTGACGTTATTGAGTCCGGCACTGGCGAAGCGGAAGTTATCAAATCTCATCACAACGTAGGTGGCTTGCCTGCAGTTGTAGATTTTAAAGGTCTCATCGAACCATTGCGTAACCTCTTCAAAGACGAAGTACGTGAACTTGGTTCTGAATTAGGTTTGGCTGACTACCTCGTATGGCGTCAACCATTCCCAGGTCCTGGTCTTGCTATTCGCGTAATGGGCGAAATCACTAAAGAGAAACTCGATATCTTGCGTGATGCGGACTATATCTTCCGTGACGAAATTGCAAAAGCTGGTCTTGATCGCGACATCAACCAATACTTTGCAGTATTAACATCTACACGTACTGTAGGCGTTATGGGTGACTTCCGTACATACGATTACACATTGGCATTGCGTGGCGTAACAACAACAGACTTCATGACTGCTGACTGGGCGCGCATCCCTTACGACGTATTGGACACAATCTCCCGTCGTATCG
>VOFG01003222.1_pt1 | contig 14752 bp, 15 predicted proteins | sample 5384171 | NCBI WGS metagenome assembly VOFG01 (sample SAMN12384726, study PRJNA508395) | human gut metagenome | isolation source: healthy gut F | host: Homo sapiens
GAACGTTGTGATTTTAGTATATGGCTTTCGGCTGGCATACCTTCTTGGGTAATGGGGCAGAGTGTGACGGAATCGGCATCGGATACAGTTCCGACACGCTATGAGAAAATGATGACACGCCGTATGGAAGGGTGGAACGTTTGATTCCCGACCATTACAAGATACAGTTTGCGGGAAGCATCGGTGTCGTTTCAATCGGTACGGGATGGACCTACGGGAAGAAGCAGCAGTGGGAGACAGATATCATGTTGGGCTTTTTGCCTAAATTTGAAAGTGAACATAATAAGGCCGTTTTCACTCTGAAACAGTCGTATTTGCCTTGGCGGTTACGCGTGAAAGAGAGTGCGTGGGTGATTCAGCCTTTGTCATGCAGTTTGTTCTTGTCCTCCGTATTGAGCGATAAGTTTTGGACGCATGAGCCAGACCGTTATCCTAAAGGATATTACGGTTTTTCTACCCGTATTCGTGCCAATCTTTCTTTGGGTCAGCGTGTGATGTACGTTTAGGCGCCAACGCCATGTTAGGCGTTTCTCTGGCTGTTGCCAAGGCGGCAGCTAACTATTTGGACCTGCCTCTTTTACCGTTATATCGGCGGGACGAATGCATATGTATTGCCTGTCCCGATGATGAATATTATCAATGGCGGTTCGCATTCTGATGCCCCGATCGCTTTCCAGGAATTTATGATCCGTCCGGTTGGAGCTTGCTGTTTCCGTGAAGGTTTGCGTATGGGGGCCGAAGTCTTCCATGCTTTGAAGAAGGTGTTGCACGATCGCGGCCTGAGTACGGCTGTCGGTGACGAAGGTGGTTTCGCTCCTGCTTTGGATGGAACGGAAGACGCTTTGAACTCCATCATGGCCGCTATTAAAGCTGCCGGATACGAGCCGGGTAAGGATGTGACGATCGCTATGGACTGTGCTTCTTCCGAATTCTATCATGATGGCGTATACGATTATACGAAATTTGAGGGAGCCAAAGGTGCTAAGCGTACTGCCGAGCAGCAGGTCGCTTATTTGTCCGAATTGGTTGCTAAATACCCGATCGACTCTATCGAGGACGGCATGGACGAAAACGACTGGGCCGGTTGGAAACTGTTGACTGAAGCGTTGGGAAGCAAATGCCAGTTGGTCGGTGACGACCTGTTCGTGACAAACGTAGAATTCCTGAAGAAAGGCATTGAGGAAGGCTGTGCCAATTCTATTCTGATCAAGGTGAACCAGATCGGTACGTTATCCGAAACACTGGATGCAATCGAAATGGCACACCGTAACGGTTATACTTCCGTCACTTCGCATCGTTCGGGTGAGACTGAAGATGCTACGATCGCCGATATCGCTGTTGCTACCAACAGCGGACAGATCAAGACCGGCTCTTTGAGCCGTTCGGATCGTATGGCGAAATACAACCAGTTGATTTACTGGATTCATTTCGATGGCGCAAAAAGCCGCCTTTTTCAGTGTGGGTTTCAGTAAGCCGCATGATATTTCACCGGCAGAACATTCCCGTATCAAGAACGTCTGATGCTATTTGAAGAAATTTATGCCTCGGTCAGTTCGGGTATAACAAGAACTACATGTTGTATGCCACGACGAGCCTTTTCCACTTCTTAGGTTCCATGAAGTTTCTTGGAGAATACCGTGAGTGCCGTTTTGCGGGTGTGCAGGAAAAACGAGACGTGGTGCAGCGTGCCATTCATTTCATGCAGGAAAACTTGAATAAAAAAAATCCGTCTGACGGACATTGCCCGCGAAGTGAAACTTTCCCCGTCTTACTTCTCCAATGTCTTTGAGGACAAGACCGGTTCTCCCCCTTTGCGTTATTTGGGATACCTCCGCATTCAGGAAGCCTGTCATTATTTGGATTTCACAGAGTTGAAAATCAGTCAGATCAGTCCGTTGGTCGGTTATGAGGATTCGCTTTACTTTTCCCGGCAGTTCACGAAATACATGGGCATGTCGCCGTCGGAATATAAATCAAAGAAGAAAAGGGTAAGATTTTAAATAATTATATATTTGAGGAACGAGACATGAATACGAAAGCTCTATTATCTTTAGTAGCAGGCATTTCCCTGCTGTGCAGTTGTCATACAGCGCCTGCTTCCCGTGAAGGAGAAACGGGGGCGGCAGACAGTGTGGTGGTAAAAATGAAGTCGTGAATACGATTCTACAGCGTCGCAGCATCCGGAAATACAAGCCGCAACCGATAGAGAAGGACAAGTGGGCACAGATAGTGGAATGTGGAGTGTATGCTCCCAACGGGAAAGGACTGGAATCGTGGGAAGTGCGTGTCGTGGACAATCCCCGTTTGTTGGCTTCGATAGATTCGGCTTACAGCCGTTTCATGGGAAAGGACAGGAGAAACCACTATTCGGGCGGCATACGGTGCACCTGTGTTGGTATTTATCGCATACGATACGACTTATGATTTGTCGCAGGTGGATTGCGGACTATTGGGTGGAAACATGATGATTGCGGCACAATCGTTAGGGATTGGTTCATGTTGCTTGGGTGGTATTTGCCGTTTCCTGAATGAACCGGAAGGTCGTGAATTGCTTGATGAATTGGAGTTTCCCGAAACGCATAAATTACTTTATGCCATAGCTTTCGGTTATCCGGATGAAGAACCTTCTCCCAAACCTCGTGATATGAACAAGGTCGGACGGTTGAATGATGCGGTTTTTGTTGATTGGGGATTAAAGAACGAGAAGTATGAAACGTTTTTTATATACTGGGGGTAGCCATGGGAATGAGTGCATTTTTGAGCAGCCTTTTCGGTTGCCATGTTTCGGACGGGGATTTCCGTTCGCTTTCCGTAGCGGAATTCAAAGAATACATTGCCGATACGGCGGTCGTGCGTTTAGATGTACGTACGGCTGGAGAATATGCGGAGGGGCATATTGCCGGGGCGGTGAACATAGACGTGTTACAACCGGATTTCGAACAGAAGAGCAAGGCCGTTTTACCGAAAGGCAAGACCATAGCCTTGTATTGCCGGAGTGGGAAGCGCAGCAAGAAAGCAGCACGGATTTTGAGTGAGCTTCATTATAAGGTGGTGGAGCTTGACGGTGGATACTTGGAATGGACGACGGCCGGACAGTGACGGGACAAGTCTTGAAACGGATGAGTCCGGGGGCCAGTGAAAAGAAGAGACTATTTGGGGTGAAAAAATGACTGTAATTTCGCGATAGACTTGTATATAATGGCTCTTTTCATTATCTTTGCACCCGATTTCAAGGAAATCATGCGGAAATAGCTCAGTCGATAGAGCACTAGCCTTCCAAGCTGGGGGTCGCGGGTTTGAGCCCCGTTTTCCGCTCATGTAAGACTTGCCGTTTTCGGCAAGTCTTTTTTGTTGTATCCGTGAGATTCAACGGATGGATAACCCAAATCATTGACACCTGTAAAATATAGGTTGAATGAGGTTCGGGGCATATTGTATGAAGGCAGAAAGTCGGTTGTTTATATCTGATGATTTTATAGCGTTTGGAAAAAGCCAACACGCATTTTGGGGCGTGTTGGTGATGTGAAGTCTTATTCCGTATCGAACCGGAACACCGTAGTTTGCCGATATTCCTCCCCAGGACGCAACAGGCAGGAGGGAAGTCGGGATGCGATGGCGTGTCGGGATAAAATTGCGTTTCGAGGCAGACGGCGGTGTCGGGATGGACGTAATAACCGGCTGTGTAGAGTAGTACGGAGGGCAGGTCGGTTTTTACCGTCAGGCTGCGGCCCGTGGTGGGCTCGGACAACCGGGCGGCCTCCACCATGTCGGGGGACTTTTCCGTTTTCAGTACGTAACAGTGGTTGTAACCTTTGTTCCATTTCAGTTGCTCATGGTCGGCATATAAGTCCTGTCCGATGGGTTTGGCAGAAGTGAAATCGAAAGGCGTGCCGCCCACCTTCACCCGTTTACCCGTGGGAATGAACTGCGGGTGGTGTCCAATATCGTATGTGAAGGGATGCGCAACACATGTCCCGTGATTTTCTCTCTCTTGCCACCCAAATTGAAGTAGGCATGGTTCGTCAGGTTCAGGTAGGTCGCCCTGTCTGTTGTTCCATAGTAGCGGATGGACAGCTCGTTGTCATCGTTCCAACGGTATTCCACCGAGATGTGTGCGTTGCCCGGATAACCGCCTTCTTCATCGGGGAAAGCCGCGTGAAGCGCACGCCGTCGTCCAAAACTTCCCAGTCCCACAGCATGCGGTCGAAGCCGGAGAAGCCGCCATGGTTGGTGTTCTGCCCGTCGTTTTTTCCAGTTCGTAGGTTTGCCCGTCGATGCAGAGGCGTGCGCCTCCGATGCGGTTGGCAAAACGGCCCACGATGGCTCCCATGTAGAACTCGTCCGACAACAGGTCGGTCGGGCTGACGAGCACATTCGCCATCTCTCCGTGTTTGTCCGGCACGATGGCAGAAAGCCAACGGGCACCCCAGTTGGTCAGTTCAACCACGGCTCCGATTGAGTTTGTCAACCGGAAGCCGTAGACCGGGTGCCCGTCGGCATATTACAGATCACTTGTGTGTCTATTCGCATAATTCACGATGGATTTGTGCACCTTGGTGGTTGATGTCCAAAGCGCGTGCCTTGTCCAAGTACTCGATGGCGTGTACGCGGTCTTCCAATCCTAAATAGCCCAATCCCATGACATAGTTGCAGTGGATGGCGTTGCGTTTGTCAGATTGTCCTCCCAGATGGCCAGGTCGGGCAACGATACGGCAAAAGTAGTCTATGCGGCAGTGGTCGAACAAGTGTTTCTCACCATGTTTGATGAGCTTGTTGAAGCGTCCGCGTGCCTTGCTTTCCTCGCCCAATGCGCGCCAAGCCAGTCCCTGATAGAAAATCTTGTCTGGTTGTGCATCGTTGTAGAAAAACGCCTGTTGCGGTTCGGCAGAGCCTTGGGTGGCCTTGTGCAACCAAAGCTTGGCGTTTTCTTCATCTCCCAGTCCGCGGTAAGCCAATCCTTTGTAGTACCAGATGTCGTTTTCTTCTGCATTGATGAGTTTGCCTTCGCCCAAGTTGTACGGGTATTGGTCTGTGGCCTGCAACAAAGCCAAAGCGTCGGCGTAGCGGTGTTCGCGCAGGGCGATTTTGGCCAGTTCCACATGGCAGATGGTGTATTGTCCCGTGATTTTTCCTTCACCGCCTTCCCACGGATGGAATTTGCGGGCGGCAATCAGTGCCTTGGCCTCTTCATAGCGTCCTAATTGGTTGTAGAGCGTGATGTGCTCGATGGACAGGTCGTCGCGGCTTTCCGTTTCGGCCGGATGGGCTTCGAGGAATGCGAGACGTTCCGCTTGCGGACGTCCGAGCCGTTTGTAGAGCTGGTCCAATTCCATCAGGATGCGGGCATCGCTTTCGTCGAGGCGGTAAGCCTTCTCCAGTGTTTCCACCGCCTTCTGCGGATCGTTGCGTTTGTTGTAGTAAGCCAGCGAGAGGTTGCGCCATACGGTAGGGAACGCCGGGTCGATAGCGGCCGATGCCTCCCAACATGCGATAGCATTGTCGTATTGCCGTGCGGCATACCAGAAGTTGCCGAGGGCGTAGGCCGCTTTTGGCACAGGCTTCGTGGTTCTCTTTCATTGCATCCTGCAACACCAATACTTCTTCGATGCGGTTGGGGAAGCAGTAAGAATGGTCGTCCTGTTCGGCCTTTTTGTAATATTCGAGCGCCTTGACCGTGTCTCCTTTACGCGAGTGGCAGTAGCCCAACGCGTAATGTACCATCGGGTAGACTTCGCCTTGTGTGGCGGCGTACCCCCTAACAGGTTGATGGCCTCGTCGTAAAGTCCGGCTTGTGCGAAATCGAGTGCGTATTCGATGTAGACGTGGGCTGCACCGTGCATCAGTCGCTGCATTTCCTTCAGCACGTGGTCATCGCCCGTGAGGAGATATTGCTCGAAGCGGCATCCCATATTGAAGCGGTCTATCTTGAGCGATTCCGCTATCAGGTCGAAGGCTTCTTCCTTACGTCCCAAGTGGCGCAGGATGGAGACTTTCAGTTGGCGTGCCTTATGGTGGTGCCAGTTGCGTACGAGCGAGCGGTCTATCAGGTCAAGGGCTTTCTTGAAGTTGCCCCGGCGGCAGTCGATGGCGGCCAAGTTGTAATAGGCGGCATCCTGCCAAGCGGCATTCAAGCCGATTTGAAGAACGCGTCGTATGCCTCGTCCGTTTTGTCCTGCATCAGACAACTCCAACCCAGATTGTAATACGGTTCACCGTCGTAAGGGTTCGGATTGCGTTCCGTCAGGGTTTCGACGGCTTTACGGAAATAGCCTTCGGCTTTGGCGAATTGTCCCTTGCGCATCAGGAGCAAACCCATGGCGTTGTTGCAACGCACGTCGCCCGGTTCGCGGCGCAACGCCTCCTCATAGTAGTCCATCGGGTTGTAAGTCGCGTGGCGGTATTGCTCCAAGTGTAGCCCCGTCAGGAAAAGTTGCTCGATGGACGCGATGTCCTTCGGGTCTTTGGCGGCCTTGGCCGGATCCGGTACGGGCTTGATTTCCGGTTTGTCGGCTTGGTAGTTTACCAAAATGCGGCCCTCGTGGTTACGGATTTCAACCAAGATGTCTTCGTCTTTCAAGCCCTCGGCTGCAAATTCTGCTTGGAACGGTTCTGCCGGAGAGATGGAGATGACTTTGTCGAAAAGGGTGCCGCCGCCCACGTTATCCTTGACGAACACATGCACGTCCTTGTTCACTCCGGTGGTGTACAGGATGACTTTGCCTTTTCCCCTCCTTGACTTCCATGTTCAGCAACGCGTCCTTGGTGGCGTTCTTCACGTAACCTACCTCGGCGTAGGGCATGAAGTACTGTTTCCACGACTTTTCCTCGTAGGGTTGCAACCAGGTGAAGTCCGGCTGGTTGTCGGTGTACATGCCCGTCATCAGCTCGATGTACGGGCCGTCCTCGTCCGTCAGGTTACGGTCCCATGCGCGTCCGAAGTCGCCGTTGCCCCATGTCCATTGCTTCTTTCCCGGCGACACATGATGATCGGCCACGTGGAGCAATCCGCCTTTCACGTCCTCTTCATATCCGCCCACGAAGTCGAATTTCGATTGAATGGCCATGTAGGATGTCGGCACGGGGATATTCTTGTATTTCGAGATGTCCACACCGGCGGAATAGTCTTGTTTGTAGTAAGTGCCCGTGGCGATGGGGAACGACGACACGTCACGCTTGCCATGGTCGAACACGGCGTTCACGTCGGGCGGGAACACCGAGTGGTAGTGGTCGTTGACCACCACGGCCGGGTTGGCCCACCACAGGAACGTCTGGGGGAAAGACGTACGGTTGTAAATCTTCACGTTGATTTCGATGTACGACTTGCCCGGATAGAGCGTAAAGCCCTGCATGCCTTTGGTGCGGAACATGCGTTCCACTTCGTTGCACCATACCGTCTTGCTGCCGTCGGCATGCTCCTCGATGGAGAAGTCTGTGGGCAGGAAGGTGGACGGGCGGTGGTGTTGCGGCCAGTTGAACTCGATACCGCCCGAAATCCACGGACCAGTCAACCCGACGAGCGCGGGCTTCACCACTTGGTTGTAGTACACGAAGTGGCGTTGCTTCACCTTGTCGTAGGCCATGTGGATGCGTCCGCCCAATTCCGGGAGTATCATCACCTTGATATATTCGTTCTCGATGAAGAGCGCATGGTAAAGCTTGTCTTTCTTCTCGTCGGAGATTTTCTCTACCACGGGATAAGGATAGACCGCGCCGCTGCTGCCTTGGTAGACACGTTTCTCCAAGAAGATCGGATTCTTTTTCTTCCTTGCCGATTTCGTAGGTGGGGAGCAGGATGTCCTCTTCCCATGCACGCACCTCGAGGTGTTCACCGTGCTTTGAATCAAATAGGATGTGATTTTTTCCATGATGTATGAAGTTATTGGATAAGTTCGTGTTCGATTTCTTCCAGACTCTTGCCTTTCGTTTCAGGCAGGCGGCGCCATACGAAGATGCCGCCGGCGAGGCAGATGATGCCATAGAGCCAGAACGTCCCGGCTGCGCCCAATCCGCTGTTCAGCACCGGGAAGGTGTACGTCAGGATGAAGCAGGCGGCCCAAAGGGCGAAGGTACATACCGACATGGCTACGCCCCGTATGCGGTTGGGGAATATTTCGGAGATGATGACCCACATGGTCGTAGCCAGCGTCATGGCGTAGCAGGCGATGGCGGCCACCACGATGACGAGCAGCATGACTCCGCTGATATGGAACCAGTAAGCCGCGCCCATGAAGGCATAAATCGGTGTCAGGCCGAACGCCCCGAAGAGAGTCAGGGCTTTGCGTCCCCAACGGTCTACCACGCACATGGCCAATACTGTGAAATCACGTTGGTCACTCCCGTCACCACGATGTTCATCAGCACGTCGGACACGCCGTAACCGGCGGCCATGAAGATTTCCTGGGCATAGTTGAAGATGACATTGATGCCGCACCATTGTTGCAACACGGCCATCACCACGCCGATGAGTAGGATTTTGCGCATCGAGGGGTGGAGCAGTTGTTTGAATCCGCCTTCCACGGTTTTCTCTCCTGCGGCGGCTTCTATGGCAGCCAGTTCTTCACGGGCGTGGGCCTCGCCGCCTATCTTCGCGAAGATGCCGAAGGCTTTTCCTTGTACCCCGATGAGGCCAGCGCCAGCGCGGGCTTTCGGGCAGGACGAAACTGAAGACGAAGAAAAGGGCTGCGGGTACGACCATGGCCCAGAACATCCACCGCCATCCCATTTGTCCGTTCCACGACAGGCGTATCATCTCGGCTGTGGCGTGGTCGGCCACCGGTTCGGCAATCTGCCAGTTGACGATTTGTGCGCTGGATACCCAGTACCACCGTCAACTGGTTGATGGACGAAACGTCCGCGCGTGGGCCGGGGCGATTTCCGCTATATACATAGGAGAAAGGCTCGAAGGGATGCCGATGGCGAATCCGCCGATGAGGCGAAACACGTTGAACAGTCCGAACGTGTCGGCGGCACCCGTGCCCACGGCCGTACAGATGAATAGTCCGGCGGCCAGTATCAATATGGGTTTACGGCCTAATTTGTCGTCAGCTTGCCCGCGCTCAACGCGCCGATGAGGCAGCCGATCAACGCACTGCTCATGGCCCATCCTGAAGCGAAGGGCTTGTCGGCAATCTGGAAGTATTGTTCATAAAAAAGGTTTGGCGCCACCAATCACGACCCAGTCGTAACCGAAAGGAAACCGCCCATGGCGGAAATCAGCGCAAATCAGAAACAGGTAAAGATTTGTTTTTGTCTTCATGATTGTAGAAATGGTTTAAGAAATATTTTCTGGGTGCAAAGTAACGCGGTTTTTGCGGTTCCGGAAATGGATAGAATCACTTATGATATGGACAATTTTGCGGTGGGGTGTTTTTGTGCGGCCGGGCGGCGGTTCGGGGTATGGGCGACGCAGTGGCTTATTTTGACAAAGGGAGGACGGCGAATCGTTTGGCGCAGAACGGAAAATCAATCTCTTGAGAACGGAAAATCGTTTGGCGCAGAACGGCGAATCGTTCTCAGGAGAAAATTTTGTAAATCATAAATCGTTGTATCATAGTGTGTTATTGATGGGGGATCCTATTGGGCTTCTACTCTAAAAAAATATTGACTTTGGAGCGAATTTGTTTGTTTTGACGAGAATTTCGGACAGAGGCAAGGTTTTCTTTTCGTACTTTTGTATGCTGAGTTATACTACTTGAATAGCATACAAAATATCATGGAAATAAAGTTGAATTTGAAACAGGCCGGAGTACTGGCTATAGCGGCCATGGCGGCTTTGGAGCGTGCAGGCTCGTGGCGGGAAACGCTTGTCGGAGTATGTGAACCCGTTTATCGGGGCTACGACGAACACACAAATGGCCAAGGCCGAACATGGGTTGGGAAAGACCTTTCCCGGTGTGGCCACGCCGTGGGGCATGACGCAGGTCAGCCCCAATACCATTACCGGAGGCGACAACGGTTCGGGGTACAGTTATGAACATACGACCATCGAGGGCTTTGCCTTGACCCAGATGAGCGGCATCGGATGGTATGGCGATTTGGGGAATTATTTAGTGATGCCCACCACGGGACCTTTGCATACGTATCGCGGCGAGGCGGAACGTCCGGAGGAGGGCTACCGTTCGCGTTACGATAAGGAGAGCGAGACGGCACGCAGGATATTACGCTGTCCGCTGACCGATTATGACATCCGGGCGGAACTGACGGCCACTCCCTCACGGCGGGTCATGCGTTTCACTTATCCGGAAAACGAATGTTCGCGCATTCAAATCGACTTGGCCCGCCGTGTGGGCGGTACGTCTGTCCGGCAGTACGTGGAGCGTGTGGATGACTATGCTATCCGCGGATGGATGCGTTGCACGCCCGACGGAGGCGGTTGGCAACGGGGGAGGGAAGGCCGATTATACGGTCTACTTTACACCCGTTTCAGCAAGCCGTTGGAGCGTTACGGCGTATGGTCGGCCGAGTTTCCTGAGGGTATGGGGCGCAAGTTGGAAAAACGTGACCTCGCCGGAATTTGCCGAGGCGGTACGCCGGGCGAAGGTGACGGAACGTCCCGACCGCATGGAGGGAGACCATTTGGGATTTTATACGGAGTTCCCCACGCGCGAAGGCGAACAGGTGCTGATGCGCACGGCCATCTCCTTTGTCAGTCTGGAAGGAGCGGAGGCAAACTTCAAAGCCGAATTGAAGGGAAAGGACTTCGAACGGTGCCAGAAAAGGCGGCTGCGCTGTGGGACGAGGCCTTGTCGAAAATCAAAATCTCCGGGGGGACGGAAGATGAGCGCACGATTTTTTATACTTCGCTGTACCACACGATGATAGACCCGCGTGACTATCGCGATGTGACGGGTGAATACGTGGGAGGAGACCGGAAGGTGCACAAGACCGACGCATTCAAGAAGCGTACGGTGTTCAGCGGTTGGGATGTGTTCCGCAGCCAGTTCCCCCTGCAAAACCTTATCAATCCGGAAGTGGTGAACGACATGATCAACTCGTTTGTCACTCTGGCCGAGGAAAACGGTACGGGCGTGTACGAACGTTGGGAGTTCCTGAACGCTTACAGCGGCTGCATGTTGGGTAATCCGGCCATAGCCGTTATCGTCGATGCCTATATGAAAGGCATACGCGGATACGACGTGGAGAAAGCTTACTTTGCCTGTCAGACCGCCGACCGCATCGGACATCATCCGGAACTGGGATATTCGCTCGGCGGCAGCGGCATATCGGAAACGTTGGAATACGGATACTTCGATTGGTGTGTGGGTGAATGGGCCGAGGCTTTGGGCAAGACGGAGGATGCCGGCATCTATCACCGGCGCGGACAGGCATACCGTAAAATCTTCGATAAGGAAAAGGGATGGTTCCGCGTGCGCAATGCCGACGGCTCGTGGGCGGACTGGCCGGAAAAAGGACGCTTGCAGGAGTGGTACGGTTGCATGGAGTGCAATCCCTACCAACAGGGTTGGTTCGTGCCGCACGACGTGCCCGGCATGGTGGAAATCATGGGCGGTCGCGACAAAGTGTTGGCCGATTTGGAATCCTTTTTTGAAAACACGCCGCGCGAATTCTATTGAATCCCTATTATAATCATGCCAATGAACCCGTGCACCACGTGCCTTTCCTCTTCAACCGCTTGGGGGCACCGTGGCTCACGCAGTACTGGACGCGTGTGATTTGTGCCGACGCTACAAGAACAGTCTGGCCGGGCTGTGCGGCAATGAGGATGTGGGGCAGATGTCGGCCTGGTATATCCTGGCTTCCATGGGGTTCCATCCGCTTTGTCCGGGCGAGACGCGTTATGAGTTGACAGCCCCGGTGTTCGACCGCGTGGAAATCGCGCTCGACCGCCGTTATGCCAAAGGCCGTAAGTTTGTAGTCACTACGGAGGGGAATGCGCCCGACGCCTGTTACATCCAGTCGGCCACGCTGAACGGCAAGCCCTTACAACCGTTGCTACATCGACCACGAGGATATCGTCCGTGGCGGTGAGTTGCACTTCGTGTTGGGGCGCACGCCGAACAAGCAGTGGGGTGTGGAATGAGCGGCCGTACGGCAAGTCATATAGGAATGGAGAGAATCGCAAAATTGTCCATGTGATAAGTGATTCTCTCCATTCCGGCTTTTAGTGAAACGGACTTACTTTGCAGACGAATAATCATTCTTAAATCTATATGGCGATATGGCTCAAAAAATCATGTTATCTTTGGCGGTATTCTTCTGTTGGACGTTTGCCCTGAAAGCGGAAGAGTACAAATTGTCTTCGCCCGACAAGAAACTGGAGGTGAAGCTCCGTGTGGAAGGGCGTACGGAATTTGAAGTGTGGTACGATAAGGTGAAGTTGGTGGAACCTTCGGTGATAGGGATGAACCTGTCCGACGGGCGTAATGTGGGAGGCGACCCCGTGACCTCTGTGAAGAAAGACCGTGTGAACCGCAAGATAGACGTCGTGGCGGGGAAAAACAAGACCCTGAAAGAGGCGTACAATGAAATCGTGCTGTCTTACGGCACGGACTACGACCTGGTCGTGAGGGCCTACAACGAAGGGTGGGCCTACCGTTTCGTGACGCACTGGGACAAGGAAATCATTATCGACAGCGAAGATGCCGTGTTCAATTTCGCTTTTACCCCTACGGTGTATTTCCCGGAATGCGACATCAATACCGCACCCGAGCGTGAACAGTCGGGCAAGGTGCACCAGATTCATCAGGGCTACCGTAATTTCGAGCGGCTTTACAAGGTGTATCGTTCGCCGGGTGAGATTCCGGCCGGTCGTTTTTCCGTTTCTCCGGTGCTCTTCGAGTATCCCGGGAAGCCCTACAAGGTGGTGGTGACGGAATCGGACACTTACGATTATCCCGGCTTGTATATGGAAGCCGCCGGGCAGAATGCCATGCGCGGAAAGTGGGCGGCCTACCCTAAAGAAGTGATGGACGGAGACCCGTCGAACCCTTACCGTTGGTATTCCAACCATCTGGTGATTTCACGTGAGGATTACATTGCAAGGACGGGAGGCGACCGCACGTTCCCGTGGCGCGTCATGATCGTGTCCGATGACGACAAGACGTTGTTGAACAATGAGCTGGTCTACATGCTGGCCGAACCTTGCAAGATTGAGGATACCTCGTGGATACACCCCGGAAAGAGTGCTTGGGAATGGTGGCACAAAGCCGTGGTGGAAAGCGTGGACTTCCCGGTGGGGGAACAAACATCTTTCGTTGCAACTTTATAAATACTATGTAGACTGGGCTTCGGAGAACGGTATAGAGTACATGACACTCGATGCCGGATGGAAAATGGAGTACATTAAGGAATTGTGCGACTATGCCCGGGGAAGAACGTGAAGATATTGGTTTGGACTTGGGCCAGTTGCCCGCTGGAGAATCCGAACGATTGGATCAAGCAGATGCACGAGTGCGGGGTGGCGGGTGCCAAGATTGATTTCTTCGAACGCAACGACCAGATTGCCATGCGCTGGGGGCGCGAATTTGCCGAACGGTTGGCGCAGTACCGGATGGTGGCCATCTTCACGGTTGTCCCATACCGGTGGGCTTGAACCGTACTTACCCCAACGTGATGAATTATGAGGCCGTGAGAGGGGCTGAATGCAATTTCTGGGAAAAGACCATCACGCCCGAATACCATACACGTTTCCCCTTCATCCGTTCATTGGCCGGACCGGAAGATTACACGCCGGGCGGCATGCGCAACGTGACGCCCGAAGAGTTCCAACCGCGTGACCGGGACAGCATCCTCCGATGAATATGGGGACGCGTTCGCATGTCTTGTCCATGTACGTCATATTCGACCATTGGATCGGTTACCTGTGCGACGCGCCTTCGGAATATAACAAATATCCCGACATCTTGGATTACCTGTCGAAAGTTCCTTCGGTGTGGGACAAGACCCTTCCGCTCGATGCCCGTTTGGGCGAGTACATCGTGATGGCCAAACAAACCGGTAAGGATTGGTACGTGGGCGGCATGACGAACTGGACACCGCGCAGCGTGACGGTGGACTTCGGTTTCCTGAAACGCGGGAAGACCTACCGCGCTGTGGTTTCAAGGACAAACCGGAGTCGGGCGACCATCCGACAACGTATGCCTGCGAGACGATGAATGTGGACCGGAATACGAAACTGACGTTGGATATGGCTCGCGGAGGCGGCTTTGCGATTCGTCTGACGGAAGAATGAAAGTAAGGTTTTATGAAAGGCCGCAGAAGGATATGTCCTTCTGCGGCCTTTCGCATGGCGGGTGCCGTATCTTCAGGGAGCCTCTTGTGTACTGAGGATTTTCAGGAGCTGCTTTTCGCGTTGGAGTTCTTTGGTATCCTTGTCCGGTGATATCAGCATCATGCTCCGTATGATATCCTCGTTGCAGCAAGTGTAATTGTAGTATTCCAAAAGTTCCCCGGTCAGTTGTGCTTTGGGTATCACCTCTGTGCGCAAGTCGGCAAACTCTTCCAGCGGGATTTCGTCGCCTTGCCGGACAAAGAGAATGCGCCGGGCGATCGGATTGCGGTTATAGTCGTGTGTCAGATAGATTCCTTTCATGATTTGGGGATACTCGATGATGGGCAGTTGCAGGTAGACCACCTTCAGGGCAAGTTGCAGGCGTTTTTGTTCGTTGAACATCAGATAACCGATTTGAAACGGCGAGAACAACCCCACGCCGATATAATAGTCGCCCGACAGGTTCTGGCAATAGACTTTGGGCATGGTGTCGCCGTCTACGATAGAGGATATCATATAAGG
>VOFG01004488.1_pt1 | contig 14750 bp, 14 predicted proteins | sample 5384171 | NCBI WGS metagenome assembly VOFG01 (sample SAMN12384726, study PRJNA508395) | human gut metagenome | isolation source: healthy gut F | host: Homo sapiens
ACCGATCTGCAGGAAATATCTCAAAGTTTCAGCACTTCATCGACTCCCCATATCCTTATAGGTGGACTCCAGCCTCGCCCCGGTCTGAAATAACCAAGAGCTTGTCACCGACCTTCAGTTCGGTATTGCCCTGTGGAACGAAATAATCTCCGTCACGATAGACCATCATCACCAGCGTATTCTCGGGCAGGGTGATGTCCTTGAGCGTAGTGCCCCCTGAAGCATCGATTCATTGACAAGGACTTCGGTAAATATCGACGGAATGTCTTCGTGACATCGACTCCGAAAGCAGGACTCTTCTCGGCATATCCGAGTCCGAGCAGATTCGCCATCCAACTCACGGTCGTACCCTGCACCAGCAGCGAGAGAATCGTCACCAGAAAAACCACGTTGAACAGCAACCGCGCTCCCTCCGTACCGGCCAGCAAAGGATAGGTCGCAAAATAATCGGCACGGCACCGCGCAGACCGACCCAGGAAACATAAAGACGGGCTTTGGTCGTAAACTTGCGGGAAAGGCAGTCATACAGGCGAACACCGTGATAGGACGCGCAATGAACATCATAAAAGCTCCCGACCAGGCATCCCAGCATCAGCACGTCGGGCTGCAAGAGTTCGTCGAGGTTGACGAGCAGACCCAGCGTAAGCGAACATCACGATCTGCATGAGCCACGTGAAACCGTCGAAGAAGACCGTAAGCGACCGCTTCTGCGTCAGCTGATTATTCCCCAAGACCAAACCGGCCAGATAAGACGGCCAGATATCCGTTGCCCACCGATCAGGTCGGTAAACGAGAAGGTAAAGAAAACGAAGGCAAGCAAAAGCACCGGGTAAAGCGAATAGTTGCTCAGGTTGATCCGATTGATGGTCCATACGCCGATCCGACCGATGGCATACCCCATCAGACCGCCGAGCAGCATCTGAATCACGAACTTTACGATACTCATCGGTACGCTCACGGCCTCCGCACCGCCGGACAATACGCCAATCAGCACAATGGTCAGCACGTACGCCATCGGGTCATTCGAGCCGCTCTCCAGCTCCAGCAGAGGGCGCATTTTCTCGTTCAGCCCCTGCTTCTTGCTTCGCAGGATCGAGAAAGACCGACGCCGAATCGGTCGAGGACATCGTGGCGGCCAGCAGCAGCGCCGCAGGAAACGATACGGCCAGCCCGACCCATGGGGCAATGAGCGTGACGAAACCCGCTACGATCACCGCCGTCATGACGACTCCGGCGGTCGCCAGTACGATACCCGGTCCGATCACCGGTCGTATTTCCGAAAACTTGGTATCCATACCGCCCGTAAAAGGATGATACAGAGTGCGATCATACCTACGAACTGGGTCGCTTCAACGGAATGGAACGAAATGAAATTGATACCGAACAGCATGCCGACCCCCCAGAGGAAAAAGAGCAAAGGCCGGGGCGCCGAAACGATAGGCCGCCTTGCCGGCCATTACCGCGACGAAAAGAAGCAAGGCTCCGATCAACAGAATGTTTTCGGTCGTAATGATATTATGCATAGAAATCCTTATTAAATTTACAATAAAAATGTCTGCCGCGTACAATCCGCAGACAGGCACCGCACCCTATTGAGGAATGAATAGGTAAGTAATCGTTCCCGACTGTCGGGCAGGCGCCGAATCATCGATATTGAAAAGCGAGTTACGTGCAGCTTCCAGCGCAGCCTCCCGCATACAGTCGTCTCCGCCGGTCGGAGGCCGATCTTTGCAGCAACGACCTCTCCCGAAGGATTGACCGTAATACCGACGACCACTTCGCCGCCTCCCTCGCACTGGATAGGCCGGCACCTCCAGATAACGGCGGCGTCCGCACGGGATCGGTCAGCGAAAAAGGAGACGGTGACCCGCCCCCTGGCCCGACTGTCCTGTGTCCGATCGTCCTTGCCGCTGCGCCCCATACGCCCCGGATCGCACGCTCCTCGGCCAATCCCTGCTCGTAAGCGTCCCGGTTGGCCTGCATCCGTTCTCCGACCGCTTCGGCCGATTCTTTCAGCGACGAAGTCATGGAACCGCGATCGTCACGCGCCCGCTCGTCGAGTGCATTTTCAGTGGAGTACTGATTGCGCACATCCCGCCAGTCGCCGCCTTCCTGCGCCTGCTGGCTGGCCCGCACCTCCTGCTCGAGACGCATCTTCTCCGCCTCGAGCTCCGCTAAAGTTTTCGTATCAATGATTATGCCTTGCACGGAAGGTTTGGCCCCCCGACGATTTTTCCCACCATAAAGGCGATCTTCGCAAGCACCAAATAGGCAATCAACGTACACCCAATCCGAGCCGATGGTCGTAAGCCCATTCTCCCGCATCGTTTTTTTCTCGTTTCGAAGGGAAGATGCAATTTGGGAGGACGAGGAGTTTTTGTCGGGTGATGCCACGGAATTTCGGTTTATCAATAATTTAGGCAAAATACGATTTTTGAATAATATTTCCTATATTTGCGCGCAAATAATGCAATAAACATTTCCGAAAATGACGGTCGGCCCCACACACGTCGGGACCCGGCAGTCAGCGGGAATGTATGTTGCGATTTGAATAAATTCAGATTATGGCTGCCAAACAACAAACCCTCAAAGCCCCGATCTCGTTTTCAGGTACAGGCCTCCACACCGGCGTCAAAGTGACGATGACGGTACATCCGCCCCGGAGAACAGCGGCATCGTTTTCCGCCGCATCGACCTGGAAGGCAAACCCGAAATTCCGGCCCTATGCGACTATGTCACGGATACCTCGCGGGCACGACCATCGAAAAGGATGGCGCACGCGTTGCGACCATCGAACATATCATGTCGGCCCTCTGGACCCTGGGCGTGGACAACGCCACGATCGATGTCGATGCCGGTGAAACTCCGATCATGGACGGTTCGGCCAAAGAATATGCGAAAACGATCGTCGAAACCGGCCTGCAACCTCAGGAAGCCGAACGCACCCTACTACCACGTCACCGAAAAAATGGTCTATACGATTCCGGAAAAAGGCGTGGCCATGTCGGCAACCTTCCTGCACGAGCTGGAGCCGCTGATCAACATGAACCTGATCAAGGGCGGCGACCTGGACAACGCCATCGTGGTGGTGGAAAACCCCGTGCCCGACGAACAGCTGGACCACCTCAAGAAGCTCTTCGACAAACCCGACATCGAGATCAAGGCAGGCTACCTCAATAACCTCGAACTGCGCTGCAACAACGAGCTGGCGCGCCACAAGCTGCTCGACCTGCTGGGCGACTTCGCGCTGCTGGGCGTACGGATCAAGGGCCGCGTATGGGCCACCCGCCCGGGCCACTTCGCCAACACGGAGTTTATGAAGCAGCTCAAGCAGACCATCCGCCGCGGAGGCGAGAAACCCCGCTACACCTACGACTGCCGTAAGCCGCCGCTCTACGACATCAACGACATCCGCCGCATGCTGCCCCACCGTCCGCCGTTCCTGCTGGTGGACCGCATTTTCCACTGCGATTCCTCGTCCGTGGCGGGCATCAAGAACGTGACGATGAACGAACCGTTCTTCGTGGGCCACTTCCCCGAGGAGCCGGTGATGCCGGGCGTGCTGATCGTCGAGGCCATGGCGCAGTGCAGCGGCATCATGGTCTTAAGCAACGTCCCCGACCCGGAGAACTACTCGACCTACTTTATGAAGATCGACGGCGTGAAATTCAAGCGCAAGGTCGTTCCGGGCGACACGCTGCAATTCGAAATCCACCTGCTGGAACCCATCCGCCGGGGCGTCGCCCTCGTGGAGGCCAAGGCGTTCGTCGGCGAGACGCTCGCCTGCGAGGCCGTGATGATGGCGCAGGTAGTCAAAAACAAAAAATAGAGGAAATGATCAGCAACCTGGCCTATATCCACCCCGACGCCAAACTCGGAGCCAACGTCACGGTGGAACCATTTGCCTATATCGCGGGCGACACGGTGATCGGCGACGACTGCTGGATCGGTCCCGGAGCCGTGATCCACGACGGGGCGCGCATCGGCAGGCGATGCCGCATCCACACCGCCGCTTCGGTCGCATGCCTTCCGCAGGACCTGAAATTCGCCGGCGAAATCACCACCTGCGAAATCGGCGACGACAACGACATCCGCGAGTACGTGACCATCAGCCGCGGAACCGCCTCGACCGGAACCACGCGCATCGGCTCGAAAAACCTGCTGATGGCCTACGTCCACATCGGGCACGACTGCATCATCGGCAGCAACTGCGTGATCGCCAACCGCGTGTCGCTCGCCGGCGAAGTGCACGTCGGCGACTGGGTGGTCATCGGCGGCCACGCCGCCGTCCACCAGTGGACCCACATCGGGGCGCACGCCATGGTGCAGGGCGGCGCGCTGCTGGGGCAGGACCTCCCGCCCTACGTCATCGTGCGCAACGACACGCTCCGTTTCGCGGGCATCAACAAGATCGGGCTTGCGCGCCGCGGCTTTTCGCACGAACGCATCGCCGAGATCCACGACGCCTGCCGCATCCTCTTCCAGAGCGGCTTGAACTACCTGAACGGTTGCGACGAGGTCGAAAAGCAGGTTCCGCAAAGTCCCGAGCGCGATACGCTCCTCGAATTCATCCGCACCTCGAAACGCGGCATCATCAAACCCTACGAATCGCGTTGCAAAGAGGAGTAAATTTTGCGTATAAATATTGGTATATCGGAATTTTTCACTATATTTGCGGTGTCGAAAGACAGCGTGAAGGGTAAGGGGACGGGCAGTCCCCTTATTTCATACTTACACCGGACCGAAATTCAACGACTATGATAGAGACGAAAAAGATAATCGAAGCGGCGGAACGTCATTTGGAAGGCTCCGATATGTTCGTGGTGGAGTGCACCTCGACCCCGGGCAACGAAATCGAACTGACGATCGACAGCGACACGTCGGTCGGCATCGACGCCTGCGCGGAGTTGAGCCGCGCCGTCGAAGCGCAGTTCGACCGCGACGAGGAGGATTTTTCGCTGACGGTCATGTCGGCCGGCATCGGCTCGGAGCTGAAAAGCCTGCGCCAGTACCGCAAACTCGTCGGCCGGCCGGCCGAGGTGCTGCTCACCAGCGGCGTGAAGATACTGGCCAAGCTGGAGGAGGTCACCGACGAAGGCATCACCCTCTCCTACGAGGAGAAGCAGGCCGTCGAGGGCAAAAAGAAGAAACAGTTGGTGAAAGTCACGCGCAGCTACCCCTTCGATCAGATCAAGTACACGAAGGAGTGGCTGGATTTCAAGTAACAATTAAAAATCAGATAAAGCACACAATGGACAATCTCAATCTCATCAGCAACTTTGCCGAATTCAAAGAGCTGAAGAACATCGACAAGTCGACGATGATCGGCGTGCTGGAGGACGTCTTCCGCCACGCGCTGCAAAAACAGTATGAAACGGACGAGAATTTCGACGTCATCATCAACCCCGAGAAAGGCGACCTCGAAATCTGGCGCAACCGCACGGTCGTCGAGGACGACGCCGTCGAAGACCCCAACGCACAGATTTCCGTCTCGGAGGTCAAGGCCATCGACCCCACCTACGAGATTGGTGACGAATATGCCGACGAGATCAAACTCTCGTCGTTCGGCCGCCGCGCCGTGCTGTCGCTGCGCCAGAACCTCGCCTCGCGCATCCTCGATCTGGAGAAGGCCAGCCTCTACGAAAAATACTCGGAGAAGGTCGGCGACATCGTCACGGGCGAGGTCTACCAGGTGTGGAAAAAGGAGGTGCTGATCCTCGACGACGAGGAGAACGAGCTGATCCTCCCGAAGGCCGAGCAGATCCCCAACGACTTCTACCGCAAGGGCGACACGATCAAGGCGATCGTCAAGTCGGTCGAGATGAACAACAACCAGCCGCGCATCATCCTCTCGCGTACGGCCAACCAGTTCCTCGAACGGCTGTTCGAGCAGGAGGTTCCCGAGATTTTCGACGGTCTGATCACCATCAAGAAGATCGTCCGCATCCCCGGCGAGCGCGCCAAGGTCGCCGTGGAGTCCTACGACGAGCGCATCGACCCGGTGGGCGCCTGCGTCGGCATGAAGGGTTCGCGCATCTACTCGATCGTCAAGGAGCTGCGCAACGAGAACATCGACGTGGTGAACTACACGGCAAACCCGACGCTGATGATCCAACGTTCGCTCAATCCCGCAAAGGTGTCGTCGATCACCATCGACGAGGAGAAGATGACCGCTTCGGTCTACCTCAAGCCCGACCAGGTGTCGCTGGCCATCGGTAAGGGAGGTCTCAACATCCGCCTCTCGAAAATGCTCACCGGCTATGACATCGACGTTTACCGCGAGGTCGAGGAGGAGGACGTGGCCCTCACGGAGTTCGCCGACGAGATCGACGGATGGGTGATCGACGCCCTGAAAGCCGCCGGATGCGACACCGCCAAGAGCGTGCTGGAACTCCCCGTCGAGGAGATCGCCGCACGCGCCGACCTTGAACTGGAGCAGGCGCAGAAGGTCGTGGAGATCCTGAAGGCCGAATTCGAATAATCAAAGCAAGACAAGAAAGGAAAAGAGACAAGATATGGGTAATGAAAGAAAATTAAGGCTCATTCAGGTTGCAAAGGAGTTCAAGGTGGGGCTGAACACCGTCACCGACTTCCTGCAGAAGAAGGGCATCAAGAGCGACGGATCGCCCAACACGCTGGTCGATGCCGAGACTTACGCCGTTCTGGAGAAGGAGTTCGGGGCGAACCGCAGCGCCGCCAGCGCACGTGATTCGATCCGCGAACGCATCTCCCTGAAGCAGACGACCGTAACCCTCGAAGAAGCCAGGAAGCAGGAGCGCGAGGAAGAGAAGGAGGTTGTCATCAAAAGCAACGTCATCAGCGTCAAGGACGAGATTCAGCAGCCGAAGTTCCTCGGCAAGATCGACCTCTCGCCCAAGCCCAAGGCGGCTCCGGCTCCCCAGCCCAAGCCCGCACCCGAGGCCGTGAAACCCGCACCCCAGCCGGCGGCTCCCGCCGCGAAAGCGGAGGAGGCCCCGAAAGCTCCGGAGGCCGTGAAACCGGCTCCCGCACCCGCTCCGGCTCCCCAGCCGAAGCCGGCCGAAACGCCGAAACCCGCAGCGGCCGCAACGCCGGCCCCCGCGAAGGCCGCAGCCCCCGTGCAGGAGGCCCCGAAGAGGGAAACGCCCGCCCCGGCTCCGCAGCCCAAAGCCGCAGAGACTCCCGCACCCAAACCCGCTCCGGCCCCGGCAGCGCCCGCGGCACAAGCGGCTCCGGCCCCCGCCCCCGCGGCGGAGCCGAAGCCCGAGGCCCCGAAGGACAACATCTTCCGCCCCGAGACGGTGACCCTCACCGGTCCGCAGGTGCTCGGCACGATGGACGTGTCGGGCTTCGTCGCAGGCGGCAAGCATAAGCGCAAACGCCTCCAGAAGGAGAAAGTCGACGTCAGCAAAGCCCCGAAGGGCAATGCACAGGGCGGCGGCAACCGTCAGGGCCAGGGCGGTCAGAACAACAACGGCAACCGTTCGGGAGGACAGGGCCAGAACCGCGGCGGAGGTCAGAACCAGCCCCGTCCGGGCGAAGGACGCCGCAACAAGGGCAAGAACGCCCCCAAACCGATCGTGCGCCCGGAAGTGAGCGACGAAGAGGTTTCGAAGCAGGTAAAGGACACCCTGGCGCGTCTGACGGCCAAGGGGGCCAAGAGCAAAAGCGCGAAATACCGCAAGGACAAGCGCGAAGCCGTCGCCGAGCGCATGAACGAGGAGTTCGAACGCGAGGAAATGGAGCGTTCGACGCTCAAGGTCACGGAGTTCGTGACCGTCAGCGAGCTGGCCACGATGATGAACGTCGCGCCGACGGAGGTCATCATGGCCTGCATGAACCTGGGTCTGATGGTGTCGATCAACCAGCGTCTCGACGCCGAGGCGCTCGTGGTGGTCGCCGAGGAGTTCGGCTACAAGACCGAATTCGTCTCGGTGGAGATTCAGGAGGCCATCGCCGACGACAGCGAGGACCGCGAGGAAGACCTCGTCCCGCGTCCGCCGATCGTGACGGTCATGGGACACGTCGACCACGGTAAGACCTCGCTGCTGGACAACATCCGCAAAACCAACGTCATCGAGGGCGAGGCCGGCGGCATCACCCAGCACATCGGCGCTTACAGCGTGGTGCTGAACGGGCAGAAGATCACCTTCCTCGACACCCCGGGCCACGAGGCCTTCACGGCCATGCGCGCCCGCGGAGCCGCCGTGACGGACGTGGCCATCATCATCGTCGCGGCCGACGACAGCGTCATGCCGCAGACCGTCGAGGCGATCAACCACGCGCAGGCCGCAGGCGTGCCGATGGTTTTCGCCATCAACAAGATCGACAAACCCAACGCCAACCCCGACCACATCAAGGAGCAGCTCTCGCAGATGAACTACCTCGTGGAGTCGTGGGGCGGCAAATACCAGGACCAGGAGGTTTCGGCCAAGAAGGGCCTGAACCTCGACAAGCTGCTCGAAAAGGTGCTGCTGGAGGCCGAGATGCTCGACCTGAAAGCCAACCCCAACAAAAAGGCGCAGGGAACGGTCATCGAGTCGACGCTCGACAAGGGCCGCGGCTACGTGTCGACGATCCTGGTGCAGAGCGGCACGCTCCGCGTCGGCGACGTGATCCTCTCGGGAACCTACACCGGCCGCGTGAAGGCCATGTTCAACGAGAACGGCAAGAAGGTCGAAGCGGCAGGTCCCTCGACGCCCGTGCAGGTGCTCGGACTGAACGGCGCGCCGCAGGCCGGCGACACGTTCAACGTCATGGACGACGACCGCTCGGCACGCGAAATCGCCAACAAACGCGAACAGCTGGCCCGCATGCAGGGCATTATGACCCAGAAGCACGTGACGCTCGACGAGATCGGCCGCCGCATCGCCATCGGCTCGTTCAAGGAGCTGAACATCATCGTCAAGGGCGACGTGGACGGATCGGTCGAGGCCATGTCCGGATCGCTGATCAAGCTCTCGAAGGAGACCGTGCAGGTCAACGTCATCCACGCCGCCGTAGGACAGATTTCGGAGTCCGACGTGCTGCTGGCCGCCGCCTCGAACGCCATCATCGTCGGCTTCCAGGTGCGTCCGTCGGCTTCGGCCCGCAGGCTGGCCGAGAAGGAGGAGATCGAAATCCGCCTCTACTCGATCATCTACGACGCCATCAACGACATCAAGGACGCCATCGAGGGCATGCTCGAACCGGTGATGAAGGAGGAGATCGTCGCTTCGGTCGAAGTGCTCGAAATCTTCAAGATCACCAAGGTCGGAACCGTCGCCGGATGTATGGTCCGCGAAGGCAAGCTGCAACGCTCGACCCCGATCCGCGTCATCCGCGACGGCATCGTGATCTACACCGGCAAACTCGGCTCGCTCAAACGTTTCAAGGACGACGTCAAGGAGGTCGTGGTCGGACAGGACTGCGGTCTGAACATCGAGTCGTTCAACGACATCCGCGTCGGCGACATCGTCGAGGGATACGAACAGGTGGAAGTGAAACGCAAGTAACCCATAAAACTAACAACTACTTACAATTTTTTGGCAGTAATGACTAACCCAATCCATTTTACGACTGCGGAAGAGGCCGTCAAGGTCATCAAATCGGGCGACCATGTCCACCTCAGCTCGGTGGCATCGGCTCCCCAGTGCCTGATCAACGCCATGTGCAAACGCGGCGAGGCCGGAGAACTGAAGGACGTGCACGTCCATCACCTGCACACGGAGGGTCCCGCTCCCTACGCCGATCCGAAATTCGAAGGCGTATTCCAGCTCGACTCCTTCTTCGTGGGTGCGAACGTCCGCAAGGTAACCCAGAGCGGCTATGCCGATTACATTCCGATTTTCTTGAGCGAGACACAGCGTCTGTACCGCTGCGGAGCCGTTCCGTGCAACGTGGCGATGATCCAGGTCTGCCCGCCCGACAAACACGGCTTCGTATCGCTCGGAACCTCCGTCGACGCCACGCTGGCGGCCGTGGAGTGCGCCGATTATGTGATCGCCGTGGTGAACAAATACGTTCCGCGCGCCTTCGGTCAGGCCATGATCCACTCCTCGAAGATCGACTTCTTCGTGCAGGACGACACCCCGCTGATCGAAGCGAAATTCTCCGAGCCGAACGAGGTCGAGACGGCCATCGGCAAGCACTGCGCCGCGCTGATCGAGGACGGCGCAACGCTCCAGATGGGCATCGGGGCCATTCCGAATGCGGTTCTCAGCCAGCTGGGCGGCCATAAGAACCTCGGCATCCACACCGAAATGTTCGCCGACGGCGTGCTGCCTCTGGTGGAGAAGGGCGTGATCAACGGCGAAGCCAAAAAAACCGACCCCGGCAAGATGGTTTCGACGTTCCTGATGGGTTCGAAAGCCGTTTACGACTTCATCGACGACAACCCGGGCGTGCTGATGATGGATGTCGGATACACGAACGACCCCTACATCATCTCGCAGAACGACCGCTTCGTGGCCATCAACTCGGCCCTGCAAGTCGACCTGACGGGCCAGGTGTGCGCCGACTCGCTGGGCACGAAATTCTGGTCGGGCGTCGGCGGACAGATCGACTTCGTCTACGGCGCATCGCTCTCGAAGGGCGGCAAGGCGATCATCGCCATGCCTTCGATCACCAACAAGGGCGTGTCGAAAATCTGCCCGACGCTGTTGGACGGCGCCGGCGTGGTAACGACCCGCAACCACATCCACTGGTTCGTGACCGAGTTCGGAGCCGTGGACCTCTACGGCAAGACCTTGCAGGAGCGTGCACGCCTGCTGATCTCCATCGCGCATCCTTCGGCGCAGGAGGAGCTGGACCGGGCCGCTTTCGAGCGCTGGGGATCGCACCACCACTACATCAAGGGATATATGAAATAGCGTTTCCGCACCTCGGAAACAGCAACAAGAAACGGCGTTCGCATGAACGCCGTTTTTTGCATCTTCCGGCCAACCGCCCCTTGATCCCGACGGACGGACTGCCTACATACAAGCCGGACGCACCTCGGCAACGGGCTGCGCACGACTGATCGGCAAGGAAGGGCTTGCGAGGTCCGAACAGTTTCGACTTACCGTTTTACCCGACAAAACGGGCTGCAACCGATCCCCTGTAAGTTCGCGATATGTCCAATACCCGATCCTGGACGGTTACTTGCGTCGGCGTCCAGGAGCTCACATGCCCAATATTGATCAGATAGGCCCGATGAATACGGACGAACCGATCGTCGAGCCGCTCAGCCCATTGCGAAATACAGGTCCGCGTCCGGTAAGACCTTCCTGCGTATGGAGAAGAACTTCTTTATCGTTAGACTCCACATAGAGAATCGCCTCGATCGGCAGCACAACCTTACGGCGATCGGAAATAAACGTCACATATCTCTCCTCTGAAAGTTTCTTTTTCAGATAATGAGACAGCAACTCCCCCGGGACGACAATCGCCACCAGCAGAATCAAAATAAAAACGGGATTCGAAAATAACCCGGGAAAAGGAGCTCGCATCAAATTCTCAGACGGAGTAGTGTGGAAACTGGCAAGGAGAAGCGACATCCATTCGATGATCAGAGTGCTTGCAACCACACAAATAACAGCCAAAACCCGGCGCCGTTCTGCCCGAAGAGCCATCGGCAGGAAAAATTTCGCACAGAACATTCCCGGCAGTAAAGACGTGGCAAGAAACAACGCCCGGCCGAACCGGTAATCGAAACTCACCAGAATAAGCGCCAGCGCAAAGACGGCAGCCAGCCAATAGAGAAAAGTCGCAAGGTGTTTCATTTAATACAAAGTTAATAAAAATCGCCATCCACAGAAACAAATCAGAGAGTTCCGGCCGATTTGACATCTGGAACAGGGGATTTGAATTTGCATCGTCACCACATTTGCGTCTATCTTTGCAAAAGGAATTCCTGCCAACTCATTATCTAACTTAAAACAAAGCCCCATGCAAACCTTCACCAAACTTCTGCTTGCCGGACTGCTCTTCGCTGCATCCGGAGCCTTTGCCCAAGACCAGATCAGTGTCCAGTCTTCCTGCGCAGCAACTGAATCGGCTGACAAAAACCAGCCGCCAGCCGGTATGATAAAAACCGGCGAAATGACCGTAACGAATGCGGAAACAGGAGAAACGACTACCGCAGACAGCTATTCACCTCCCCCGAAATCCATAGCCGATCTCTATATGGAAGGTGGCTACATTTGGATGTCAATGATCACTATTTGCCTGATCGCCATGCTGTTCGCAGCCTGGAAAGCTCCCCGCTGGGTAAAGGAAGCCGGTTTGGCCGCACTGATGCTGGGCTGGATCTATTTCATGACCGGATTATACGACATTTCGGAGATTATCGGCAGCAGTCAACTCGCAGGCATATCATCCGAAAGCAAGTTGGCAATACTTTTCAGCGGAGTGAGGGTAACCGTAATCGCACCGACATACGGCATGATCGTCTATTGCATCTCGCTTCTCCTGCGCATTGCCGTGAAACCGAGAATCTGAACTTAAATCGCCTCTTATCCGGTAATCAGGAACCGTTCCGATTATGAGCGGATAATCGGAGGCGACACCGCTTCAGCCGAACAAGAAATGACCGCCTTCGGCACGGTATTCTTTGGAAAACGAGACCTCCCTGTAACTGCGAATCGAAAGGGGTTATCGGAACCATTTCCCGCGGCATTCACCCATCTGAAAAAGACAACGGATCGGTAGTGATTCTTTCGCGCGACGCCTCTTCTTGTCTCCTTTCCGCTCGATGGGAGAATCACGAACAGAGCGGATTCACAGACCTGAAAAACAAACCGGTTATTTTATTCAACCCGTTTTTTTCCGCTTTTACGCTTATTTCCGTATATTTGTGCGTTAACTAATACGAAACCGCCAATGAAATAACACACAAAGTTGCAGTAATACAACTAAAAAGCGCCGGTTCCGCACGAAAAGCGGCGGCGCACACAGATAAAAGCGTTAGCTTTGACCTTGCTTTCTGAAAATCTGGAAAATTTAAAGAGCAACCAAGGAATGAAGTTTGACGCTCACGTTTCCAACGTGGGCTTCATTCTGTATTTGGTTGCCAGGTTATTCCAGAGCCTCAGAAAGCAAATCAGAGTTTTGTCCCACGTTTTTTATTTCCCCTTCCGAATCCGAACTTAATTCCATGCGCTGCGGGACAGGCGTACATACCCACCCATGAAAGCCTATCTCCTGCTCCTCCCGATCAGTTTCCTGCCTGCCGTAGCGGGCATCCTTGTTACGCGTCCGATGTGGCGCATACGCCAACTCCCCAACGAAGCGATACAAGGCATCGGTCTCGTCGTGATGATCTCCGTCCTGATCGGCTGCCTCGTCCCGCTCTTTCTCGGCGACACAGGGGCTGTCGGATGCGCCTGCATCCTATTGAGCCTGTTCAACCTCGTGATTTTCCAGTATTACGAGCAGCGGCTCAACACCTCGCGCTGCCCGCAATGCCACACGCGCAACCTGCACGTGCGCAAGTACAGCAAAGGACTTTACAAACTCTACTGCCCGCATTGCGGCCTGCACAGCCGGTGGCGCACATGGCGGTATTTTTCGGACGAAGCTTAACGATGTCCCGAAAAGCCGTTCGGCTACCCCTTCATCCAGCGCGGCGAACATGCGTTTGAGGCTGGATGCACGCCCGAAAGAGAATGCCCTGCAACACCCCGTTCCCGAGTCCTGGAATGCGTCGCTCCGCGGCCAGGAAAGTCTTGGCCGTGAGCTTCAGCTTCGCACCGGCCACAAACGCCCGTCTCCGATCACGCTCGACGAATACCTCGCAGAACGGGAAAAATAACGCCCTTCCCAAAAAACGCCGCTTTAAAAAGGCGGTCTTCCCCCTCCCGAAAATATCCGGCATCGAACTCCGTGTCGGACGTCGAACATTTCGTCTTCGCTCCCCCTGTAAATTGCGCTGCCCCCCCCCTCCAAGACAAAAACCCCTCCTGTTAAGGAAGGGTTAGGCACAAAAAAAAGGTCAGACCTTACGATCTGACCTTGAAGAGGCGGCTACCTACTCTCCCACGGGAAAACCGCAGTACCATCGGCGTAAGTGAGCTTAACTTCTCTGTTCGGAATGGGAAGAGGTGGAACCTCACTGCTATAACCACCTAAAAGAACCTATGCTTCAATATATCGAAGCCGTGCGAGTGATGCTTTTAGATCATCACAATCCGTCGCACTCGGTAAGAGTTGACATATTCGGGAAATGAGATAAAGAATTGCTGCAAAAAAGTCGTTCGGGTAATTAGTACTGCTCGGCTTTGACATTACTGTCTTTACACCTGCAGCCTATCAACGTAGTAGTCTCCTACGCCCCTCAAGGGAAAACTTATCTTGGGGATGGCTTCGCGCTTAGATGCTTTCAGCGCTTATCCAAACCGAACGCGGCTACTCGGCAGTACACTTGGCAGCATAACCGATACACCGGAGGTTCGTCCAACTCGGTCCTCTCGTACTAAAGTCAGGACCCCTCAATTTTCCTACGCCCGCAACAGATAGAGACCGAACTGTCTCACGACGTTCTGAACCCAGCTCGCGTGCCACTTTAATCGGCGAACAGCCGAACCCTTGGGACCTTCTCCAGCCCCAGGATGTGACGAGCCGACATCGAGGTGCCAAACCGCCGCGTCGATATGAGCTCTTGGCGGCGATCAGCCTGTTATCCCCGGAGTACCTTTTATCCTTTGAGCGATGGCCAGTCCACACAGAACCACCGGATCACTATACCCTGCTTTCGCACCTGGTCGACTTGTAAGTCTCACAGTCAAGCACCCTTATGCTATTGCACTCTGCGC
>VOFG01003172.1_pt1 | contig 14737 bp, 23 predicted proteins | sample 5384171 | NCBI WGS metagenome assembly VOFG01 (sample SAMN12384726, study PRJNA508395) | human gut metagenome | isolation source: healthy gut F | host: Homo sapiens
GCTGAAATTCAATCTTTTTTACAACTTCCGCTGCCCGCGCTTTGCTTTTGGGGCGTGGCTTTCCTATAATAGAACCAAGAAAACACACAGGAGGCACAGGACATGAACACCCTCTTTATCGGCATCGCCGGCGGCACCGGCAGCGGCAAGACCACGCTCACCGAGCACCTTGCCAAGCGTTTCGGCCCGGATATCAGCGTCGTCCACCACGACAACTACTATAAGCGCCAGAACTGCTCGTTCGAGGAGCGCTGCCTGCAGAATTACGACCACCCCGACGCGTTCGACACGGATCTGATGATCGAGGATCTGAAGAAGCTCAAGGCGGGGCAGACGATCCACTGCCCCGTGTACGACTACGCCATCCACAACCGCACGGACAAGACCGTCGAGGTGCGCCCGACGAAGGTGGTCATCATCGAGGGCATCCTGATTTTCCAGAACCCCGACCTGCGCGACCTGCTGGATATCAAGATTTTCGTCGAGACGGACGCGGATGTGCGCATCCTACGCCGCGCCCTGCGCGATGTGGAGGAGCGCGGCCGTTCCATGCAGTCGATTGTGACGCAGTATCTCACGACCGTCAAGCCCATGCACGAGTAGTTCGTCGAGCCGACGCGCAAGTTCGCCGACATCGTCGTGCTCGAGGGCGGCAACAATCTGGTGGCGCTCGATCTCATCATGCAGCGGATCGCCCACCACATCGCCCAGAGCTGATGCGCGCCCGCCTTCCTGCAAAGCTCGGCGCGGCGGTCTGCCTGTTGCTCTGCGCGTGGTTTCTCGCGCCGCTCGGGATGGGGATCGTCCACATCGGGATGCTCTGGCCGTCGGCGCTGCTGGTGCTGGCGGCGGCACGGCTGCTGCGGCCGGATGTGTTCCGGCGCCTGCTGCGGAAAAAGTGGCTGCGCTGGACGGTGCGCGCCGCGCTGGGCTTGGGTCTTGCGGCGGCGCTGGGGATTTTCGGCTGGATGGTTTCCGCCGCCGCGAGCCGCGCCGCCCCTGCGGAGAGCACCGTGATCGTCCTCGGCTGTCAGGTGCGCGGGACGGAGCCGAGCCTGACGCGTCCAGCGCCGCGTCGATGCCGCGGCGGACTATCTCCGGGCGCATCCGCAGGCGCGGTGCGTCGCCTCCGGCGGGCAGAGCGATGACGAGGAGATCAGCGAGGCGGAGTGCATCCGCGCGGCACTCATCGCCGCCGGGATCGACCCTGCGAGCATTGAACCGGAGGATCAGTCGACCTCGACGGAGGAGAACCTGCGCTTTCGGCAGAGCGGATCCGCGCGGCGGGGCTGAGCACAAACGTCGTCATCGCATCGGACAACTTTCACCAGCTGCGCGCCGCCCTGTGGGCAAGGCACTGCGGCCTGACGCCCTATGCGGCGGGCTGCCGCACGGCCTGGTTCCTCGCCCCCGGCTACTGGGCGCGGGAGATCGCAGTTTTTGCGGCGTAAACGCCGCCGCAAAAACGGATTACCTTTTTCGCGGCTTCCGAGCGCGAACTCTGCGAGGCATTCGATATAAAAACACCCCGGTTCTGCGAATGAACTGCTCCAGTTTGTGCGGACAGCACAAAAAGCCCCATGTAGGCGATATGAAGTTTAAGTGGAGTGGCGCAGCATCAGCGGCGCCACTCCGGTCTTTGTCTGGATGCGCTCGTGGTTGTAGAAGTGAATATAACGATCAATCTTTTCATTGGCTTCATTGAAGGACACCGGTTTGTGTCTGTAAATACACTCGGTTTTGAGAATGGAGAAAAAATTTTTTCTGCCATCGCATTGTCATAGCAGTTCCCGCGTCTTGACATGGACGGAGTTATACCGTATTTTTGAGTTAGCTTGAAATATGCTTGGGATGTATATTGAAAGCCCTGGTCGCTGTGGAGCTGCAACTCCGCAGCGACCCTCTTTTTTTCTCTTTGCGCATAGCAAGGCGGATCGTGTCCAGCACAAGGTTAACCGTTTGTTCTGTGCCAGTCTTATAAGCGACAATGCTGTTATCGTATAGATCCCGGATCATTGACAGATACAGAATGCCTTGCTTTGTGTGTATATACGAAATGTCTGTGACCCATTTTCTGTTAGGCTTGTCAGCATGAAACTGCCTGTTGAGCAGGTTCTCATAGCGATGCAGCTGCTGTCCCATGTTGACCCACTTCCTTCGCCGGCGAATTTCAGACAACAGATCGTATTTTTTCATCACACGCAGAATGGTTTTGGGGTTGCAATGTATGCCTTTGGATTTCAACGCAAGACACATCCTGCGATATCCGTATGTGTTGAAGCTTTTTTTCCTGCTGCTGGCGGATCGCGGCCGCCAGTTCCGCATCCTTTTCCGGCTTTCCTATCCTGCGGACAAAATCATAGTACCCGCTTCGTGATACACCAAAAAATCGACACATCGTGGATACTGAATATTCCGACCGATGACGATGGATAACAGCGTACTTTGCCCGTGGCCTCACTTCCTTTCTATGGATTGCAGAAAATCCCGCAACAGTTCATTCTCCATTTTCAGCCGCTTGTTTTCGTACTTGTACTCGGCTAATGTTTTTGCAGGCTTACGGCCTCGCTGCTTAGGAATACCTTCTGCATTCCGCCTACGCTCTCTTTTCAGCAGTTCCTTTACTACATACTTGTCCTTAAATCCGTAGTATTCGGCGATCTCCCGCTGCGTTTTCCCTGCTTCTATCATTGCTTTAATCTCTGGATACAGCAACCGTACATGGGTATAATCTCTTTTTTTGACATAACAGCACCCCCTGATGTAGTTCTATTTTCCTACATCAGGGGGTGTTTTGTCTATTGTCCGTTTTACTCGGCCTGTTCAGAACCGGGGTGGTTTTATTTATGTGTGAGCGCTTACTTCTTCGTGAGGGTGATGTGCGCTTCCCTCGCCGTTCTGGACGGCGGTGGCGGTGTAGCCGTTCGAGGCGGCGAAGCGGGAGATGTTCTCCACGGCGCAGGGGTCGTCCACGAGCACCTCAAGCGTGTCGGGGTGAGTGGCCTTGACCGCCTGCTGCACCTTCACAACGGGCATGGGGCAGAGCAGTCCGCGTGCGTCAATCATGCCTGCACCTCCTTCTGGCGGGAATTGATGAGCGAGATGGCCAGCAGCACGACAAAGCCGACCGCGACGGCGATCTTGCCGTTTGTGCCGATGCCGCCGACGACCAGCTCCTTCGCGTCGTTGAGGGCATCGGGGTTCCCGGCGAGGGCGAAGTTGTGGGCAAAGGCCGCGCCCACGATCATGCCGAACACGGTCACGGCGCTGTCGCCGTTGCCGGAGCCGGCGAGGATGAGCTGACGCAGCGGGCAGCCGCCCAGCAGAACACTGCCCCCGCCGACCAGCACCATGCCCAGCAGGTTCCACAGCTGGCTGCTGTGGGCGATGGGCTGCAGCGCAAAGCCCAGCTTGAAATTGCCGAGGATGAGGTTCCCGGCGAGCACGACGGCGAAGATCGCGATGAAGCCCCACAGCAGGTGCGCGTCCCTGAGCATGATCGTGTCGCGGATGCCGCCCACCATGCACAGGCGGGACTTCTGCGCGAGCGCGCCGACGACGACGGCGATAACGAGCGCGATGAAGAACGGCGCATGCTTCGAGCCGGGGCCCTCCGTACTGAAATGGAGCACGGACGGAACGAGCAGCACCAGAAGCAGCAGACCCGTCATCACGGCGGGGAGCGTCGTCCCCTCGAGCGTGCGGGCGGGGTAGGAGCGCTTGAGGTCGAAAGCCGCGGCGCAGGAAGACGATGCCGATGCAGATGCCGAGCACGAAGCCGAGCAGACCGACCACGGCGTTGAGGTCGCCGCCGCCGAGACGCAGCACCATGCGCAGCGGGCAGCCAAGGAAGACGAGCGCGCCGATCATCACGAACGCGCCGAGCACGAAGCGCGTGGCGGGCGAGGAGCCCGCGCGGGGCGGAACTCGCGCCCGATGAGCGACATCGCGAACGCGCCGAGCACAAGGCCGATGATCTCCGGGCGGACGTACTGCACCTTCGCGGCGCTGTGCAGCCCGACGGCACCCGCGATATCGCGCTCGAAGCAGGCAATACAGAAGCCCATGTTGCCGGGGTTTCCAAGAGCGGTCAGCGCCAGCGCCGCGAGTCCCACGGCGACGCCGGCGGCAAGGACAAGCCGGTTCTCTTTTTTCATGTGGTTTTCTCCTTTTTGCGTTATTCTGACATGAGAATAGCACAAGAGAACAAAAAGGTCAACCTAATTTGTATGGCCAAATGGCAGTTTTTACAAAAAAACAGCGCGGGCAGAGGGGAGTCCTCTGCCCGCACCGGGGAAAATCTGATTTAAAATTTCTCATCCTCCGGCTGCACGGCCGTGCCGCCGCCGAGACCAAAATCGTCCTCGACGGTGCCGCGGTCGCGGCGGAGCATCGTCTCCATGACGCGGATGTCACTGTCGATGTCCATCGCCTCGGACTGATACAGGCGGTCGAGCTGCTGCTCGAACCCGGCGACGATGTTGTCCATCGTGCGGGCGATCTTGTCCTTCGCCGGATCGAGGTTCTTGCCGCTCACGCCCGCCTCCTCAAAGTCGGCGTACGAGTCGAGCAGCTTCTGCGTGGTGGGGAGGTAGTAGTTCAGGAACGTGGACGCCTGTGCGCGCTTGGAGGGCTCGTCCTCGATGATGCGGAAGATGCGCCCGGCGATCTCCTCGAGCCGGTCGATCTTCTGGCTGAGCACGGGGTCGGCGATGCGGTCGTTGGCGCGGCGGATGCTGCGCAGCACGCCGCTGTAGCCCTCCTCCGCCTGCGTAGGCTCCGCAGGCTCCTCCGCGGCGCGGCGGTCGATGCGGTACGCCTCGGCATCCTCCTGCGAGCGGAAGAGCATGTCGCCGCCCGCGTCGACATACGCGCCCTCGCCCCACAGGGCCCTTCTCGACCATCAGCTCGAGATCCTTCTCGGCCTTGCGCTCGGAGACCTCGGCGGCCTGCGCGAGCTCGGCGATGGGGACGACGCGGCGCTTCCCGGCGCAGGCGAGGTACTTGCCGAACCGACGGGCGCGGCGCTGCATGGAGCGGCTGCCGAGCAGAAGGCCGACGCCGCCGAGCGCGAGCCCCGTGGGATAGAACAACTCCTCGAACCACCACCAGCTGGAGATAGACCCCCGTAGCTGCGCAGGACGTTCAGGATGCCCAGCACGCCGAGCGCGGCCAGCACGATGCCGACGGTGCGCATCGTCCGGCAGCCCTTGGCGGAATACTGCGGCGTGCGGGCGAGCTGGCTGCGCATGGGGTTTGTCTGCGCGGGCGCGGCTGGGGTCTGCCGCGCGGGGCGCTGGAGCCAGAGGTTTTCGGCTTCCGACTCCCGTCGGAGAGCTTTTTTCACCAGCAGGAACAGGCCGATCGGCCACAGGCCGGTCGCGAACATGATCGCGATCAGCAGCCACGAGCCCCAGTCGGCGTCACCGGAGGGCTTTTTTCCGCGGCGGATTGGGGCGCGGGGTATTCACGCGGGGTGCGCTCCCGCCTGCGTCGTACTGGCTCATTTGCGCTCCTTTCTGCCCCTGGTTCCCTGGGGCGTGAGCTTCCGCTTGTTGCCGTGCTCGTCGACGATCAGGTGTGCTCCAGATTGTCGCGCAGCGCCGCCGACGACGGAGTCGACATATTCGCGGCGCAGGAACAGCTGCTCCTGTTTCTCCTCATCGGTCAGCCCCTCCGCCTTCGACTTGCGGGAGAGCTCGTTGATCCGGTCAATTTTCTTCTGATCCATGTTCTCTTCTCCGTTCACAGGTATCGTATTAGTGTCACCGGGAGCCGCCCCTTTTTCGTGGGGCCGCCCACGGCGGTCAGCTTGCATTTGCCGAGTCCGCGCACCGTCAGCACGTCGCCCTCCGTGACCGCGCGGTCGGGCTTGGCGCAGGCGAGCCAGTTGACCTCGACCCGCCCCCGCCGTCACGGCGTCCGCCGCCTTCTGGCGGCTGATGGAAAAAGCCGGAGGAGAGGACGCTGTCAAGCCGCAGGGACGACACGGTATCGCGCACCTCGCGCTGCGCCTGCGCCGGGGCGGTGACGTCCGCAAGTGCCAGCGGCGCAACCTGCAGGTGCGCGCGCCCGGCGCTCTCCCACTGCTCGAGCAGGAACGGCTCGGCCGTCCGGCTGACGAGCACGTCGGCGCTGTTTTCTCCCACCAGTATATCGCCAATCTTCTCCCGGGTCAAACCCAAACCCATGAGACTGCCGAGAAAATCGCGGTGGTTGAGCGTCCCCGCCTCGTAAAAAAAGCGGCAACGCAGCGCGGCAACCGCGTCCTCCTCCGGGCCGAAGGCCCAGTCGGGCAGAAAAAGTGCAGCTGCCGCCGCTCGGAGCCCCTCATAGCCGCCGAAGAAGGCGTATTCGCTCTCCTCCGCGCCGATGGCCTGCAGCAGGCGGCGCGCCGCGGCCTGCTCCTGCGGGAGAGAAATTCCGTGTGCGTCGGGACGCAGCGGCTGCGGCACTGTTCGTATTTATCCCACACGGCCGAGGAGCAGGCGCTCCTCGGCCGTGCGGACGCGCGGTCCAAAAGCTCGCGTCGGTTCATAGCTGTTCCCCAGATTCTGCGTGTGATAGAGCCGGGCATAGGCCCCGCCGCGCGCGAGGAGCTCGCGCGCGGGTGCCCTCCTCGGCGATGCGCCCGTCCTGCACGACGAAGATGCGGCTGGCCTGCCGGATCGTCGAGAGACGGTGGGCGATGATGAGCGTCGTGCGCCCGATGCTCAGCTGGTCGAACGCGCGCTGGATGCGCGCTTCCGTGACGCTGTCGAGCGCGGAGGTGGCCTCGTCGAGAATGAGGATGGGCGGGTTTTTCAGAAACAGGCGCGCGATGGCGACGCGCTGCTTCTGTCCGCCGGAGAGGAGCGTTCCGCGCTCGCCAACGTAGGTGTCAAAGCCGTCGGGCATGGCCTGGATATCCTCAAGCAGCTCGGCCTTGCGCGCGGCCTGCTCGACCTCGGCGTCCGTGGCATCGGGGCGGCTGTAGCGGATGTTCTCGCGGATCGTATCGGCGAAGAGGAACACGTCCTGCTGCACGATGCCGATGCTGCGGCGCAGGTCGCGCTGGCGGATGCGGCGCACGTCGAGCCCATCGAGCGTGATGGAGCCGGACGAGACGTCATAAAACCGCGGCACGAGCTGGCCGAGTGGTGCTCTTGCCGCCGACGGACGGGCCAACGAGGGCGACCGTCTCGCCGGGGGCGACGGTCAGGTCGATGTCGTGCAGCACCTCGGGGCTGTCGGGATAGGCGAAGCGGACGTGGTGGATGCCGACCTCGCCGCACGGGTGCGGCAGCCCGGCGGCGTCGGGCGCGTCCTGGATGGTCGGCTCGGTCGCCATCAGCTCGATGAACCGCTGCAGCCCCGCGAAGCCGTTCGAGAACATCTCGGCAAAGTTCGCGAGCTTGCGGATGGGGCTGATGAACGTGGAGATATAGAGCGAGAAGGTGATGAGGTCGATGTAGGTCATGCGCTCCTGCATGATGAGCAGGCCGCCGTAGGCGATGACGGCGACGTTCAGGATGCAGAGGAAGAACTCCATGCTCGCGTTGAACAGGCCCATCTGCTTGTGGAATTCGCGCTTGGCGGTCTTGAACACCTCGTTCGCGCCGTCGAAGCGGCGCTGCTGCTGGTGCTCGTTGCCGAAGGCCTTCGTCGTCCGCACACCGGACAGGCCCGACTCAATCTCGGCGTTGATGGCACCGGTCTTCTGCTTGGCGGCGCGGCTCGCGCGGCCCGCTGCGCCGCCGGTGCATCACCGTCAGCACGAACACCGGCAGAATCACGCTCACGACCAGCGCCATGCGCCACTGGATCGTAAACATCACCGCGAGCGCGCCCGCGATCGTCACGATCGAGATAAAGAGATCCTCGGGGCCATGGTGCGCCAGCTCCGTCAGCTCAAAGAGGTCGGTTGTCAGGCGGCTCATGAGCTGACCGGTGCGGTGGCGGTCATAGTAGTCGAAGCCCAACTCCTGAATGTGGCAGTACAGGTCGCCGCGGATGTCCGCCTCGACGCGGATGCCGAACGTGTGACCCCAGTAGCACACGACGAAAAACAGGATCGAGCGGATGACAAACGCGATGAGGACGATCGCCATCACGGTGAAGAACACACTGTAGCGCTTGTCCGGCAGCCAGTGGTACATCGCTGTGCGAGATCAGCGGAAACGCCAGATCCACCAGCGAGATGAAAAAGGCACAGGTCATATCGAGCAGGGAACAGCCCCGGTGCGGGCGGAAATAGGGAGAAAAAATCCGCATGGGGAGCGGGTCTGAAGTCCCGTGTGGTCATGGAAGACAGTCCTTTCATGGAAATTGATTTTCAATTTCTATTATACCATGTCCGCCCGTCCGTGACAATTCCCCGCGCGCAGAAAAATCGGGCTGTTTGGATGGCAGGAAAATTTTTCTTGTATTCCTGTGCGGTATATGTTATTATATGATCGAACGATCGATTAATGAAAGAAGAGAATGATACCATGCGTGTTCGCGATGAAGAGGAATTTCAGAAAAAGAAGGCGGCGCTGATGGAAAAGTGCTTCGCCTGCTACGCCGAAAAGGGGCTCGCGTCCGTGGGAATCCGCGCGCGCTGGCGGAGGCCTGCGGCTGCAGCTCCGCGGTGCTCTATACTTATTTTGCGGATCTGGACGACCTGATTGTCCAGTCCACGGCCCACTGCATGACGAAGGTGGAGGACGACTTCATGGCCAAGGCCCCCACCGAGCTGCGGGATGTGGAGCGCTTCATCCGGGAGGTGCCGTACTGGACGGCGCGTGAGCACGGGAAAAAAATACCGCCTGATGTATCAGGTCTACACCCACCCGAAGTACATCGAGCACGGCAAGAAATTCTTCGAGGGCGTGAACGAGCGCTACACGGCCTATGCCCGTCTCCTCGAGCCGAAGATCGGCATTCCGTATTCCGTCATCACGCCGCTGATCTTCATCTTCGTCCGCGCGTGCGTACACTACGCGATGTTCGAGGACGAGTATTACCTACACTCGCAGCTGGAAGTGCTGAAGCAGGGCGTCGCCCTGTTTGCAAAAAAAAATATCAAAAACAGATGGAGGAAAGGAAATGAAAAGAAAATTTGGAGGGTTGCTGCTCGCGCTCTGCATGGCGCTTTTGCCTGCTGCCGTCGGCGGCGTTCGCGGCGGATGGGGTTGCGTGCCCCCCGGTGCGGCCGGACTGTTTCCGCGATTGAGGGAGATTTTGCTGTAAAGTTGTCGGACATGAACACAAACCATTATCAGACTTATCGCTGCAGCGGGTGCGCAAACACATTTCTTGCGAATCAGGGCGCTGCCGCACCGCGGCGGCACGGCGACCTGCACCGAAGAGGCCAGATGTGAGGACTGCAATTGGAGATACGGTGCGACCGATCCGGAGAACCACAGCTACACCTGGAAGGCGGCGGACGGCCAGTACTGGCAGGAGTGCGAGCGCTGCGGCGCGGTGACGGCGAAGCAGGCGCTCCCCGCGTTGACCATCGTCATCCGGACAAGGTCTGCCGCACGCAGGACTATACGTTCACCTTCGCGGTGCCGGAGGACTGCACGCAGCCGGGGTGCGGCTATGAGTTTCCGATGATGGGTGACGAAGCCGATGTGCAGGTGGAAGGCAGCATCGCGACGGGGACAGTGAAGGCCGAATGGTACGACAAGACGGAGGATTCCTTCGTTGTTCTGGCCAGCGTACTGACGGCGGACGGCTATTTCGTGACGGCGTCGAAGACGGTCACGATCGTCGACGGCCACGAGGGCGGCGAGGCGACCTGCGCGCAGGGGGCCGTTTGCGCCGTCTGCGGTGAGGTGTACAGCGAGCCGGATCCCATGAACCACGCCGCCATGCGCCATGTCGAAGCCAAGGCCGCGACCATGACCGATGAGGGCAACATCGAGTACTGGACGTGCGCGGACTGCGGCCGGTATTTCCTCGACGAGGCCGGTGGGGAGATCGGGGAGACCGACATCGTGCTCGAGAAGCTCCCCGAGCAGCTGCAGCCTGAGGAATCCAAGCCGGAAGAGCCGAAGCCTGACGACAAAACGCCCATAACCGGCGATGACGGCGTCGCGATGTGGATGGCGCTCGCCGGGGTTGCCATCGGCGCGGCCGGCGTGCTCGTGATCGGTAAGAAAAAGAACGAAACAACATAAAACGGATATGAAAAGCGGCGGAGCGCGGTTTACGCGCTCCCGCCGCTTTTATTTGTTCCCTCAAAGGGCTGCGGCCCTTTTGACAGAACAAAGACTCCCCCGCATATACTGTTGCAGAGGAGGGGTGAGGATGAGACGATGGGACTGTGGGGCGCTGATCGGTGTGTGCGCCCTGGCGCTGGGGGGCAGGGATCCTCATCGCGGCCATCTTTCCGGTGGGAGCGTTGATGTTTTGGTGGCCGGGTCCTGATTGCCTGCGGCGCTGCGTGCCTGAGACGATAGGAGGGGTGGAGCATGCGGATCATTGTCTGGAAGCCGCCGCGGATTCTGCGGGGCTGCTGCGGGCCGTTTTCGGCGCGGAGGAATAAAGCGGACGCCGCTCTCATACGATGCTCTGAGCCATGGAGAAATGAGAGGGTGGTACAGGATGGATTTGGAACTGAAATGGCGGGATTTGACGTGGTTTGAGGTGCTGGGCCGCGCGACGGCAACGCATGAGGAGGCGCTGGAGACGGCTATTCCGGAATACTGCCCGGATATGAACCGCATCGTCGACGCGACCGGGCAGCTGCAGATCCGCGACCGGGAGATCACGGGCGGCGCGGTGATGGTCAGCGGCATGGTGAGCGTGCGGGTGCTGTACTCCTCGGAGGAGAGCAGCGGGCTGCGCAGCTGACGGAGGCGAAGGCTGGAGCGCGCGGCGGCTGTATGTGCGGGTGCTGCCGGAGGTCACGGTCACGGGCTACGGCGAGATGCACGGGCGGCTGTGCTGCGCGGCGGAGGGGATGGTCCTCGCCGTGCGCGGGAGACGCCGCTGCGGCCTCCGCGGTGGCGGAAGCAGTGCCCGTTCACGCAGGAGACAATGCTCCAGACCGGGCAGGAGACGCCCGAGGTGCTGGCCGACCGCCTGACCCTGCGCGTGACGGACTGGCAGAACGTCGGAACGAAGCTGCTCGTCAAGGGGGAAGCGCGGCTTTGCGTGCTCTACCGCGGCGAGCAGCAGGGGCTCTGCATCCATGAGGCGGCGCTGCCGTTTTCGCAGATTCTCGACGGTATCGAGGCCGCTGAAGACGGCGAGTGCGCCGTCGAGCCGCTCGTCATCGAAGCGCAGACGCGCGTACTGCGAACGGAGGGTGCCTGCGGCTTTGGTGTGAGTGCGCAGGTGTCGCTCTTCGTGCGCCAGTGGCGGCAGGAGCGCGTGCAGCTTGTGGAGGGACCTCTACAGCACGCGCGCCGATACGGCCATTCGCCGCGAGCCGGTGCGCATCGCGTTCGAGCGGCCACTGCCGCCGGTGGAGCAGGAGACCGTCCAGAAGCTGGAGTTCGGATGCGGCCAGCCGCTTGTGTACCTGACGGAGCTGGAGTGCTCACCCGTGTCGCAGGCGCCGGAGGGTGACCATCAACACACTGCGCACGACGGTGCGGATGAAGCTGGTGTATCAGGATGAGAGCGGATCACCCGTCAGCGCCGAGCGAACGGCGGAGGTGAGCGCCCCGATGAGCGCCGCGCCGGACGCGGTCTTCGCCCGCTGCGGCCAGGCGGAGTGCAGACCGACCGCGGGCGGGTGCGAACTGCACATCCCGGTGCAGATGCACATGGTGCGGCGCGAACAGACGCAGCTCGACGCCATCTGCGGCGCGGAACTCAGCGAGCCCGCAGAGCAGGAGCGCGCCTCCCTGAACTGCTCCAGTTAGTGCGGACAGCACAAAAGCCCCCATGTAGGCGATATGAAGTTTAAGCGGAGTGGCGCAGCATCAGCGGCGCCACTCCGGTCTTTTGTCTGGATGCGCTCGTGGTTGTAGAAGTGAATATAACGATCAATCTTTTCATTGGCTTCATTGAAGGACACCGGTTTGTGTCTGTAAATACACTCGGTTTTGAGAATGGAGAAAAAATTTTCTGCCATCGCATTGTCATAGCAGTTCCCGCGTCTTGACATGGACGGAGTTATACCGTATTTTTGAGTTAGCTTGAAATATGCTTGGGATGTATATTGAAAGCCCTGGTCGCTGTGGAGCTGCAACTCCGCAGCGACCCTCTTTTTCTCTTTGCGCATAGCAAGGCGGATCGTGTCCAGCACAAGGTTAACCGTTTGTTCTGTGCCAGTCTTATAAGCGACAATGCTGTTATCGTATAGATCCCGGATCATTGACAGATACAGAATGCCTTGCTTTGTGTGTATATACGAAATGTCTGTGACCCATTTTCTGTTAGGCTTGTCAGCATGAAACTGCCTGTTGAGCAGGTTCTCATAGCGATGCAGCTGCTGTCCCATGTTGACCCACTTCCTTCGCCGGCGAATTTCAGACAACAGATCGTATTTTTTCATCACACGCAGAATGGTTTTGGGGTTGCAATGTATGCCTTTGGATTTCAACGCAAGACACATCCTGCGATATCCGTATGTGTTGAAGCTTTTTTCCTGCTGCTGGCGGATCGCGGCCGCCAGTTCCGCATCCTTTTCCGGCTTTCCTATCCTGCGGACAAAATCATAGTACCCGCTTCGTGATACACCAAAAAATCGACACATCGTGGATACTGAATATTCCGACCGATGACGATGGATAACAGCGTACTTTGCCCGTGGCCTCACTTCCTTTCTATGGATTGCAGAAAATCCCGCAACAGTTCATTCTCCATTTTCAGCCGCTTGTTTTCGTACTTGTACTCGGCTAATGTTTTTGCAGGCTTACGGCCTCGCTGCTTAGGAATACCTTCTGCATTCCACCTACGCTCTCTTTTCAGCAGTTCCTTTACTACATACTTGTCCTTAAATCCGTAGTATTCGGCGATCTCCCGCTGCGTTTTCCCTGCTTCTATCATTGCTTTAATCTCTGGATACAGCAACCGTACATGGGTATAATCTCTTTTGACATAACAGCACCCCCTGATGTAGTTCTATTTTCCTACATCAGGGGGTGTTTTGTCTATTGTCCGTTTTACTGGGCCTGGGCGAGTTACTTTCTTTCACCAGCGAAAGAAAGCAACCAAAGAACGCCGCCAGAAACCAAGGCTTCTGGAAATCGCCGAAGCGCTGCCTGCGGCAGAATAAGCGAGGCGATTTCGAGGAAGTGCCCCGATTGGCGGCCACAAAGTGGCCGGGAATCGGCTGGCACGACGGTGTATATCCTAAGCGCGTCCCGCACACTGGGCAGTTGTTATAACATGTACCACACGTTTGTAAAATTTTACAAGGGGGCCTTAAATGTGGTATCGTCTCTGCGCAGAACGGAAGCCGATACTACATTTAGGCCGCGTCCTACTGAAACCCCACTTGTCGACCGAAAAGGATTCCAAAACCTTGGTTTTGGCTTTTGGGTACTTTTCCCGTGCGGGAAAAGTAGCCCTCGCCGGAGGCAGGACAAGCCAATCCGACCACCGATCCACCGTCAGGGCGTATTGCGCCGATACCCCCGCCTCGTCGCGGTATTCGGGGTACTCCTGACACCACGCGTCCCGGTCGCCGCAGATCGTATAGTCGCAGCGGCAGCCGTTTGAGCATGTCGTGCGGCGCACGAGCCGCGCGCGGAGCAGCTCCATGGCGGCGTAGTCGGGGCTGCAGAGCGCGGGCATCACCTCGAGCAGGCCGAACTGCCTGGCAAACTCCGCCGTGGGGCAGGCGGTGAACGTAGTAGATCGGCCCGTCCGGGTCATACGGTGCAACATGCATCTCATAGTCGCCCCACTTGTCGCAGGCCTTCTTCGACGAGACGAACGCCCGGTGCGCCAGTCGCGCAGGAACGTCACATACTGCCGCTACACCTGCTCCCAGACGGTCTCGCTTTCACCCCTCCGGATAGTGCAGGGCGATTTTTTCACGGATCTGCCGCTTGCAGGGCTTGGAGTACAGCACATGGCAGGTGCGGTCAAATTGCAGTTCGCTGTCCTTCATCGGGCAGTTCCTCCTTTGGCGATAATTTCCCGGACAAGCGCCGCCCAGCGCTCCGGGAAGCGTACAAGCAGCTCCTCGTGCTGCAGATCCAGCTCGTGGATGACGGGGCAGGCGAAGTGCTGCAGGTAACGGGCGCGGTATTTTCGCCCATTTTGAGCGCGTAGAAGATGTGAATTTCCGTGCCGGGCACGTCGATGGCGTCCGGCAGCGGGGTGATGAGATCGGAGTAGAACTGGCTCTTGACAGCTCCTCTGCGAGACATAGGGCCGCGCGCTGACGAAAAGGCGCATGAACGCGCCGGTATATTCCCATCTGCCCAGCCGCTGCGCCATGCGGCGCCGGAGAAGCGGAGACTTAAACTCCCCGTCGCGGATGAGGGAAACATCAGCGGCAGGAGGGCTTTTGTCTGGAATTTCGCGGCAAGGGGGATGCCTGATCGAGGTCGGAGCCGCCGAGGAATACCGAAATCCATGCGGATGTTCCGCGCGCGGCCAGCAGTCCCACAAACGAGCCGCCGAGCGAGCAGCCGTAGGCTGCGCGGATGTGCCCGCCGCAGTTTACCTTGAGGTAGTCCTCGATTTTCGCCGTCTCTTCGAGCATCGTGGGGAATTCCGTCCGTTCGGTCTCATCAAAGCCGTCGTAGCTGACGCAGTATAATAGGCACCCGATGCCCCGTCAGAAAAAATCGGACGTGGG
>VOFG01001380.1_pt1 | contig 14724 bp, 25 predicted proteins | sample 5384171 | NCBI WGS metagenome assembly VOFG01 (sample SAMN12384726, study PRJNA508395) | human gut metagenome | isolation source: healthy gut F | host: Homo sapiens
AAGTTCTCAAGGGACAGTATGAGAGATGGTGATGGGATGTCGTCAATCAGGGCAGAGATGTCGGAGATACTGATGAGCTGCTCCAACGCCTGAACCGATTGAGCCACCTTGAGACCCGTGGGGTTCTGAACTCCATAGCGGAAGGATTGAGGACTTCCACAGTGGAACGCTTCACGGAGGAGAAGACTCCGGAAGGTACAAGTTGGAAGCCATCCATCCGGGCACAGGAGGAAGGCGGCAAGACGTCACCAAGACCACACAGCTCAAAACAAGCATCCGGTCAGAAGTGAGGACAGTGGACTTGCAGGTACCAATGACATCAGGGCTGCCACACACCAATTTGGTGATGAGCGGACAATAAGAGCAAAGAATAAAAAAGTACCTCACATTCAAGATTGGTGGACAATGGAAGAGAGTAGCCTCTGTCAAAGTAAGCATACCACCAAGACCGTTCTTGGGTATCAGTGAAGAGGATGAGCAGGACATCAAGGACACCTTGGAGGAAATTTTTGAGGAGTAGGAAGAGGGTGACAGTATCCTGAAGGCGAAAGTAGCGGTACAGTTCGACATCACTTTTGAAGGCGGTATCTATCAAGATAGAGACATTAAGCCAATGGACATTGGCTCTGTCGGATAAGGAGGAATAATCATGGCAGAAACAAAACAGGCTGCATCCTTAATGAGCATTGAGGAACTCAAGCAGAAACTTGGTGTATCTGATGCGGTGTTTGAAGGAACGAAGGCAGCAAACGGATGGAAGAGTGGAAGACAGGTGGAAGAGAAAAGAGTTCAAAGAAGCCTGTGAAGCCTTCCGGAAAGCCCCGGTTGACGGGAGTAAGAAAGACAAGGAGGCAAAGGGATAATGTTTGGAGATGTAAATGTAAAAAGTCGAAGACGGGAACCTTGGGAGAAGCAGCTCCACGGGTACCGGGACATCAATCAAAATCGGCATTTCCAATGTGGAAAGCAAGTCACCTATCCTGATTAGTGGCACAATGAACGCCAAGAAAATCAAGGAGAAGGTTGGCAACACACCTTCTTGCTGATGCCTGCATTGATGCGGTTGAGTGGGGAGCATCTCACCTATTGCATCCCGGTGAAAGCAGGGACAGCCGGAACCATTGAAAAATCACGGAAGACAAAAAGGGATACGGTACCTTTGAGGTAAAGGGAAGCCCTAACAATGCCTATGACATTGTGGTTGAGGTAATGGATGCCGGAGAGTGCAATGAGGGAAGCTTCAGATACTCATTGGATGGAGGAAATACCTTCACAGAGGAAATGACAATACCTATCACCGGAGAGGCAGAACTGGCAACTACCGGACTGACTGCAAAGTTCACGGATGCAGAAGGCGGTGACAGCTTTATGGAGGAGACCGTTTCACATTCTCCTCCACATCACCGGCTATGAGCAATGAGTCAGTAATCAGTGCGGTTGAGAGCCTCATCAACAGCCCTCTTATGTTTGAGTTCGTTCATATCGTTGGAGTATCATCCAAGGCTTTGTGGGCTTCTCTGTGTACGATTGCCAATGACTTCCTGACTAAGTACAAGAGACCTCTGTTCTTTGTCTGTGAGGCAAGAGGAAAGAAGGCGGATGAGAGCCTTGAGGATTATGTGAACGCAATGCTTGAGGAACGGAAGGGCATCAACAATATCTACATGCAGGTTGTATGTAGCAATTCCGTTATCAGAGAATGGATGGAAGGGTTCAGGACATCAACAATGCAGGAATTGTGACCGGACTCTATGGAAGAGCCAAAGAGTCACAGAGCATTGGAGAGGTGAAGAGCTTCCCTATCTCTGAAGCAAAGCTTCTCAAGCTCCTTCCTGAAGGAATTGAGGACTATATTGAGACCTTGGACAAGGCAAAGTATGTGACCATCAGGCAGTACATTGGCAAGGAAGACTACTATGTGACCTCTGCAAACATGATGTCACCTGAAGGTAGTGACTACTCCTATGCTGAAGATGTCAGGGTATCGAACAGACTTGTCAAGGCTGTCAGGGCAAAGGCACTTGATGAGCTTCAGGTGGAGGTTGACCCGGAAGATATTGAGACAAGCATCACCAATATTCAGGAGCAGCTCAATACACCTGTGGAAGATGCTGTCCGTGATAAAATCATAAGCTCCGGAAGCGTGACCATTGACACGGAGAACCTCAACATCCTTGTGGATGAGAAGCTTGACATCAATATCACTTATGTACCTATGGGTCATGTGAGGGGAGATGAACCTCACATTTGCAGTAGAGAACCCGTATTCAGCATCTTAGGAAGGAGGTAGAGGCAGATGGCAAACAAGCAGTTAATCAACGGAAAAGCCTATGACTGGTCAAGTGTGACAATCACAGCTTCCGGCATGGAGAACATGGAACCCATGGAAATCTCCTATGATGATGAGGAGGAAAAAGAGCCTATCTATGGCAAGGGCGGAAAGATTAGAGGTTATGGTACCGGAAATCAGAAGAACTCCGTCAAGATTTCCCTGCTCCGTGAGGACTTCAATGAGATGTGCAGGGTCATCCAGTCAAAGGGATACAAGAACTTCTACAAGTATGTTATCCCGAAGATTGTAGTGAACTATGCAGACGAAGGAGCTGCAACCTGTACGGATGTCCTAACCAATGTTGTGCTGTCAAAGCGTAGCTTCAAGGCGGCACAGGGAGACAAGTCCATGAAGGTAGACCTTGATGGTATGGCAATGGGCGGTATCAAAATCAATGGTCTTGATGCGTAACTAATAACAAAATAAATGACAAAAAACGGAGGTATAAACCATGAATGATACAAGAGAAGAGCAGCTCCTCAATGCAGGAAAGGCTGCTGATGCAGAGAAGAAGACAGATGTGGAGAGCCTGAAGAAGAAATATGCAGCTTCAGATGAGAAGGTCTACACGGTAGTAACAACGGTACAGGTGGATGATGAGACAGAGGATGAGTTCACATTCCTCTTCAAGAAGCCGAAGGCAGCATCCTATGACAGATATGTGAAGACCATGTCCAACTCTGTGACAAAGGCATCTAAGAGCTTTGCTTTTGACAACATCATTGATGAGCAGAGAGACATGCTCAAGGAAACAGTGGAGGAGTATCCGGCAATCACTATCAGCCTTGCAGATAAGCTTCTCCGTATGCTTGACTGGCAGACACTACATCAGTAAAAAGCTGTAGAGGATGCCAAGGAGCGGTTCAAGAGCAGCTTTGTGAGCTATGGGAAGATGGTCATATATACCTATCTTCCCAAGGAACTGCTTCCGGAAAGCTTTGAAGACCTGACTTTTGAAGAGTTCTTTGAATTGTACGGTCAAGCGGACTGTGCAAGGGAAATGAGAATTGAAGATATTGAGACAGGCGTAGCCAAAGGAATAGCAGACAATTTTGATAATGACGAATAAAAAAGCCCCACAGCCGGAAACTGTGGGACTTGATACACCTCTATGGTCTTGTAAGGAATAGTATATCACATTTTAAGTAAAAAGCAACAGGGAGGTGGTTGCATGGGTATGGAGTCAGTATACAAATTGTCTGTCATCCTGAACTTGGTTGATAATCTTTCCAGTCAGATGAACGGTGTGCAAAGCAGCGTATCCGGAAGTGTCAGCAAGCTCAACTCTGCCTTTGGAACCATGCAGAAGGCAGGGGTAGCAATGGCAGGAATAGGTGGAACCATCACCGGGCTTGCCATGAAAACAGTCACAGCCACCTTTGATACACAGAACGCACTTGGAGAGCTTTCCTCTTTGGGAGTGAAAGACCTGAAGGCGGTGGAGGATGCGGCAAAGAGCTTCTCCAACACATGGGCAGGAACAAGCAAAGCGGACTTCATAACGGCATCCTATGATATTAAATCAGGTATAGCATCCTTGACGGATGAAGGCGTGGCACAGTTCACACAACTGGCAGCCCTGACGGGTAAAGCCACAAAATCAACAACGGAAGAGATGGGCTCACTATTTGCCACAGGTTACGGTATCTATAAAGGTTTTATGATGATATGTCTGACCTTGAGTTTGGTGAGATGTTCTCCGCCGGAATTGCAACAGCAGTTAAGAACTACAAGACATCCGGCTCCGAGATGGCAAGTGCGATATCAGCACTAGGAGCCACAGCTACAAATGCCAATGTCCCACTTGAAGAACAGCTTGCCATAATGGGACAGCTTCAGACTACAATGTCCGGTTCTGAAGCAGCAGCAAAGTATAAGTCCTTCCTCAATCAGGCATCCAGTGCCGGAGAGAAGTTGGGACTGACCTTCCTTGATACCAACAATCAGCTACTATCAATGCCGGACATCCTGACAGAGCTGAAGAGTAAATATGGGGAGACCATTGATGCAGTAGAGAAGAGGGAACTGAAGGAAGCCTTTGGAACGGATGAGGCGGTTGCCCTTATAGACCTTTTTTATACAACAATGTTGAGACCCTTGACAGTGGAATACAGGACTTGCAGGGAAGCATGAAAAACGGAATATCTGTGACGGAGGAGATGGCGGAAGCCATCAACAACACACCGGAGCAGAAGTTCCAAGTGCTGAAGCAACAGATACACAACAATGTGGAGGAACTTGGAAATGGACTACTTCCGGCAGTCAACAATACCATGGACAAAGTGAGCGGACTGATACAGAAGGGTTCCAAGTGGATAAGCAACAATCAGGAAACGGTTCAGAGCATTATGAACATAGCCCTGAAGCTTGGAGTATTCCTTGTGATAGCAGGAAGCGTGATGGGTGTGATAGGAAGCCTTGGAAAGCTTTTCCTGTCAGCAAAGAACGCTATAGGACTTGTGAAGACCGCAACCTTGGGAATGAATACAGCCTTCCTTGCTTCCCCCTATAACGTGGGTGATAGCCGGAATAGTGGCTCTAGTAGCCGCCTTTGTAGTCCTATGGAATAAGTCAGAAGCCTTCCGTGGCTTTTGGATTGGACTATTTGAACAGGTGAAATCATCCTTCATGCAGGCATGGCAGACATTGAAGCCTGCCCTACAAAAATCTAGGTCAGAAGTTCATGGAACTGTATCAGGCGGTGCAGCCAATCCTTGAGGTACTAGGTGCTGTCTTAGGTGCAGTCCTGACGGTAGCACTTGGTCATTTCGTTGGTTGTATTCAGGGAATTATATCCGCACTGACCCCGTTGACCAATGCCCTCTCAAGTTTGGTGAGCTTTGTTACCAATGTGGTGAACATGATTGTCTCACTATTCAAGGGCGATTTTTCGGGAGCTCTTGACTTTGCATCCGCAGCAGTCGGAGACCTGAAGGACTTCTTTTTCAACTGCTTTGATGCCATCCTCTCATTCCTTGGTGGGTTTGTATCCGGATTTTTGGATGTGGTTGGTGGTGCATTGTCGGCAATCGGCATAGATGCAACCGAGACCATAACGAAGATGAAGGACACCATCAAAAACGGGCTTGAAGCGGTGAAGGGCTTCTTTGGAAATATCTTAGAGCTGCATCCGACACCGTGAAGGAAAAGCTTGGCAATATGAAGGCAGCCTATGAAGAACATGGCGGCGGCATCAAGGGCGTAGCAGCGGCGGCTGTAGAAGGCGTGAAGGGATACTACACAGCAGGCTTCACATTCATTGACAACCTGACGGGCGGAAAGCTCACAAACATCAAGAACCAATTCAGTGAGAAGATGTCCGGTGTGGCAAATGCAGTATCATCCGGAATGTTAGCAGCTAAGAACTATGCAAGCACACAGCTCTCCAATATGCAGGCTGCATATCAGTCAAGCGGCGGAGGCATAAAGGGAATTGTAGCAGCAACAATGACAGGAGTACAGGGTACCTTCAGTACAGCATACTCCGTGATAAACAATCTGACAGGTGGGAAGCTTGAGAGTATACGCTCTACTATAAGCAATAAGATACAGGCGGCAAAGGATACGGTCTCTTCAGTTCTTGACAGTATCAAGTCAGCCTTCTCATCAAAACTTGAAGCGGCAAGGTCTGTAGTGTCCAGTACGATTGAGAAAATCAAAGGAGTTTTCAATTTCTCATGGAAGCTTCCGGACTTGAAGCTGCCACATATTAGTGTAAATGGTGGACAGGCACCTTATGGTATCGGCGGAAAAGGTTCATTGCCATCCTTCTCCATCCAATGGTACAAAGGAAGGCGGTATCCTGAACGGAGCAACCATCTTTGGAGCAATGGGAGGGAACCTCTTGGGAGGAGGAGAAGCCGGAGCTGAAGCGGTGCTTCCATTATCCGAACTGTGGAAGCAGATGACAGAGATTGTCAAAGGCGTAGTCAAAGGGAGAGAACGAAGAAAGCGGTGATACAGTACAGCAGACCGGGGCAAACATCACAAGTGCTTTGACCTCAAAGGCTGCATCAGTACGAAAGGAAAAGGAAAGCAAGACAACAACCACAAAAGAGACATACACATCAGAGAGATGGGGCAAAGAAGGCGGCACCACCATCCATCAGATTAGCTTCACTGTAGATATAAGCAAGATTAAGGACTTACCTCTGCTCTACAAGCTGATAGATGAGCTGAAGGATGCACAGAACCGGACAGACAGCCCTACTCCGGCAACAACATAGGAGGTGAGGCGGTATGCTGTATGTGCAGGAAAAGGTAGTGAAGCTTGGAGGTATATATCTTGAAGGTCAGGTCACAAGCGTGGAGGTTCAGGAAGCCGGAAGCGTGTATGTGGCACAGGATGAGAAGGGCAGATACAAGAAGTCACAGCCTGTAGGCTATGAAAATGCCAAGGTGATGATAGACATACTGCTTGAGGACACAAAGACTGCTACCACATTGGAACAGCTCACGGAGATGCAGCGGCTTTTCAAGCCTTATGGTCAGGACAAGCCGAAGCTTCTTCCAATAGTCAATGAAGACTGTGCAGTCCGTGGTATCACAAAGGTATACTTCAAGAACCTCACCTCTAAGAAGGTTATATCAGAGAGCAAACGGATAGCTTCATTGGAACTGTGGGCTCCTGATATAGCCGGGATAAAGGTGAAAAAGAAGACCACAAAGAAAAAGACTACTAAAAAGAGCACAAAGAAGTCAAAGAGTAAGAAATCAAAAAGCAAAAGCCCGGCAAAGGACAGCCGGAACACAAGCAGAGGTAAGAAGGCAGCAAGGGCGGCTGTGAAATAGCAGGAGGTGAGAAGCTTGGGATACAAGAAGCTAATATCCCGGAGTTCGGGTGACAGTAGGAGACTATGAGGTGACGGATGGTATAGAGGTTGAGTGTTTCTCAAGCAAAGAGTCTCACATGGACTGGTGCCGGGTGGAATTATCACCACAGCTTCAGGGAGTCCTGAAGTTCAAAGATATGGATGAAGCAAGCGTTGAGCTTGGATATGAGGATGACTTTGACAGCCTGATTGATGGATATGTCAGATGCGGTGACACGGACTACTGGAAGGAAATAATGATAAAAGATGACATGATGAAGCTTGACAGAGTGACCATCAAGGCATCCTTTGTAGACTGTGAGCCGCAGGATGTCATCCGGTATGTATTGGCATGTGCAGGGATTGAGGACTATGTGCTGTCTGATGAACATTATGGGAAGAAAGACCTTTTGTCATTGACAGAAAGAGCGGTATCCTGTCCCTGAATAAGTAGGAGGCCTTTGGGAGGCAGAGGACAATAGCCATCCCTTGGATACACCACAACCAAAGAAGTTGAGGTGCAGCACAACAAATACAATGGAATTGTAACAGTAGAAGACAATAGTGAAGTGATGATACCGGGCAGTACACATGTATATCTATTTTGCAGGAGGTGAGAGGATGTCTGACATGATGAAGATGTTGTGGAGCAGAGGCTTCAAATCAGATAAAGAGAGAACTATCCACACATGCAGTATCCGCCAAAAACATATACCCAAAGTGGTATCTGTGAGACAGAACGGAGGCGCGCTGACAACTATCAAAATACTTGACGAAAACCAGCAATGACATCACTTCCCTGGAATTTACCGAAGAGTGAAACTTAATACTAATAGGAAAGATGATTGTAGCAATCGTGCTCATGTATGGTGAGTGCAAGCCTTATATCATAGGGAGGTGCTTCTGATGCAGATAACAGGTGCAAATGATGTAGACATCATGTGATGAAGATGGTCAGCCTGTATCAGACAGGGACAGGGACACAGCCCTTGTATCGGATGATGAATGTTGGCTTCAAGGATATTAAGAATGAGGCAAATGACAGAAGAGGGTGAGCTCTTCTATATGAGGATGATGAAGGGGATACAAGCTATGGGTGGAGCCTGCTTGACTTTATGCAGGGAGGTATGATGACTTCACACAGATGGAAATACAGCAGCGTATCCGTTCCAAAGATGTCAAAGGGACTATATTGATGCCGGGCATACAGACAACAGTGAACTTTTGACGGTCATATATACCATATCAGGATAGCCTTCCGGAGGACAGACAGCAATAGTGAATATAACATTGACATTGAGAGCAATGGCGTGGAGGTGATTATTGGAATGATAGATGAGCATTATGGAGAAGATTATCCCTCTCGGATGAAGATGAGGAGATGGAAAAAGGTGGGGAGGGAGCTTGAGGGTGAAGGCTTTCCTATAACGAACTTCAAAAGGGCGGCATCTTCTATCACCTTTGCCGGATGCTTGAGCTGAAAGAGCTTGCCCGTACTATCGTGAATGGATGCTTCATCAAACATGCTGAAGGAGACTGGCTGAAGATTAAGGCTGCCGACTATTCCAAACAGCAGAAGAAGGAGGCAAAGGCAGCAAGAGGTTATGTGAGCATATACAGGAGTGAATACAACAATGCTCTTCAGGTAACAAAGGACATTGTTTCAAAACAGAACCGGATGCCGGAGGCAATGAGCTGAAGTTCTATTGCTGTGAGAATACGGTCATTGATGCCGGGAACCTGTAGGAAGAGTGCTTGTGGAGGCTGAAGCTACCGGAACCTATTACAATATAGCACCGGGAAGAATAACCATATCCATGATACACCTTGATGGTGTGGACTATGTGACAAATGAGGATGACTGGCTCTTTGAGGAAGGAGCTGAAGAGGAAGACCTTGAAGACCTCCGTGACAGATGTATGAGCTCATGGGCGGAGCTTGCAACACGAACCATAGAAGAAGCTCCGGAACGCTGCAAAGGCTGTACCGGTGTGCTGGATGCCCGGATTGATGCACAGCATCCAAGAGGTCAGGGCACAGTGGATGTGATTGTCACAGGTGCAGCAGGAGAAGCTTCTCCGGAGCTGATAAGAAAGGTGGGTGAAGCCATTGAGCCGCTGAAGGGAAACTATGAGGGGACTATCTTGTGAAGTCCAGTGAAGTAGTGAGACAGGACTTTGAGCTTGTGATATACCTTGCTGAAGATGCGGCAACGGATGGAGTGGATGCACAGGCAACAAAACTCATTGAGGACATGATGGCTCTGACAAGGGAGAAATGAATACCCTATACAGGGACACAGCATCATCCAAGTGCTTAGTACAAAGATTGATAACTACAGGAAGACAGACATCTTGCAACCGTCTGATGACATGGTTCTTGAACAGGACAAGGTCATCATGGCAGGAGACATCAATGTGACTGTCCGGAACGTAGTACAGAGTGCAAGGGGAAGGAGTGATGCCGCCATGATAGAGAACTTTATTGAATACATGTGGTATCTGCTCACTACTCCTCTGAAGAAGCTGAAGAAAGCACTGAATAAGTGGTACATCCTTTGCCGGGTGTTCGGCAAGAGGTTTGATGAAGCAAAGGAAGACATACTCCGGGCAAGGGATGAGGGAATGGTTGCTACATGCAGCCATGAAATGCTCCCTGGTACATGGAGCTGATAGAAGGCTCACCCGGTATGAAGGAGAACATCCAGAGAACTTCCGCTCAAGGATAGCCATGTATGAGGAGATATGCAAGCTTGGAGGTACCAATGAGGGAGTGCTGCTTGCGGTGAGGACTCTTGGATATACTTCCCCGGTTCTTGTGAGAGCAAATGACCTGACAGGCTTTTCCCATTTCACACTTGATGGAAGTTGGCTCCTTGATGGGAGCCGGACATTGGAGTCTGATACCATTGAAAACAGATGGGCGGAGTTCTACATAGTAATTGTGATGGATGCGGATGAGGAGCATCCTATCAGTTTTGACATTATGCGGAAGACCGTCGGGAAGTGGAAAGAGGTGGGTGCAAAGGACAACTACTTCTTCAAGTATAACTTGAGCATCAGGCAGCCACACACAGGAAACTTCCTTGAGGTACTGTATAAGAAGCATCTGTTCTATTATGACTACAGGAAGCTTGATGGAATGTGGAAACTGGATGGGAGCTATATGCTTGATGCAGAGATGACTCCCGTTGGTACCCGGATAGGATACCGATATGAGAGCCTTTATGAGCTCCATGAAGCCGGGCTTGCAGTTATGGCATACAATTATGCCTGCCGGATGGTAGAGAGTGCCATCCTGAAGGCGACATACAGCTTCAGGATGTACTATTTTGAATACCTGAAGACAGATGGCTCATGGACAACAGATGGAAGTTATGTGGTGGATGCACAGATGTCTCCAAGAGAAATGAGATGGAGCACAACATTCCGCCATCAGCATGAAGAGAAGCTGCTAATGAAGCAGCGGTACAGGATGCAGCCTTGTGAGGAGGCATACAGTATCAGGAAGACATTGGAGCAGTACCGGATGGTCATTGACTATTTTGATTATCTGAAGCTCAACGGGCTTTGGAAGCTGACAGGCTCCCGGCTCATGGATGCACAGAGGACAGAATACACCACCAAGCAGGCATACAGCTTTGGTGTAGAACATACAAGGGAGTTCAGGGTGATATGGCATGAAGAGCACAACCTCATCTTCCTTGATGGAACATGGAGCCTTGATGGTTCCAAGATAATAGATGCTTGGCAAAAAACGGAGGTATTGTAGAATGGCAACAAAAAGCGTGATAACCAAAATCAGAAGAAAAAAGATGGCTGAAGCAAAGCCATACAACCGGAACGGTTGCAAAGATAACACATTGCACTTGGTTCCGGCGGTGTCAATGGAGATGGTACCGTGATAGTACCACTTGCGGAGAATGTAGCATTGAAGAAAGAGGTGGTCAGAAAGCCTTATACTTCATCAACCAAGACTTCAGATACATCCTATGAGTATACCATCAAGCTTGAGGAAGATGAGCTTGTTGGTACATTCATCAGTGAGATGGCACTCATTGATGAGGATGGAGATGTGGTGGCGTTCTCTAATTTCCTTGCAAAAGGTAAGGATGAGACAGAGGTGACATTCACCATTGAAGACAACTATTAAGGAGGAAGAAGAAAATGGCAAATATAACAGCAGCAGAGCATCCGAAACTTGTCCTTGAGATGACAGCAATGGAGAGGACAACTCCGGCACACTATGATGAGTGGAATGTGAGACATCAGCAGCTCCTTGACAATGACAAATACCTCAATGAGCAGTTCATCAATGTCTTTTCTGACAGTGCAGCAGCTCATAATTCCATCTACAGAGGGAAGAACCTGACAAATGTGTATACGGTGGATGAAATATGTCAGCGTATCAGTGCAGGAACCTTTAAGGACTTGTATGTGGGTGATTATTTTGACATAAGCATCACTACAGGCTTGGGTGGTACCGAGACAGTCAGATGTATCTTGGCAGGCTTTGATGTATTTTGGAATAATGGAGATACAGCCTTCACAAAACATCATGCTGTGATTGTACCGAAGGACTGCTTCAAGACAAAATCAGTTATGAATGATACAAATGTGACAACAGGTGGGTATGTAGGCTCTAAGATGTATAAAACGGTTCTTCCTGTATATGCAGCAGCCTTGCAAACAGCATTAAATAATCATATACTTAGTCACAGAGAATTGCTGACAACAGCAGTATCTACAACAGGCAATTCAAACGCAGGAGCAGGCATCACAGGATATGCAAGCAACTGGGAGTGGAAGGATTGCTTAGTTAAACTTATGAGTGAGATACAGGTATATGGTTCCACAGTGCTTAGTTCTTCATTCTATGATACAGGATGTGACAATATTCAGTTCCGTTGTTCCGGTTAGCTCCTAACCTGAAGGTAGCAGGACTTGGACATAACGGAAGTAGATGGTGGTATTGGTTGAGTGCTGTGGTGTCGGCGGCGGCGTTTGCTCATTGTAACGGTTATGGTTGTAGTGGTATGTTAACGCCGCCGGGGATGGTGGAGTCCGCCCGTATTTCTGTATCGGTTAATCTTTAATCTGCCCCCTGTATGGGGGCAGATGACCGGAAGGAGGAAATAGGTTGAGCGTACTGAAGAATAAAAGAAGTGTATCGAGTTTGGAGTTCTACCACAACGCCATAACACTCCGGAGAGAGGTGACAATGTTGCTCCTCCGGGACTTTGGCATCAAGGACAAAGTGAGGAGTGTCAAGTCATTGTATGGGGTGCCGGGAATGGAGCCGGAGGATGAGCAGAAGTTCCGGGAGATTGTGGAGAAGTATGAAATGAAAGCCACGATAATAGAGGAATATCCGGCATGGCTCATAGACAAGATGAGGAATAATATAATGAATATCCTCCACAACATGATAATGAACATCACACAGGCAAATACGATATATCCAGTATGTGAGAGTGAGTTCTATGACCGGAGAAACTTCCAAAATCATGCCATAGGAAACTGTGAGCAGCTCCTTCAGGAGATGCAGTACATCATATCCATCATCCCGGTGGATGCACAGAAGTACATGAGATATGTGGAAATGATTGAGAAGGAGATAGTCCTCCTGAAGGGATGGAGAAAGAGTGACAACAAAATCCTGAAGAAAATCAGGGAGAATGAAGCAGCCAAAGCACAGAAAGAAGGTGCTTCCCAAAAGGCTGAAAAACAAGTATAATTATCCGGGGCAAGCTTTGTATCAAGAGACTTTTCCACCGTTGAGTGCTGTGGTGTCGGCGGCGGCGTTTGCTAATTGTAACAATAATGGTAATAGTAATAATAACAACGCCGCCGGGGATGGTGGAGTCCGCCCGATTTCGTGTATGTATACTAAGTGTAGGCTATGTGCCGATATACGATACAGGAAAGGAAAGCTTGTCCTTCCGAAAGGTAAAGAAGCCCATCTTCTGATAGAGGGAGGATGGGGAACATCTTGATGCACCCTGATACGTCAGTTGGTGCTAGAAACGAGGTGAAGCTCTATGAATGATATGGGGTCTGTATATGATGGCAACTCCCTGCTTGATGCTTTTAACAAGTCCAAGAAGGGAACAGCGTGGAAAGAGTCAGTACAGCGGTATGAAATGAACCTTTTGAGGAATATCAACCAAACTCAAAAGGAGATGAAGGATGGAACCTATGAGCAGAAGGACTTCTATGAGTTCAAGCTGCATGAGAGGGGAAAACAAGGCATATTAAGTCAATGCACATCTCTGACCGTGTGGTACAGAGGTCAGTCTGTGACAATGTGCTTGTCCCGGAGCTCTCCAAGTACCTGACCTATGACAATGGTGCTTCCATGGAGGGCAAGGGTATCCATTTTGCAAGGAAACGGTTGAGCACACATCTTCACAAGTTCTACCGGAAACACAAGAGCAATGAAGGGTATGTATTACTGATTGATTTTAGCAAATTCTTTGACAATATAGTCCATGATGGTCTGATAAAGGAAATGCGGAAAAAGATTGGTGATAAGGAGACAATGAGCTTTATTGAGAAGCTCATAGATACCTTCAGGGTGGATGTTTCCTACATGACTGATGAAGAATATGCTAACTGTATGAAAACGCTGTATAACGCCTTGGAACATGCTCAAATTGATAAGGCAAAGCTGACAGGCGAAAAGTACATGAGAAAGTCCGTGGGTATTGGAAGCCAAATATCTCAAATATCCGGAGTATACTATCCCACAAGGATAGACAACTACTGCAAGATTGTAAAAGGCATGAAATACTATGGGCGGTACATGGATGACATCTACATCATCCATGAAGACAAGGAGTACCTGAAGGGGCTCCTGAATGACATACAAAGGGATATGTGATGAGCTTGGACTCTTTATCAATCCAAAGAAAACACAGATAGTAAAGCTGTCACATGGCTTCACATTCCTTAAAATCAAATATAACCTAACAGAGACAGGAAAGGTACAGGAACGTATCAGCAAAGACTCCGTCACAAGGATGCGGAGAAAGCTGAAGAAGTTCCGGAAGCTCATGGATGCCGGGGAGATGTCCTTGATGATGTGGAGATGTGCCTATGCCTCATGGAAGGGCGGTGTGAGTCACTATGACTCATACAATGTAGTTAAGAGTATGGATAAGCTCTTTGATGAGCTTTTTATCCATCCATTTATTGGAGGAGGACACAGAGATGAGCAAAACAACAATGAGCAAAAATGAGATAGAACAGAAAATAAGAGACTTGAAGACCAAGCTCTCATGTCAGGAGTCTGATATTGGGGACTGGAAGATTGCCAAGTGTATTGAGTATTCTACCCTTGGGATGGAGTCACCTTATGACCTTCAGGAACTCCACAAACAGAGACAGGTCATCCGTGATGAGATTGGAGCCTTGGAAGAGGAACTTGCCAAGTGTGAAGATGAGGATGAAGCCGCTTCTGAAAAGTAGGCGTTATTCACAAAATTATTGTCAAAAAAAGCGGAGGGTTTTTCCCTCCGTTTCGTGCTTATAAATACCGGAAATATTTCCCGAAAAGTTTTGTCAAAAGTTTTGAGAAGTT
>VOFG01001109.1_pt1 | contig 14722 bp, 20 predicted proteins | sample 5384171 | NCBI WGS metagenome assembly VOFG01 (sample SAMN12384726, study PRJNA508395) | human gut metagenome | isolation source: healthy gut F | host: Homo sapiens
CCAACGTCGAGCGTCAGGGCTACACGCCGTCGGAATCGGTCGTCTTCAACAATCTCGACCGGCACTTTATGCGCTGCCGCAGCCGCATCATCGTGACGACCTTCGCCTCGAATATGCACCGCATCCAGACCGTGTTCTCCCTTGCGCACCGCTACGGCCGCAAGGTCGCCGTGACCGGCCGCAGCATGGAGAACATCCTGAAGGTCGCCACGGAGCTTGGCTATCTGAAGATCCCGGCAGGCACGCTCGTCGACATCACGCAGATCAAGTCCCTGCCGAAGGACAAGATCGTCATCGTCTCGACCGGCTCGCAGGGCGAGAATATGTCCGCGCTTTACCGCATGGCCTTCTCCGGCCACAAGCAGATCGAGATCCAGCCCGGCGACAAGATTCTCATCTCGGCCTCGGCCATTCCGGGCAACGAAAAATCCGTCTCGCGGATCATCAACGAGCTATACCGCAAGGGCGCGGAGGTCATCTATGACAAGCTCGAGGGCCTGCACGTCTCCGGCCACGCCTGCCAGGAGGAGCTGAAGATCAGCCGCGCTGGCGCGCGAAATGGGCATGAACCCGAAAAACATCCTCGTCGCCGATATTGGCAGAGTCATCGACTGTACCCGGAAGACCTGCAAGCTGGGCGACACCGTTCCCGCCGGAAAAATTCTGGTCGACGGCACCGGCGTCGGCGTCGACGGCAGCGTTGTCCTGCGCGACCGGAAGCATCTGGCGCAGGACGGCATGATCGTCGTGTGCGTGAACCTCTCGAGCGAGGACGGCTCCGTGCTCTCCGGCCCGGACATCATCACGCGCGGCTTCGTCTATCAGAAGGACAACGAGGATCTGATGGAGGCCATGCGCATGATCACCTCGCACGCGCTCGACACCTGCCGCGCGCGCCGTATTTCCGACTGGGCGACCATCAAAACGACGATCAAAGCGCCCGCGCCGACGGTGATGATCAGGTCGCCGGGCTGCGCGGCGGCGCGCAGCGCCTCAGTCACCTTGTCGAGCGTAGGGCAGTAGATCGATCCGGGGATCTCGCTGGCAAGGTCGTTGGACGAAATGCCGATGTCATTCTGCTCGCGCGCGGCGTAGATCTCTGCCAGCACGACGACGTCGGGTACGCGCAGCTCTTTGACAAAATCGTTAAACAGCGCCTTCGTGCGCGTGTAGGGGTGGCCGTCAATGCGGATTTAGCGCCTGCATAAAAAAGCATCACGGTGATCATCGCATAAAATGGGGATCATCGAGGTCGTGGTGGTTTTGCCGTGCGTCCCGGCAACGCAGATGGCGTGCTTATAGGCGCGCATGATCAGTCCCCACGCCTGTGCGCGCTCAAACACCGGGATGCCCTGCGCGCGGGCGGCAGCGATCTCGGGATTGTCGTTGTGTGCGGCGGCCGTGCGGATGATGCAGTCCGCGCCGCGGATATTCTCCGCGCTGTGACCGATGTGTACGTCGATCCCCTTGGCGATCAGCTCGTCGGTGGAAACAGAGGCGTTCATGTCCGAGCCGCTGACGACCATGCCCATGCCGCGCAGCACCAGCCCCAGCGGCGCATCGAAACGCCGCCGATGCCGACAAGGTATAGTGCTTTCCGGGGTGTCAGATAGGTGAATCGAAGTCCTTTTCGAGCCATTTATGGATTCCTCCAAACTTGTTTGTCCAGATATTATATTACAAAGGAACAAAATTACAAGCGGTTGCGGCTAATTTGCCAAAAAAGCCGCGCGCAGCTCCTCCGGGAGCAGCGCCTCCGGCTTGTGGCAATGGCTTCCGCTCCCGTGCCGTCGGATGGTGGAAGGACAGCCTCCACGCAAACAGGCCGATGTCTCCGCCGCTTTCCGCGCCGTATTTCCGGTCGCCGCAGAGCGGCAGCCCCCGACTGGCGAGCTGCACGCGGATCTGGTGCGTCCGCCCGGTGAACAGCCGCACCCGCAGCAGGCTGCGTCCGCCCGGCAGCGCCGCAAGCAGGCGATAGGCCAGCCGCGCCTCCTTCACGCCCGCGCGGCGGCGCTTGACGACGTAGGTCTTGTTGCGCACGCGGTCGTGGAACAGCAGGTCGGTCAGCTCGGCCTCGCTCTGCGGCGGAACGCCCTCCGTCACGGCCAGATAGTCCTTTTGCAGCGCGGCTTTCTCGCCGGAGAGCCACGCGGCCGCTGCCTTCGTTTTCGCAAAGACCATCACGCCCGTCACGTCCCGGTCGAGCCGGTGCACGGGATAGACCGCGCGCGGCGCGAGCAGCGCCGCCATGCTCACTGCGCCGGAGGCATCCGCCGCTGCAAGCACGCCGCGCGGCTTCACGCAGACCAGCAGCGCGTCATCCTCAAAAAGCGTCAGAGGCGGCGCTCGATGTTCGAGAGGATCCGTTCGCATGTTTCCAGCACCTTTCCGATGTCGTGCCGCAGGAAGCGGCCGTCCTGCAGAACCGGCTCACCGGCAATGTAGACGTCGTCCACCTGCGTGCCGTCGCCGGCGTAGAGCAGGTTCGTCAGAATGCGGCGGCGGTTGGTCGTAAAGAGGCTGTCCGTGCACAAGTGAGAAATCCGCCGCGCAGCCGACCTCGATGCGGCCGAGATCGCGGTAGCCCAGCGCCTCCATGCCGCCGCGCGTGAGCATGTCCCAGCAGCGGTCAGCCGGGAGCGCCGTAGCGTCGAGCGTCTGCACCTTTGCAGATAGCTCCCGTGGCGCGCCTCGCGCAGCAGGTCGCGGTTGGCGCTCGAGGCCTCGCCGTCGCAGCCGAAGCCGACGCGCACGCCGCGCTCGAGCATCCGGGCGATCGGCGGCACGCCGTCGGAGAGCTTCATATTCGTGCTGGGACAGTGGGCGACGACGGCGCGGCTCTGCGCCAGCAGCGAAAGCTCCGAATCGCTCAGCCAGATGGCGTGCGCAAGGATCGTTTGCTCGTCCAGCACGCCCAGATACGCCAGCTCCTCGGCCTCGCCGCGCCCCGTCCACTGCCGCACGAGCGCCGTCTCTGCCCGCCCCTCGGCCAGATGGGTGTGATAGAGCAGGCCGCGCTCGCGCGCAAATCGCTTGAGCGCCTGCATCAGCTCCGGCGTGCAGGCGGGGCGTCCCTGCGGCACGGCCGCCGTGCGCAGCAATCCCTTGCCGTGCCAGCGGTCATAGAGCAGCTCCGCCTGCCGCAGGCAGTCATCCACGGAGGTGACCCTTGTGACCTCGTTTTCGGCAATATCCGTTGCGCCGACGCCGAAGGTCGCGCGGATCCCGGCGTCCTGATAGGCCTGCACGACCGCGTCGATGTGCGGGAAATAGGTCATTTCGTTGATCGCCGTCACGCCGCAGCGCAGGCTCTCCAGACAGCCCAGCAGCACGCCCCAGTACCATTCCTCGTCCGTCAGCGACCACTGCACGGCGAGCATTTTTTTCAGCCATTGCGTGATGTTCAGGTCGTCGAGCGGCCCCTTCGTCAGGCTCTGCACCATGTGCGTGTGCAGATCGGCCATGCCGGGCAGCATCAGGCGGCCGCGCCCGTCCACGCTCGCGCAGTCGGCCGGGAGGTGCGGCGCGATGTCTGCAAAGCGCCCGCCGTCGATCAGAACGTCGGCCGGGGCGGTCGTCAGCGACGCAAAATCGGGCAGGAGCACGTTTCGGATCAGCAGCATGTGAGCGCCTCCGCGGCCGCGCAAAACAGCCGCCCGCGGTCTGTGCGTCCTCGGCCCGCCTCGCCCGTGGCGTAGTTTTCTTGCAAGCTCAGGGCAGCCAGCGAAACGGTCTGCATCCGCGAGGATGCCGGCACGACGTAGAGCGCGCTCGTCTCGCCGTCCAGCGCGCTGACGCCCAGCGCCTGCCAGCGACGCAGACGGTCGCGGCCGTCCTCGGTCAGCGGGGTCTCAAGCCCGGCGCAGTCGTGGCTGCGGAAGATGCCGTAGCCCACGCCCTGCCGGAGCAGACGGCGTCAGCAGCGCCATGTCGGGCACGGCCGGGTAGGGAAGGCCGACGTATTCGCGCGTCGCGCCGTCGCCGCGCACGGCGCCGGAGGCGGCCAGCAGCGTCCCCGGGCGAAGCTCGGGCAGCAGCGCCGGACAGCGCGCGATCTTTGCGGCGCGCCGCACGCCGAGATGATGCAGCTCCTCGACGGCAATGGCCATCGGCATACAGCCAAAGCCGCAGCTCATCACGCTCAGCGGCACGCCGTTCCAAAGGCCGGTGTAGGTGACATATTCGCGGTATTCCCCGACCTTTTCGGCGTTCGTCAGGAGCGCCGCATACTGCGGCACCTCCAGCGGGTCGGGCGTGAGGACGACCTGCGGCGCAACGGCGCGCTCGTCGATGCCGAGATGGTGCATCGTGCCGTCGTTGTGCGTCAGCTTCACACTTCCGAAGCTCATGACAATCCCTCCTTCAGCAGCTCTGCCGCGCGAATGGCGATCTTGGACGCCGCGGCGATGCGGTTGGCCAGAAAATCCGGGTCGGAATACGCGCCGTAGACCGACGGAGCCTCCTGCCCTGCGTCGGCAAACATCGAGCCGAGGGCAACACAGATCGTGCCGGTGCGCAGGCCGAGCAGGTGGCCATAGGTGAACAGCATACCCGATTCGTTCTCGACGACGAGCACGTTCGTGTCGATCCACTGCTGCATCCGCTCGCGCAGACCGGGGTGCGCGGCCTTGGATTCCATATAAAATGCATCGTGACTGCGGTAAAGGCCGATTAGCGCGTCCTCCCCGGCCTCCTGCGCGGCCTGCGCCAGCGCCGCAACGACCAGAGGATCGGCCACGGCCGGGAACTCCGGCGGCACAAGCTCATAGCTCGCGCCCTCGCCGCGCACGCAGCCCGAGGCGATCACAATGCGGCCGGGCTGCATCCACGGCTGCACGCCGCCGCAGGTGCCGACGCGAATGACTGTCTCTGCGCCTGCGAGCTTCAGCTCCTCGAGCGCGGCGGCGACGCACGCGCAGCCCATGCCGCTGCTCGTGACGGCAATGGGCTCGCCGCCGGGCGTGTGGCCGGTGTAGGTGGCGTAGGTGCCGCGGTGCGCGGTGAAAGCAGCGTCGCGGAACAGCTCGGAGATCCGTTTGCTGCGGTGCGGGTCGCCGGGCATCAGGACGGTCGGCGCCGACGCGCCGACGCGCAGCCCGGTGCTCGGCAGGACGCCGTCGATCGGCCGAAGCCCGGGCGTCCGGCAGGTGTGTAGCGAATTCATATGCGCGCCTCCTTGCAATTCTGGTGTTTTATTCTATTGTTATTATAATAAATGCCCCGGAAAAAAGCAAGGAAGCTCTGATGAAATCGCAAGAGCGGTCCGCGAGGGATTTTGTTCCAAATTGCTCATTGGCTCAGCGCTCTCCTGTAATTCAAATATATGCACAAGAAAGCCGCTCTTCCCGCCGGAAAATCCGCGCGGATTTTGTTGAAAAATGCCTATAACATTTTTATCAAAAAGTGCTATAATGATAATATAATCAAGGAAAAATGTCCGTTTTAAGCAATAAAAAATAGAAGGAAGGACATGGGCGTGTACCAGATCGGCGATAAGGTATGCTACGGCACGGAGGGCGTGTGCAGCATCGTGAGGATTCAGGAGATGAAGGTCGGCGGAGCAAAGGGCAAATACTATGTCCTGCGGCCGATTTATCGTGAGAGTGCGACGGTGTATGTCCCGCTGGACAACGAGCGTCTGATCGCGCGGATGCGCCCCGTGCTCTCGCAGCAGGAGCTTGAAGCGCTGCTTGTCGGCGCGGACGACGCGCCGCTTGCGTGGATCGACGACCCGACGGAGCGGAAGGATCGCTTCCCCAGGCTGCTCTCCGACGGCAGCAGTGCCGACCTTCTGAGCGTGACCTGTCTGCTCTGGAGAAAACGGCGGCAGCTCTATGCGGCCGGTCGGCGGATGCGCTCGAGCGACGAGCAGCTCCTGCGCGATGCGGAAAAGCTGCTCACCGACGAGGTCGCGCTGGCGCTCGCGCTTCCGCGGCAGGAGGTTCCGGCCTATCTGCACAAGCGGCTGGCGCAGCCGGAAGCCGCAGATCAACAGCTTCCCTGACAGCCGCCTGTGCAAAACCCTTTGCACAGCCCTTTGATTCGAGCCGTGAGGGGGATTTTTGTGCAAAAATCCCCCTGCTTTTGCAAAAATCGTGAAAAATCACAGCAAAAACAGATTATGTAAACCAAATATCCGCTCATAACGGTATAAAACTCCCGTCCCCGCTTCTCCGGGGACGGGAGTTTTGCAAAATTATTTGAAAAACGCTGTGATTTGCCTGTGCACAAGCCTGTGCAAGCTGTTTATAACGTTTGACGAAATTGTAACGATTTTAAAATTATGGTTAACCAATCGTTACGAACCGGTATAAATTCTGTCTGCTCAGATCGTTCCGAGGTATTTCAAGATTTTCAAACCGATCAGTTGGGACAAAAGACCCGCTGAGCGCCGCTGCCGATTGATTCAGAGGTTCCCGAGGTATTCGTCGCAGATGACGCGCGCCTCCTGCGCCGTGCGCGCCTCGTCGATGCCGGTCAGATGCTGCTGATCGACCGTCACGCGCCCCTGCACCACGACGTAATCCACCGGTGCGCGCAGACCGACCGTGCCGAACACGCTCTTCGGGTCATAGGTCGCGCCGACCAGCTCCAGACGCCGCGAATCGACAAGGAACAGATCGGCGCACTTGCCGACCTCCAGACTGCCGATGTCCGTGCGCCCGAGCAGCGAGGCCGAGCCGCGCGTCGCCAGCTTCAGCACGTCGTAGCCACTGGGCGCAGCAAAGGACGAATTCAGCCGGTGCAGCAGATAACAAATACGGATCTCCTCAAGCAGGTCGGAGCCGTCCTGCGAGGCCGAGCCGTCGACCGCGAGGCCGACGTGTACGCCGAGCCTGAGCATCTCCGGCACGCGGGCGATGCCCGACGAGAGCTTCATGTTGGAGACCGGGCAATGCGCCACGCCCGTGCCCGTCTCGGCCAGAAGCTTCAGCTCCTCGTCGTTGAAATGGATGCCGTGGGCATACCAGACGTCGTTCCCGACCCAGCCGAGCGACTGCATATATGCCAGCGGCCGCATCCCGAAGCGCTCGAGCGTGTACCGCTCCTCGTCCTTGGTCTCTGCGAGGTGGGTGTGCAGCCGGACGCCGTACTGCCGCGCCAGAAGCGCGCTCTGCCGCAGCGGCTCGCCGGACACGGAGAACGGTGAGCACGGCGCAAGCACGATCTGCTGCATCGAGCCGAAGGACGGATCGTGATACGTCTCAATGATGCGGGCGCTGTCCTTCATGATCTCGTCGACGCTCTGCACCACGCTGTCGGGCGGCAGGCCGCCGTCCTGACGGACAGATCCATGCTGCCGCGCGAGCAGACCATGCGCATTCCGAGCGCACGCGCCGCGTCGAGCTGCGCGCCGATCAGGTCGCCGCAGTTTGCCGGGAACACATAGTGGTGGTCAAAGCAGGTGGTGCAGCCGTTCTTCATCAGCTCGCCCATGCCCGTCAGAGAGGAATAGCGCACGACGGTCTCGTCGAGCCTTTTCCAGATCTCGTAAAGCGTTTTGAGCCAGTCGAACAGCTCCAGATTCTGCACCTTGGCGAGGTTGCGCGAGAACTGCTGATAGAGGTGGTGGTGGGTGTTGATAAGCCCGGGGTAGCAGAACATCCCTGCGCCGTTGATGACGCGGTCGGCGTGCTGCGTCAGCTCCGGGCCGATCGCGGCGATCCTCCCGTTCTCGCAAAACAGATCGACATGGTGCAGCTCCTCGTCGGCGTCGTTGCAGGTAACGAGCGCGGCAATATCGCGGATCATCAAGCTGGACATAAACATGAACCTCCTAATACGAATATCTTCGGCGTTTGGCCAGATTGTTCCAGAGCGTCAGCCCCAGCCCCAGTAGGAGCAGCACGCAGCCGTGCAGCGCGCAGAGCTTCGCGGCCTCGCCCAGAATGGGGCGCAGGATCGCCGTCCACTGCCCGGAAAGGACGCGCGGGAGCGCAAGCCCGACGGCGGCCGTCAGCAGCCAGAGCACGCCGGGGATCAGCAGCGCCGCCGCCAGCGGCGCAAGGACGCCGCGCAGGTCGCGGCGGTTGGCAATCAGCAGCAGCACCAGCAGGTTCGCGCAGAGGAACAGGCCGATTCCGTAGGTCAGCTTGGAGAGCACCGTTTGCAGGAGCGCAGGGTCGAAGCCCATCACGTCGGTCAGGCGCAGCTCCCGCACGGCCGAAAAATCGACGTTTTCGTCCACGGCCTGTCGAATCTGGGCGTATTCGGCCTCCGTGAGCCGCGTTCCGGTCTGCTCATAGATCAGCGCCTCGTTCTTGCGCACCAGCTCCACCACATCGTCCGCGCCGAAGGCCTCGAGTGCCTGCCGGTCGGTGAGGTAGGCCGCGACGTCGGCGGCAAGGTCGGCCACGCCCTCGCGGACGCCGACGTCGTTGAGGATGTTCTCCACGTCGCGCTCGGTCAGGTCGGTCTCCACCTGCGCGGCGATCTGCCGCCGGATGTAGGCCGGGAGCGGATATTCCGTTCCGTCATAGGACAGGCGCACCTCGTTGACGTCGAAATCGAGGACAATATCCTCCAGATGGGCGCGGCTGAGCAGGCTGCGGCCGATGCCAACCGCGCCGCTGAGCAGCAGCACCACGCGACCAGCAGCGCCGCAAGCAGCCCGCTGCACGCCCGGGCCGCACCCGAGGCGGGCGGCCGCTCACGGCGGCGGGGCGGAACGCGGCCATACGTTCCCCGGGAGGCCGGCGGCGCGCCGCAGTATGGGCAGCACCGCTGTCCGTCCCGGATCACGCTGCCGCAGGAAGGACAGCGCACGGCGCTCCCCCCTTTCTTGTTTTTTCAAACCGCAGGATCGGCGGAAGAAATCCGCCGGAAAGCGAAGGCACAATTGTGCGGTGTTGCCCTAAGGAAGCTCTGATTCAATCGCAAGAGCGGTCAGCGAGGGATTTTGTTCCAGATTGAGGTTTGGAAATCGCAGGAATACTTTGCGTATTTCAAGATTTTCAAACCGATAAGCTGGGGCGAAAGACCCGCTGAGCGCCGCAGCCGATTTATTCAGAGGTTCCCTGATTATACCATAATTTTCCCGTTCTGTCTATGCAAAATGCCGGAAACGGGCAGTCCCGTCTCCGGCATCAGTCGTTTATTTTGTTCCGAAAATGCGGTCGCCGCAGTCGCCCAGGCCGGGGACGATATAGGCGTGTTCATTGAGGCACTGGTCGACGGCCGTGACGATGATGTCGATGTCCGGATGTGCCTTGGCGACGGCGTCGATGCCCTCGGGCGCGGCGATGATGTTCATCAGCGTGATGGACTTGCAGCCGTATTCGTTCTTCAGCACGTCGATGGCCGCGATTGCGCTGCCGCCGGTGGCAAGCATCGGGTCAACGATGAAGACCTGACGCTCCGAGATATCGGGCGGCATCTTGCAGTAATATTTCACCGGCTCATGGGTCTCCGGGTCGCGGAAGAGGCCGATATGACCGACCTTGGCCGACGGGATCAGACTGATCATCGAATCGACCATGCCCAGTCCTGCGCGCAGGATCGGCACGATCGCCAGCTTCTTGCCGGCCAGCACGCGCACGGTCGCCTTGGCGACGGGGGTCTGGATCTCGACCTCCTTCGTGGGCAGATTGCGCGTCGCTTCATAGCACATCAGCGCGGCGATCTCTCCGACAGCCTCGCGGAATTCCTTGACGCCGGTGTTGACGTCACGCAGGATCGACAGCTTGTGCTGCAGCAGCGGATGCTCAAGAATTTGCACTTTCCCCATGTGTTTCCTCCTTCTGTAAACGCGCAGCGCGTTCGCGCTCCGCTTGAGACAGGCGCAGATAGTTCGGGGTCAAGGCCGCGCCGTCGCAACGCTCGCCGGCCAAAAGCCGCGCGTGCGCCAGCAGCGCCACGCCCGAAGCCCTCTGCATTCTCTGATGCTCGGCGGCAAGGCGGCAATCCGGCATTGCCGTTCCGATGGTATTATAGCATAGCTGCGCCCCGTCGCCAACTATTATTTTCGGTTTTTCTGTTTTTTTCAGCTCGCCCTCCAGCTTTTCGAGCGAGGCCGCGCCGTCCTCGGTCAGACGGGTCAGCACTCCGCCCGAGCAGGAAAACAGCGCGCGGTAGACCTGCTCGCGCCGCGCGTCCATTGCGCAGCAGACCACGCCCTCGAACGCCGTCGCCTGCTGCGCCATCGCCTCGAGCGTCGAGACGCCGACGCAGGGCAGCTCGCGCGCCCACGCGAAGCCCTTGGCCGCGGCAATGCCGATGCGGATGCCGGTGAAGCTGCCCGGCCCGGCGGCGCAGGCGACGGCCATGACGTCCCGCACGGTGCGGCCGCAGGTTTCGAGCAGCTCCTGCCCCATTTGCAGCAGCGTGCGGCTGTGCGTCAGGCCGCAGTTGAGATAGCTCTCGCCGAGCAGAACGCCGTCCTCCAGCAGAGCGACCGAGGCCGCCTTGGCGGAGGTCTCAAAGGCAAAGATCAGCATATTCCGCGCCTCCTTCGATCGTGATACGGCGGCGGTCGCCGCCCAGCGGCTCGATCGTGACATGGATCGCGCCGGAGAGCGCCTCCTCGACGTTCTCGCTCCACTCCACCGCGCAGACGCCGCCGCGCGCGAGATAATCCTCCCAGCCGATGTCGAACAGCTCGTCGGCCGAGCCGAGCCGGTACATATCAAAATGGAACAGCGGCAGACGCCCGTCGGGATATTCGTTGACAATGGTGTACGTCGGGCTGGTGACGCGCATCTGGCTGCCCAATCCGCGCGCAAGCCCGCGCGTGAACGCCGTTTTGCCCGCGCCGAGGCCGCCGTGATAGGCGATAACCGCGCCGCCGTGCAGCGCCGCGCCGAGCCGCTGTCCGAGCGCCTCAGTCTCCTCGGGCGAGCTTGTGATAACCTGCATCTGCGCACTCCCCTTCCGTTTTCTGATTATAGATTATAGCACAGAATTCGTTTTTTTGCAAAAGGAACTTTCCCCATTTGACAGATTCGGCAAAGAATGCTATAATGCTCTGTATGAATGCTCTCATTTTTTCGGAACAGGAGGTGCTTGGATGGGCGGATTCATGAATCGGATGCGTGAGGCCGCAAAAAAAGGCGACATGATCCTTCTGGCGCTGTGCGTGATCGCGTCGCTGTTCGGCATCGTGCTCATCGCGGGCACGACCACCAACGCGACGGCCTCGGAAGACACCGGGCGCTATATCCTGATCCAAAGCGGCTGCCTGATCGCAGGGGATTTTCATCTATTTCCTGCTGACCACCTTTGACATCGACATTCTCGCCAGCCAGCGCGCGATTCTCTTCGCGTTCAACACGATCTTCATCCTGATGCTGCTGGTCTGGGGCGTGCAGGGCGAATCCGGCAACAGAAGCTGGCTGCATTTCCCCTTCCTGCCCTTCAACATCCAGCCGGCCGAGGTGGTCAAGCTGACCTATATCCTCATTCTGGCCAAGACCATGAGTCTGCATCAGACGCGCATCTCCTCGCCGCGCAACGTTGTGCCGCTCACGCTGCAAATGATCTACATCGTCGTGCTGATCGTCGGCATCTCCAGCGACACGGGCGTCGCGCTGATCTTCATCTTTATTTTCATCGCCATGGCCTTTGTCGGCGGCGTGGGCTGGTATTGGTTCGCCGCGGCCATCGCCGCGCTCGGCGTCTCCTACCCGTATCTGTGGAAATACGCCATCCGAACCGACCAGAAAAACCGCATCCTCGCGCTCTACGACCCGACCATCGACCCGGAGGGCCTGGACGAAATGTGGCAGACCAACCAGAACCTCAAGGCGCTGCGCAACGGCGGTCTGACCGGGCAGGGGGCTGGGCAAAGGCAGTCTGACGAACGTCGGCGCGCTCCCCGCGCGTCACACCGACTCGATCTTCTCGGCAACCGGCGAGCAGCTCGGGATGGTCGGCTGCATTCTGATGCTCATTCTGCTCATCGCGATCGTCGCGCGCGTGATTTACGTCGCGGCCAGAACGCCGGACTTCACCAACCGCATGATCTGCGTCGGCATTGCCTCGATGTTTATCTTCCAGATCCTCATCAACATCGGCGTTTGCGTCGGCCTTGTGCCGGTCATCGGTCTGGCGCTCCCCTTCTTCAGCTATGGCGGCAGCTCGATCATCACCTCCTTCATGGCCGTCGGCATCGTCTCGGGCATCAGGATGCGACCATCGCCCGACATCAACGCGCACTATATCCGTCCTTACTGACCCCAAAGCGGAAGCTCTGTTTGGAGCTTCCGCTTTTTTCGGCGCGGCCGGGTGCACGATGCGGATAGCGGTAATGCAAAAATAAAACTTTCATTTTCTCCGCAAACTATATATAATGTAAGCGAAAAAATTTCAAGAAGGAGATTTTTAACTATGCCTCTCTGGTAACTACAACCGAAATGTTCAAGAAGGCCTACAGCACGATCACGGCGTTGTGGTCGAGGCCGAGCTGGGCACTCTGGCCGGCATCGAGGACGATGTGAAGGTCGCCGCTCACGAGGCTTCCTACACCCATCCCGAGGAGGTCGAGGAATTCGTCGCCAAGACCGGCTGCGACTCTCTGGCCATCGCCATCGGCACCTCTCACGGCGCCTATAAGTTCAAGCCCGAGCAGTGCACCCGCAATGAAAAGGGCATCCTGGTTCCCCCTCCCTGCGTTTCGACGTTCTGGAAGAGGTCTCCAAGCGTCTGCCCGGCTTCCCCATCGTGCTCCACGGTTCTTCTTCCGTGCCTCAGGAGTATGTGAAGATGGTCAACGAGTTCGGCGGTCAGATGCCCAACGCCATCGGCGTGCCCGAGGAGCAGCTGCGTCAGGCTGCCAAGCTGTCCGTCTGCAAGATCAACATCGACTCCGACCTGCGGACACGACGGTGTTGCCGCCGCCGACCAGCGCCACGGTGTCGACGTCCAGCGCCAGAAGGACGCCGTTGCATCGCCTGCTCGAGCATCCGCTGGGCAAGCTCGTTGCCGGAGATCTCCGCAAAGCCGGGGTAATTTTCCAGCTTCGGCGAATAGGTGATCTGCCCGCCGAAGGTGTCCTTCTCCAGCACAAGCACGGAGCGCCCCGCGCGCCGGGCATAAATCGCCGCCGTCAGACCCGCAGGGCCTGCGCCGACGACCAGTATGTCGCAGCGGCGGCTCAACGGTTGGCCTCCGCAAAGGCGCGGATGTTCGACGGATTTTCCACACGCTTGAGCACGGTCTCGCCGTCGAGCACGAGCAGCGTCGGCGCCTGCTTCACGCCGAAGCGGCGCGCGGCGTCCGGGTCGAGGTCGACCAGCACCGTGTCATATTGCAGCCCGGCATCGGTCAGGAATTTCTTTGCCATGACGCATTTCGGGCAGGTCGCCGTCGTGAAAGCACGAGGCGGCCGTTTTGCAGTCGGCCGGGCTTGTCTCGGTCGGCTTCTGCTCCGGCTGCTCGCCGAAGCGGTGCGCCAGCGATGCGCCGACGTCATAGACCTTGCGATCCTTGAACTCCTGCGCCTTGCCGTCGTTCCAGTTCTGCACGGGACGGTAGTAGCCGGTGATGCGGCTGTAGACCTCGGTCGTGCGGCCGCATTTCGGACAGGTGTACTGCCCCCGCTCAGATAGCCGTGGTCGGGGCAGACGGAATAGGTCGGCGAGATGGTGTAATACGGCAGCTTATAATTGTCCGCGATCTTGCGCACGAGGTTCGCCGCCGCGCGCCAATCCGGCAGCTTTTCGCCGAGGAAGGCGTGGAAGACCGTGCCGGGTATAGCGTCTGAGGCGTCTGCGGGCCGACCGGGGCAGGTGGGAATGTCCAGCGCGGAGAAAATATCCTCGGTGATGTCCGGGAGAAAACGGGCGGTCGTGCTTGGGAGACGGTAGGACGCCGACCGAGCCGGTCGACTCGCCCGAGCCGAAATAGCCGCCGGACTTCTTGCGCAGCTCGCGCAGGTCGAGACGCAGACGGCAGCACATCGAGCGCACGTCGCTCGGCTGCATGTCGCTGTTGACGTAGTTGGAGAAATACGGCGTGCCGTATTTGGCCGTCATCTCAAAGAGCAGGCGGTTGTTCTCGGTCTCCGACCAGTCGAAATCCTTCGTGATGGAATAGGTGGGGATGGGGTACTGGAAGCCGCGGCCGTTGGCATCGCCCTCGATCATGACCTCGATGAAGGCGCGGTTGACCATGTCCATCTCCCGTTTGCAGTCCTTATATTTGAAGGGCATCTCGCGGCCGCCGACGATCGCGGGCAGCTCGGCCATGTCGTCGGGACGGTCCAGTCGAGCGTGATGTTTGAAAACGGCGCCTGCGTGCCCCAGCGCGACGGCGTGTTGACGCCGTAGATGAAGGACTCGACGCATTTTTTCACCTGCTCATAGCTCAGATCGTCGGCCTTGACAAAGGGCGCGAGGTAGGTGTCGAAGGACGAGAACGCCTGCGCGCCGGCCCATTCGTTCTGCATGATGCCGAGGAAGTTGACCATCTGGTTGCACAGGGAGGCCAAATGCTTGGCCGGGGCGGAGGTGATCTTGCCGGGCACGCCGCCCAGCCCCTCCTGAATGAGCTGCCGCAGCGACCAGCCCGCGCAGTAGCCCGTCAGCATGGACATATCGTGGATGTGCAGGTCGCAGTTCTTGTGCGCCTGCGCAATCTCGTCGTCATAGATTTCCTGAGCCAGTAGTTGGCCGTGATCGCGCCGGGTTTGAGAGGATCAGACCGCCGACGGGTAGGTCACGGTGGAATTCTCCTTCACGCGCCAATCCTGCACATAAACATAACTATCAACGAGGAAGCAATA
>VOFG01003517.1_pt1 | contig 14719 bp, 18 predicted proteins | sample 5384171 | NCBI WGS metagenome assembly VOFG01 (sample SAMN12384726, study PRJNA508395) | human gut metagenome | isolation source: healthy gut F | host: Homo sapiens
TCATTGTATATCTGTTTGTTATAAATATACATTCATTTTCTCATTTATTCCTACAAGCAACCATTTTACCTATTTATGAAATATTTTTTGTTACTCATTTTGATACTTATATCAAACCTATTTACTACCTTTGCAGCAGAATATAAAATGCTGGAGCACAATGGGTAGAAGAAAGCAATCAAAAGTAGAAAAAAAAAGTCCGTTCAAGTTGCGGAGAAGAAAACTTGCAGACGGCCGCGAGTCCCTTTTTATTGACCATACTGTTGACGGCAGGCACGAATACGAGTTCCTTAAACTGTATCTTGTACCGGAAACTTCCGTCAAAGCGAAACGTGAGAACGCGAAAACACTCCGTCAGGCGGAGGAGATAATTATCGCCAGGACCGAAAACATGGTTGATGACAAGGCGCAGGAGGAGGCGGCGAAAGACAAATCCCAAATGTTATTGTCGGACTTCATTAGTATGCTGATGGAGGAATACAAACAGCGGGGACAACCCGCCTATCTGCGTTTAAGGGCAGCACGCATCAAATTGGAGAAGTTCCGTCCCGGTGCAAGATTGTGTGACATAGACAAGAAATTCTGCGTCGATTATGCCGAGTGGCTACAATCCGAGCCTCTCACTCCGCAAGGGAAACCACTTGCCCAAGCCACCGCATTTTCCAGTTTCTGGAATCTCGGCATCACCCTGTCAAGTGCAAGGCAAAAGGGTTATATAAAAAAGCAACCCGTGGGAACTGCTGGGCAGCCACGAGAAGATACAGCAACCGGAAGGCAAACGTGAGTTTCTGACCTTTGAAGAAATCCGCAAGCTGGAGCGAACTCCCTATATCAAGGAAAACATACGCAAGGCATTTCTGTTTGCCTGCTATTGCGGATTGCGTGTCGGCGATGTTACGGATTTGCGCTGGGTGACATTTCCGTCAATGGCGGTCGGCACTTCGTTTCGGCGGTGATGCAGAAAAATTCCAAACCCATATCGCTCCCCCTCCCGGCCAAGGCCTTGTCATGGCTTCCGGAACGTAAAGAACCGGAGTCATCGGTATTTTCCCTACCGTCACGTACCAACCTGCGTAAACATCTGCAGAAATGGGCGGAACAGGCAGGATTGGAAAGACACCTTCATTTTCATTTGAGCCGCCATACCTACGGCACGATGCTGATAACCGCAGGGGTTGACCTTTATACCGCCAGCAAGATGATGGGACATGCCGACGTGCGCCCCACGCAAGTCTACGCGAAAATCGTTGACAAGAAAAAAAGAAGAGGCTGTTTCACTGATAGATAAAGTATTTTAAGTTATGGCAGCAAACAAGAAATCCAACAGATTGAAAGAGCCAGTAGAGTCCGCACAAAGAAACTTGCCGACGGCTCTGAATCATACTACCTTGACATCTATGTCAACGGCAAACGGAGTTACGAGTTCCTGAAGATGTACCACCTGCCGGAAGTCAACGCGAGGGTCCGGGAGCAGAACCGCGCCACCCGTGAGGCAGTCGAAACCATAAAATCGCAACGTATCATCGAGATTACCAATTCCAGAGCCGGAATCAAGAGCAAATCCGCATGGCAGAAACTGACGCTGGCGGACTGGCTGGAAAAATTCCATTCCAATCAGGAGCGCAAAGGTATCAAACGGATCGAAAAATTACGGAGCATAATAAAGGTCATCAACCAATACGGCAAAAACACCCGGATGGGTGACATTGACAAGAAATGGGCACTCGGCTTCATAGACTGGATCCAACACACCTATAAAGGCAGGCAGGGAAAGCCGCTTGAACAGGGAACGGTCGTGGCCTATATCTCCCAACTCTCCATCGCCCTGAATGCCGCAGTCCGTGCGGAGTGGCTGGGCGAAAATCCGTTCATGCAACTCTCGGCTTCGGAGCGTGTAAAGAAGCCGGAATCAAACGCCAGTTTCTTGCCATCGAGGAAGTGAAACTTCTCATTGCCACCGAATGCCGTAACATGACGGTAAAGCAGGCATACCTGTTTTCATGTTATTGCGGACTCCGCCTGAGCGATATGGAAACACTCCGTTGGAAAGACATTATATGTAATGACGGCAGGTACATGATTGCCACCGTACAGCAGAAGACAGCCACTCCCATCTATACGCCGCTCTCGCAAAATGCCGTAAAATGGCTGCCAGAACGGAAACCGGACGACAGTGACGAGACACTTGTTTTCGCGACTCTCCCATCACGCCCGACTACCAACAAAATCCTCAAGCAATGGGTGGAAAAGGCAGGTATTGACAAGAAAATCACCTATCATACAAGCCGCCATACCTTCGGAACGATGATGATGACCGTCGGGGCTGACCTTTATACCACCTGCAAACTGATGGGACACGCCGACGTGCGCACCACGCAGATATACGCGAAAATCGTCGACAGCAAGAAAATCGAGGCCGTGGATATGGTAGACAGGATGTTTGAACGGGAGGAATCCAAACAGGAATAAAAACCGGACAAAATAAGCCTGTCCGATTGGACTGAAAAGTTACCACCATAAATGACACCTATTCACTCTTGGTAATTTTGGTGCATATCATAGCCTTTTATCCGAATTTTAGAGTACCTTTGCACAAAAAAAACAATGATATGACAAACAGACTGATAGCCCGGCAACGGGAATGTGAGGAACTGCAAAGCTGTATGGATTCCAATGAATCGGAGTTCGTAATCGTATGCGGACGGCGAAGAATCGGCAAGACCTTCCTTGTGGAGCAGTTTTTGAAGGCAAATACGATTTCAAGTTCGTGGGAGGACACAATCTCCGCACCCGGGACCAACTTAACAACTTCGCCAAGGCACTCAAGGCATATTCCGGAACGAAACCCGCCCCGTTCAAGGACTGGGTTGACGCCTTCGATGCCCTTGAGGACTATCTTTCCACCCTTCCCGATGACAGGCGCAAGGTCATCTTCATAGACGAAATGCCGTGGATGGATTCCCGCCGTTCCGATTTTGTGAGTGCCCTGGAATATTTCTGGAACGGCTGGGCAAGCAGCCAGTACAATATCGTACTGGTCGCCACCGGCTCGGCCACCTCGTGGATGACGGACAAGCTGATAAAGAACCGGGGCGGGCTGCACAACAGAATCAGGCACAGGATATACCTGAAGCCGTTTTCCTTGAAGGAAACGGAGGAATACCTTAAAAGCCGTTCAGTCCATTGGGACAGATACCAGATATTGCAGGGGTACATGCTTACCGGAGGGGTCCCTTTCTATCTCAAAATGCTTGAACCGCAACAGAGCTTTGCCCAAAACGTTGATCGCCTGTGTTTCTCGGATACCGGTGCACTGAAGATGGAGTTCGACGAGCTTTACAACGCCATATTTCCCGGTGCGGAATCGTACGTGGAGGTCGTCAGGGCTCTGGCCGACAACAAATCCGGTCTGACAAGAACAGAAATCAGCACGAAAACGAAAATATCCGGGGCCTATCTCACACGCATCCTCACGAATCTTGAACGCTGCGATTTCATAGACAAGACAAACCTGTTCGGCAACCGTCGGACGGATGCGGTTTACAGGCTGGTCGATTTCTATACCCTGTTCTATTTCAAGTTTGTCGAAAAAGAACCTTTCAAGGGACGACCAATGGTGGACACACCATCTTGAATCGAGCAGCATCCATTCATGGATGGGATTCACCTTCGAGCTTATATGCATGTTGCACCATGCACAGATCAAGAAGGCACTGGGCATATCGGGAATGGCTACATCCGTTTCCACCTGGCGTTGTAGCGCTGACAAGGAAAAACGGAACATCCGGGGCACAGATAGACATGATTATCGAGCGTGCAGACCGCATCATCCACCTTTGCGAGATGAAATTCAGCGAAGGAGCGTACAATATCACAGGTGAATACGAGGCCAAACTGCGGAACCGCCGGGAGCTTTTTCAGGCTCAAGACCAAGACGAAGAAGTCCGTAGTGCATACCTTTGTCACGACTTACGGAGTCGGCGAGGGAAAATACCATAGCATCGTCCATAGCGAAGTAATCATGGATGACCTTTTTAATTCCTGACGACTATGATGATACAGCAAATTACACAACGGTTAAGTGAGGTGAACACGCTTGTCGCCACCTGCAACCAGGACGGTTTCTCTTTTGGCCGGGCCCTGTCATTATCCCTGTTCTACCGGGATTTCAACGACACGAACAGCCTTGTCAAGGAGGCGGAAAATCTCGCACGGGAGAATCCCGCCCGGTTATTGGAATGTTCCATTTCCCTGCTTTCGGAAACGGACGGATACCTGTCGTCGGACAGGTCGGAGCTTTATGCCGCAAATTTCGAACGCATTTTCGAGGAGCACATCAAACCGTTTGAACTGAGGCACGAGGAGGCGAAAAGTGCGGCCACCCGACTCTGGCGCGACTATTCGGCAAAGAGCAACCGTCTGGATTTACTGCCGCTGGAGTCCGCGGAGTACAGGCTGCTTGACAAGGAATGTGACACCGCAAAAGCGGAATATGACAGGGCCCACGCCCTTGCAGACCTGTTGTATCAGGAATGGCAGCAGGAACTCGAACGGTGTTTCTGCGTGTATTGTTTCAAGCCGCTGTTTCTTGACGTGCTGGTGGAACGCCTGAAGGGAATCGCGGAAAGCATCATTGCCGACATCAACCGCATGCAGGAGGGCAAGCCATGAACGGAGCGAACCTGTTGCAGGAGACATCCGCATGGATGGACACCGTAGATCTTGCCCTGTGCCTGTTCATTTACGAAGTGTGCAACGACTGTCAGTTCGAGTTTGCATCGGGCAGTGATTTCGTGAATTTCATGAACCTGAAGCCGACCTCACGCCCCGTCGCCGTCCGTCCGAAAGAAAACCTGCGTGTCTGCTATATGGTTTTGGCCGTATCCCGGACAATCAGACCGCACGAACGCGGGAAACTGTGGGCGGAAGAGTTCCTGAAACGCTGCGGCATATCCAAGTCATATTACGACAAGCACCGCAGCGATGTCTGCAGCGGCGGGACAACCGAAGAGAACCGTGAATACCGCAAATCCGTTGACAGGGCCATCGAAAACGCGAGGAAACTGAGAACGTCCCCATAGCAGCCCGCGGGTTCCCCATTCGGGATAACATACTTCTATCATGGCAGTGCGCCATACTGTTGAATATCAGCAGTATGACGCACTGTCGCTTTATACACTTTCCCCATCTGCTCCCCATTATGCCCCTTTAAGTCCAAAGTAACTTTGCAAACGAAACGGAAGGCAAATAAAGGCCAAAAGCCTGACTGTTCCGCATTGTTGCAACAAGACGGTAAAGCGAGTATAAACAACAAATGAACAAGCGATATGGAAAGTGAACGCAATCTGATGAACACCACCGAAGCGGCCCGGTATCTCGGAGTGAAACCAAGTTATCTCTACAAGATGATGATGCGCCGCGCTGTCCCTTATTACAAGCCGGGAGGCAAACTGTGCTTCTTCGCGAAGGAAGACCTCGATGCCTGGCTGAAACGGGTAAGGGTAAAGTCGCAGGACGAAATAGACAGCGAGGCCATGGGTTATCTCGTGAGCCGGGAGAGAAACAAATGATTTATCCACTTTATAAAACAAAGGCAGTATGAATGATTCCAACATGACAGGTACAGGCTTCCCGAATGCCGTACCACAGGCTTCCTCAAACAGGGAAACCGGCAAGAAGACGACACGCTCCGCTATCGGGGCCAAGGCGCAGACCATCCTGGATTTTCTCAGACAATGTACCCCTTACGAGGCCGATTCCATCCGTGTGATGGTCGGTCATGCTACCGGAAAGGGAGACACGGACACGATTGAGGCAACCGACCTTCTTGCCGTGAACCGCTTTTCTCAACCATGGACTGACAAAGGAGAACGCAACGGGTAGCGAAGCGGTAATGAGACACCGGCAGGAACGTGCGCAGAAACTGATGGAGGCTGTCAAGGAGTTCGTCAACATCGGCCAGCTGTGCCGTGTCAGCATCGCGCTGATGAAGATCTCGTCGGATTTCAAGGCCGTGGAGGATGCGCGGCAACACCTGCAATCACAGCCGTCCAATGCTGCGGGCAGAAACTGATGTCAAACCGGAACAGGTATCGGATGAAACTGAAACGGACAAGGAATTTCCGTTGATGACATTTCATCGACGGGGCCGTGAATCATTCCGATACCCCATCCTTATTTCAATCGTAGACTATGCAAGAAAAACATTAAGGACAAGGAAACATACAGGTTCATGTACCCCACGGGAATTGTATCATCGGTTTTCCTGTTTTCCGACCGTGCGCTTCAGTGGCTGTGCGGGACGACGACCGATGATGGCGGCAGGACAGCAGGCAACTTCACATTGCTGGGCGACCTTCTGGCCAGAATGGCTCTCACGACAGAAGAAGCGAAGGGCTTCCGCAGACCGCTCATGCTTTCAGTAGGTCAGGCGCAGTATTCGGAGGAACAGCTTTCCGCACAATGGAATATCGGCAGAAAGCGAATACGGAACTTGCTGGATGAGCTCACAAGGCTGGGGCTCATAGACACTTGCCGTTCAAGGGTGGCATCCGTGATGACCTTTCCCTGTATCCGGCAATGGACGGCTGCGGACGGCAGTACTGTTTCCAACCCTTTACCCATACAAACAAAGGGGAAGGATAGAACAAATCCAATGGCAGACAGGCCGGATTCGGGTTTTCTGTTGTTCCCCAATCCGGAAACCGTCCGGCACCTGTCTGTTTTTTTCAATGGCCAATGCAAGGGACATGTGGCATGAAGCGCCAGCGTTGAGTTTCGAGATATGCCAGGGTATTACCGCCTTCGGACAGTATTACCCCGACCCTCGCGCAACGGTCCGGCAGACCGTTGGCCTTGCCGCTCGCAGGCTCGCACCATCCCTTTGCAGATACCGTTTCACGACTATTTTAGCGACATTAGTTATGACACACGAAGAAGATACTTCCAATCAGGAATCCGGGCAGGAAAAGCCCGTTATAAGGCGTGACAAGGTGGTGGTCACCAAAGTCACTGAACAGGAGCTTTCTCAGATTAAAAGCACCGCCGGGCAGTGCGGCATGACACGCAGCGACTTCATACGGGCAAGGGCTCTCGGCTACAGGCCAAGACGGCGGCTGTCCGAGGTGGAACTGGACGGTCTGCGGCAGCTTGCGGCCTGTAGGACGGACATGGTGAACTTCGCCAACGCCCTGCACGGACTGAACGATGACGAGAAAGTCAGGCTTTTCCGCCACCGGCCCACCATGCTCGAATGGTACGAGAAAGTGGCGCGGGTGACAGACCATGTCACCGACTTCCTGCAGTCCGCACAAAGTGCAAACAATTACCCGGCAGGGACAACGGACAGGCCGGACAAGGAGGACGATGCATGATTGCCAAGGCAAAAGCCATAGCCCACGGCATAAGGGCGATGCTATATGTGTCGGGTGAATCGAAGAACAAGAAGCATCCCGAAAAGATAACACGGATATGCGACAATTTCATGCCGCAGGGCATGGACGCGACGGGTATCTGGACGGAAATGAAATTTACCGCCATGAATCATCCCAACATAAAAAGAACAACGTCATCCGTATGGAGATAAGCCCGGCCATGGAGCATACCGGAGATTTTACAATCGATGACTGGAAGCAGCTGTGGGAAGACTTTGCAGCGGCATTCGACGGGCAGACTATCCGCGACAAGGACGGAAAAGTCGTATCCGGCAAGACCAATGTGTCGGGCAGCAAGTCCTCCGTATGGCTGCATGAAGAATCCAGAAGCGGCATACCGCATCTGCATGTCATCGTCAGCCGGGTGGACGAACGCGGGAACATCAACAACGACCACGCCATTCATCTGCGTGCACAGCGGGCGGCAGAGAAGGTGGCCCTGCAAAGAGGCTGGACAACCGCCATGCACGTGCATGAGGACAATATCCCCAAAGTCAGTGCCGACTGCATGGAAGCTCTGCGCGAATTGTCGGTATGGTCATGGGAAGGTTACAGGAAACGGCTTGCCGACAAAGGCTACAAGCTCTTCCTGCGCAAGGACAAAAAAGATGTGATACGCGGGTATGTGCTTCTGAAAGGCAGCGCGAAATACAAGGCTTCGGAGCTTGGGAGGGGACGTAACCTGACCGCATCACATATCCGGCAGACCTGGGAGAAACTGCATCCCGGACAGGATAAGCAGAAAGCCGAACAAGCAGGTGCAACACCCGAACCGACCTCCACACCGAGACCGAAACCGTCCGTTCCCAATGAAGTCCGGCAAAAGCCACAGCCTGTTATACGGCAGAGCAATCCGGTTTGCGGGAACTATATTTCATGGCAACCCGGCCGTCAGCGTACCGAGTTCGAATACGGAGGCAAGACCTACAGCCGCTATCTGCCCGACAGGGTGATTGACTTCTTCAACGACGAGTTCGACTATCGGGAACTTGCCAACTGGCAGGCCTTGCAAAATCTGGCGATGGCCTTTTTTACGCTTGTCGCTTCTCCTTACGGGGAGGTTTCCGGCGGCGGTGGAGGCGGCTCGCAGTCCGACCTCAAATGGGGACGCGACACGGAAGAAGACGAGATTGATTTTGCCCGCCGTTGTGCGCGTGAGGCTTCACGCCGGATCACCGCACAAAAAGAAATCAGGAATGAAACGAAGATAACCAACCTAAAAGCAAAGACAATGAAACAACCCGACACATCGGCTCTCCGTGAACGGCTTGCCGGTTACACATCCGAACAGGACATACAGGAACTTGACGGCCTGACTGAAAAAATCAGCGGCCAGATCAATGGCTTGCATAATCTTCTTGATGAAATAAAAGACCTCCGTGAAGAAATGCACGGCATACACGAAAAGCCTCAGACACACCCTCCAAAGGGAACGGACGGCCTTCAATGCCTTGGTTGCGGCAAGGGACAGTGCGGACAACATAGTGGACGGCATCAACCGCGCGATTGTCAAGGCGGAACAGCACACCGTCATCAAAGCGGAAGTCAGCACGGCAGAACTGGAAAAGATTAATCAATGGTCTGCCGCCCACATCAAAGCCGAAGAAGAAATTTGGACAAGACAGAGTAAAAAGCTGGTCAGATGCCTCAGTAAAAACGAAGGCATCTGGCTTTCTTCCCGTTGGCTTATATTCATGATAATTGTACAAGCCGTCTCATACTTTGCCGTAATATTCTGGGCAATATTCTGCAATCCCTAACGCTATATGTGCAAATGCACGAAGCCCCCGGCACTGCCGAAGGCTTCTTTTTATTCTTTTATCTCACTTTTCAATAACCGCAGATACAACTGTTATACTTCAGTTATTTTTCCGTTACGGGCGGAACTTTTCCCGCCCGACGGTTTACTGTTTTTTCAATGTAGGCAATGCTCCGGTGAGTTCGTAACGCCACTCTGAACCTGCGCTCTGCAAGGCGGTGTTCATCTGTGTAACGGCAGTCTGCCAGTCGCCGTCCGTCACCTGTGTGGTTCCGCCGTTGCCGACCATATCATTGCCAATGCCATTGTCATCGGCCACTGTACCGTTCCAGTAGCAGGCGGTGACGATGCTGGAACCAGAGTTGTCCTTATAATTCCGTCCCACCACACCGCCTGTGCTTCTTGAGGCTCCAGTGACATCGCCCGTAGCGTGATAGCAGGCGGTCAGAGTGCCTAAATCGTTGGACCCCGTTACGCCGCCCACATAGATGGTGCCGCTTCCGCTACCGGTCACGCTGCCCCAGGCATAGCAGGCAATGACAGTGCTTCTGTTGGTGTTGTCTCCCACCACGCCGCCGACAAAGTTGCCGCCTGAGTTGATACTTTCAAGGGTCACATCGCCCGTGGCATAGCAGGCGGTCAGGGTGGCAGAATACGTGCAACCTGCCACGCCACCGGCTACATTCCCGGCATTCACTGTGGCCGAGGAGCTGCACCCGGTGATGGAACCGCCCGTTTGGTAGCCCACTACACCGCCCGCAATGCCGTTCATGCCGCTGCCGCTGACGCTGCCCGACACCGAGCAGTTTTCAAGGGTTCCCCGGCTATATCCCGCCACGCCGCCGACATCGCTCATTCCATTATCGCTTTCTATCTGTACGCCCTCCAGCTTCACGTTCATCACCTTGCCGCCGGAGCCGATGCGGCCGAACAGGCCCGCATATTGGTCACTTCCCGTAACGGTCAGCCCCGTGATGGTCTTGCCGTTGCCGTCAAAGGTGCCGGTGTATTGCTTTTCATAATTTCCTATCGGCGTCCACTCCATATCCGTCAGGTCGAGGTCTGTATCAAGGGTGATGTCGATGTCGGTATTTCCGTCGTTCACCAGCTTGGCGATGTTCTTCAGGCCCTCGGCGGAGGTCACGGTGTAGTTGCCCTGTCCGTCGTCGGTATATCCCTTGTCCTTATCCAGCGTGATGTTGTAGTAGCTGCCCGCCTCGGGGGTGATGGCGGAGGAGAGGTCGCGTTCCTTTGTTGTCGTTGTTCGCCATCAGCTTGGTTATCGTGTAGCCGGGCACCACGTTCGCCTCCCAGCAGGTGATGGAGACGCCGTTCTCGGTGTATTCGCACTTCTTCATCTCTATCCAGCCCTCTTGCGAGCCTTGCACTACCGTGCCCTTTTCATAAGTACACTGTGTATAGGTATAGAGCTGGAGGCTCTGCACCTCGCCGAGCGCATCGCCGGTGGGCGTGACGCGCACCTTGGCCAGACGGTGGGCAAAGGTCAGCGTGACGGGTGTCTGGTAGTCGCCCGTGCCCGAGCCGCCCAGCAGGTAGGCAAGACTTTGGCTTTGGTCGCCGAGGTCGAGGGTGCCGTCCGTGGCGGGATACCAGGCGGTGACGGGCTGATTGGGTGTCGTGTTCGTCCAGTAGAGGGGTGCTTCGGCCTTGACGGTGTTGTTGTCCTGCACGATGTAGATGCCCTCCTCGCCGTCTATCTGCACGGCGAACCGGTCGCCCGCGCTGAACACGCAGGTAGCCCAAACCGAGGTTGAAATCAAGATCTAATGCCTTGTTTAGTCGCAGCTGATAGCCGGCGGTGATGCCGCCACCCATCAGGTCGCCCTGCTTGCCTGTTTCGGAGAGCTTGTGGTTGAACTGTCCGGCCTTGAACATCGCACCCAGATACCAGGCTTTCTTCTCACCCATATAGTAACGTATTTCCGGAGCCACTTCCCAGAGTGCATAGCGGCGGTCTTTGTCATTCTGCGCCATTCAAGTCCTAAATCGGGTGTCAGGGTAGCCCAGCGCAATAGGTTGGCACGCAGGGAGAGATGATAATCATTTGTGATTTTAGTTTCCGACGGCGTGCCGGCAAGTGTATTTTGTAGAGCAGCTTTCTCGGCTTCTGCCTTTTCAGCGGCAAGTCGGGCTTCTTCCGCCTTGCGCTGCTCTTCGGCACGCCGTTCCTGTTCGGCACGCTTCTCGGCTTCCAGTCGTTCGGTTTCCGCCTTGCGTCGTGCTTCCGCATCCGTCGCGGCAGTTTCCTTTACCGGTACCGTTAGGCGCACGATCACAAAATCACCCCCTGTCGCATGATTGTGGGTAATGAAGTTTTCTTCCTTGATTTTCGCGCGTGTAATCAGTTCTGATTTTACTCGATTGGCACGGATCTTCGCCGTTGCAAGGTTCTCAGCTTCACCGCCCAGCGAATTGCAGTAGCCGTCAACCAGTAGCGGCAACTTGCCGTCAAAAATTGTTGCTTTACTGTTTTCGATACATTCCAACAGGCGGGCAAGTTCCGTGTCATTGCCATTCCAAGGAACGTAGAACATGTTCTTCTGCGAAACGAAGCGGAAGGTGTAGGTCGTGTCTGTTTTCTGCTGCGCAATGACAGGAAAAGTTACCGTCATCAGCCACAGAAACAAGGTAAGAAAAGGTGGTTGACAAGCATTGGTACACCATTTGGAAATGGTTGCTTGGTCTCTACCAAGTTTCTCTGCAAAGCCATTTGTTCGTTTTCCCCTTTTCTGCAAGCATAACTTTTATACGATTAAGATTTTTCTCAGCCATTGCGTATATTATTATTGTTTTCGGTTGCAAATATACTCATTCTTCTCCAAATATCGTTTGTTATATCCGAAAATCATTATAAAAATCGGCAAATAATTTGCCTAATTAGAAATTTTGCTAATTTTTGCATGATTTACAGTGACTCGTCCCATCTTCATCTTGCATACCACTATATTCTGTTAAAATGAAAACAGATGTGCCTACTTATAATTTTTGGAGTTGATTTATAAATACCAAAATCGGAAAATTATCGTTGTTTTCTGTGTTAATTTTGTTTTCTCATGCTTTCATTTTGGGGTTTCTTGATTTTGTTGTTCCTAATTTGTTTCTTTCGTCATTTTGCTACCTAGATTGGTATTGAATATCAGCGTGTTACGAGCAATCAGTAAGATTTCAAGAAGAAAATCATGATGGTCGTTGGAGCATGTATCTTCCTTGTAGCCGCTGCACAGGCTCTGCCTTTGTTCTTCGGTGTCTAACCATTAACCAAGCTGTATGGATTCGTCATGACAAAGGAATCGATCAATCATCAATACGTCAGCTATCCCATGTTCAAGGGGCTTCAGAAACCCCTTGAATTTATGGGATTCAAAGGCAGGTATATCACCTGGGCTGCGGCAACTGTAGGTGGAGGTATTCTCAGTTTTATCATAGTGTATTGCATCCTCGGATTTGTTGCCGGACTCACCATCCTTGCTGTCACTCTATGCACTGGTGCTGCACTTATCTTTTTCAAACAAAGGAAAGGATTGCACACCAAGAAAGAGGAACATGGCGTATTCATCTATGCTAATGCACATAAGATGTAATCGGTCAACATGATAAATGAGCAAGAGAGTTGGATTTTGAATAGTGTGTGGTTAGGCTCACCCTCCCGTTAGGATGAGCCTAACATAGTTTATACGACAACTCTCAGATTGTGAACGTAACTGATAAGTAATCGAATAATAAATTCAAAGAACAATGATTCTATACGTCATCTTAACATTTGTGGCAATCCTTATTGGTATGGCAATCTCAGTCATGGCTTTCGGTACTGGAGGAAACGCAAGAAAATCTTCCAGAATATCTACTTCTCTGTGGAAGAGGTCAACGGTATCAGGGGTACTTTACACCAAGACCGGTGAATACTCAGCCATTCTGAAGATGGAAAATCCGGTACAGAAATATTCGGCTGACATTGACAGTTACTACGAGTTCAATCATCTCTTCACTGCCCTTGCACAGACTTTAGGTGATGGATATGCCATCCACAAACAAGATGTATTTATCCGCAAGAAGTTTCATGACGAGAGCAATGATAACCATGAATTTCTGTCGGAATCATATTTCAACTATTTCACAGGTCGTTCCTATACCGACTGTCAGAGCTACCTGATTATCACTCAGGAAAACAAGAAGAGCAATCTCTTTTCATTTGACAGCAAGAAATGGCGTGATTTCATGGTTAAGATACGTAAGGTTAAAGACCAGTTGAAAGACTCCGGTGTGGATGCCCAATTTCTTGATGGCAATAAAGCCCGTGATTACGTAGACCGCTATTTCTCTATGAACTTTACCGACAAACATTTGTCGATGAACAACTTCAAGATAGATGACGAGTCTATTACTATGGGTGATAAAAGATGCAAGGTATATAGTCTCGTGGATGTGGACTGCATTAACGTCCCCTCTTTGGTACGTCCGTTTACGAGCATTGAGGTGAACAATGTTTCCATGCCAGTAGACATGGTATCATTGTTAGACAGCATACCGTCAGCTGAGGTAGTAGTGTATAATCAGATGCTTTTCATCCCCAACCAAAAAAAGAACTTTCTCTGCTTGAAAAGAAGAAGAACCGCCATGCAAGTATGCCAAATCCAAGCAACCAGATTGCCGTGGAGGACATTAAAAATGTACAGGATGTTATCGCAAGAGAAAACAAACAGTTGGTATATACCCATTTCAATCTTATCGTTGGAGTACCTATCGATACGGATATTCAGCGATGTACCAATCATCTGGAGAATCTCTTCAGCAAGTTGGGAATCCACATCAGCAAACAGTCGTACAATCAGTTGGAGCTTTTTGTCAATTCATTCCCTGGAAATTGTTATTCCACCAATCCTGAATACGACCGTTTTCTGACCCTTAGTGATGCAGCTGCATGTCTTATGTACAAGGAAAGGATTCAGCATAGCGAAGAAACACCTCTGAAAATATACTATACCGACAGACAGGGAGTCCCTGTTGCAATAGACATCAGTGGAAAGGAAGGCAAGAACAAGATTACAGATAACTCTAACTTCTTCTGTCTTGGTCCTTCGGGCAGTGGTAAAAGTTTCCACATGAACAGCGTGGTACGTCAGATGTGGGAACAGAATACCGATGTGGTTATGGTCGATACTGGTAATTCTTACGAGGGACTTTGCGAGTATGTAGGTGGCAAAGTATATCAGTTACACCGAAGAGCATCCTATCACAATGAACCCTTTTGCTATCAAACGTGAAGAGCTGAACATCGAGAAAATAGGTTTCTTGAAGAATCTGATTATGCTTATCTGGAAAGGCACCCAGGGAATAGTTACCAAGACGGAAGACCGTCTTATTGAGCAGGTCATCAAAGAGTACTTTGACGAGTATTTTGTGAACCGTCGTATTGTGAATCTCTCGTTCAATACCTTCTACGAGTACAGTATTGTCCGCATACCGCAAATCATTGAAGAAAATAAACTTTCCGGCATTGACTTGGCGG